>RCNB010001162.1_pt1 | contig 16755 bp, 18 predicted proteins | sample 2041321 | NCBI WGS metagenome assembly RCNB01 (sample SAMN09708232, study PRJNA481090) | Marine sediment metagenome, whole genome shotgun sequencing project. | reverse complement strand
GTATAAGATATATAGCATGTGATATATCAGATAACACGAAAAACCCGAAATGTCCAGCTAATGGACAGAAATAGGTTTAGAACCAAAGTTTCATAGAAGAAAAAATAACCACTTTTTCATTTCTCGAATATCATCTGGCTCAACTTTGACGTGTTCTCTACCCACCGTCTTAGTAGGAATAATCCCATCACATTTCAACACTCTTTTCATAGATTTCTTGAGATACCAAGCACCTACATTCCATATAGGTATCCTCGGCTTTTGGATGGGCTTAATACGCGCGCGCGTTGGGGTGGTGAACGGTGTTTAGTGACAACATCTGTTTTTACGGGTTAGCTAGGAAGATCTCAACGTCCTTAATGAATTTCAAGGTCCCTCTCTCCATTTGCTTGGTTAATGCATCTAAATCACGAAAATCCGGGTTATCAATCACAATGTGATCTAGAATCGCGTCAACACCTTTTGCAGGAGTGACGATGTGGTATTTTTTCCAATCGTGTTCTCTAAACAATTTCCAGTATGTTGTTTGAACAGTTCTATTATTGCCTGCTAGCCAAACTTCAAATCTAAATGTATCATGAATAAAAACTATAGCAATTTTTAACTTACGACGCTTAAATGATTTTGGAAAGAAGGAAAAATAGGTCATATCCATATATCCATAATAAACGCTCCCAGATACAAAATAATCAGGATATTTCTTTTTAAAATACACTCTTAAAGCGTTAAAATAGTCCATCAGTCCCCTATACGCCTCTTTAATGGTCCCTTTCTCTAGCTGTTTTCTATACTCATGCATAGATTCATGAAATGATTCCGCGTCAAACTATGCTATTCCGTTATAATTTTTGTCAATGTAAAAAAATACTACGCGCGCTCGCGTAGCGACCCATTTGTATGTGTGGTAAAAAATAATCCTTCCACAAGTGTTTATCTATTTCAGGTATTTGTTGAACCAGCGTACCATATGTCTAAGACGTTCTATTCTATGCTTTGGTTTGCCTCTTCCTGCTAGGCCGTGGTTTTCGTTTGGAAATCGTATAAATTCAACGTCTTTCTTCATCTTCTTCAAAGCGATAAACAATTGCTCTCCATCCGGTATGGGGCATCTCCAGTCCTGTTCAGAGTGGATGATTAACAATGGTGTTTCTATCTTGTCAACATACGTTATTGGTGACTTTTCCCTAACTAGATCCCAGGACTCCCAAGGTTCTTTCCCAAAGTTGACTTGCCATGGTACCCATGTCCAGCCGATATCACTGGTTCCATAGAAACTATCCCAGTTACTGATTGACCTACTTGTTACTGCAGCCGAGAAAATATTAGTATGACCCACAATCCAGTTAGTCATCCAACCCCCATAACTACCTCCTGCCACCCCTAACCTTGATGGATCAACAATCGGGTAGTTAGCGACAACATATTCTACACACTCTATGACATCAGAGTAATCCTTCTCACCGTAGTGACCGCTGCATTCTGCAGCTATCTTCTCACCATACCCTGTGCTCATCCTTGGGTTGCAGTAGATAACAGCATAACCATGGCGTGCAAGAACTTGGAATTGGTGACTTAAACTAAAACCGTAGGAACCCATAGGGCCTCCGTGAACCTGAAGAATTGCAGGGTACTTGCAGCCTTTCTCGTATCCAATTGGCTTCATAATCCAGCCATGTATCCTCTCACCATCACTAGCAGTGAACCAGTACTCTTCAGGCTCACTTAGAGGCATCTCCTTCATTATATCCTTGTTAAGTGTTGTCAACCGCCTAGAAGCTCCACCTTCATGGATGAATACCTCGTGGGGCCATAGGGTTTCATTCGCAGCATAGGCAATTCTTTCACCCATTTTAGTGAATGCTGAAACCCTAATATTACCATCAGTAATCTGACTGATCTTCTGGTTGTTGATATCCACCATGTATATGTGGGTTGCACCTCGATCTGGTGCTGTAAAACAGATCCTTGTGCTGTCTTTGGACCAGACTAACCCTCCACCACGAGAACTAATGCTCCGATCAAACGAACTGCTAACATTTTGCTTATCCCCCCCAGACTTTGGTACAATCCATATGTCGGTATTCCTCCAACCTGTATAGTTAGGACCAAATGGTTCATAGCCAGTATAGGCAAGCCAGACACCATCGGGAGACCATGAAACAGAGCGAGTCATAATGGTGCCATCAGTTATCTTCTTTGCATCACCACCAGCCATCGACATTACATAGATGTCCTTGATCAGTGAATGGTCGCAATCCTCTGTATTCGTTACGAATGCAATATGATTTGCATCCGGTGACCAGTCAGCTGTTGAGATGTCATATTTTCCCTTGGTTAGCTGTACAGGTATACCACCATCCGTTGATACCATGAATAAGTGGCTTCTAGTATACGGAAAGAATGGTTGACCATTCAATTTGTATTTTAGTTTAGTAATCCACAGAACATCACTTTCATCATCTTCGGGACGTGCTTCTTCATCCTCTTCAATCCTCGACGTAAACAAGACATGTTTACCATCAGGAGATAAAACTGGGCTACTTATGCCATATTTGGCTTCAGTTATCAGCTGTGCCTCTCCACCAGAAGCGGAGATAGCCCAAAGCCTATTCTTCTTTTTCTCATCTTTAGCACCAGTGCTACGGTTTGAAAGGAGGTATATTGTTTTACCATCTATAGACCAGAGAGGATTACTGTTGCTGCCTGCACTATAGGTAAATTGTCTTGGTTCACCTCCAGCAGAGGAAACAATCCAAATGTGGGACTCGTAACGGTCTTCATCAACATTCACAGTAGATCTGACAAAAAGAATCCACTCTCCATCAGGGGAGATTGTAACACTGGAGACAGGTGCTGCATGTAGAAGAGGAAAAACATCGTATTCTTCAAGTTTTAACATTAAAGAGTATTTCTCTATCTGATATAATTAACCATAGGGATATCCATGCAATTATGGTACAACCACACGCGCGTATACAATAGAATAAGTTTATTCAGCGTCTCCTACATGGGAGAGCTGTTCAAGCAAAATCTTAATCTCCCGTTCTATATCATCATAGTCTTCCATATTGCGTGGAATTTTGTCTTCAAATTCTTTTATTCTTCGTTTAATTTTATCTTGAAGTGCCATAGCAACCCCTTCAATAACAGATAGATTTATAGTTTTAACATCATATAACATCATTCTAACGATATTGGACAATTAAAAATAAACAACAACGGTTTATTTCCAAAACAAGATAAATATTATAAAATAATAATTTATTTTTACATTAAATGGGAAAAAATACAGGTAATATCAAAAAAAACATTTAATTTCAACGGTCTTTCAACTTGCGTTGAGTTGGATCGTAAGGATACGGTTAGACTCAATAGGGTAATCTCATGGATTCTTGCACTAATTTCATTCATACTATTAAGCACAGGATATGTAATGACCCGATTACATGTGGATAGGAGTCTACTAACATATGTGCATACGAACCTTTGCTATTTATTCACGGTCATATTTTTAGTCCATTTCTACATTTCAGTCTTTGTTATCAGGTACCCTTGGAAAAGAAGCTTAAGAAATGTGGTAAAAGGTAAGACGAACTCTTGGACATGGATCAAACTCACTCAGAGAATATCCGCGTGGATTCTTCTCCTAGGAGGTGGAGTCCTCGTAATAACAGGGCTGGGCTAGTACGGGATTCTATGGAGAACCATACCATTTAGTCAACACCGAACTTATGATGTTCTAGCCGGCGTAAGCTTGATAATTCATCTAGCATCTGGTGCAAAGAGCGCGCTCTCAAGATACCAGATAGGGGGTACTAAAGTAAACTTGTTGGTGATATTAATGGCTGTACTCCTCATTACTAGTATTCTGTATGCTGATACACAACTCGGAAAAGAAAAAAAACGTAATGAGGGAGAAGAACTACCTGACAGTCCGAATCCAGAAGAGTCTATAAATGGAACACTCTCAACCATATCAAGCGGTATAAACTTAGGAAGTAAACATTACGAGTTCAAACCAGAGGAAGTTAATACTATCCGTCCTGAAATTTTTAAACCTGGATATTTTAGCGTTTTCGATGTCCTTGTCCACCTCTCAAAGCAAGGAGAAATAGATCTCAGTTACCACTTTGATGAGAACTTGGACACCCATGTCATCGACAGCCTGAATGGAGCGATTCACTGGTGGTTTGATGCACATTATAGTGGTGGTTGGAATGAGAATCACATACATCGGTTTGACCTTTATCCTTGGAAGGATGGTATCACAGTCCACTTTTATGAGGTACATACGCAATCAGGCATATCTCGTATTGAGTATGCCCACAAGATTTGGAGTGAGGCGGTAAACAGGACCCAAGCGAACAACGGTTCAATCATCATTCCAGAAGTTGAGCTGGATGGAAAGACGTTCAGTATAGAATATTCGGATGTTGAGGTTACAGCTCATAACCTGAGATCTGATATGTACCAGAATGGTACCATTACAGCAATCGATGTAATTTTATCGTTAGGTGACCTTGGGCTGTTAGATTATAATCTAACATGGTACGAAGAAATAGGTACCGCAGAGATCGTGAAAAGTTACTGGGTTGACTCGATAAATGGTGAAACTGCATATGGTAGATGTGGTTTTGTTTATGAGACAGGGGACACTAGTAGGAAGGGTTTCCAAGGCAACCACATCCACATACCCTCTGATGTTAGGATCATCAACAGTCCTGACTATGTTTGGTACTTTTGGCTCTGCATCTAACACACATACCAACGCACTTCCATACATACACAAGAAAAAAATATTCTAATAGATCAGATATGTTGTGATACTATGGAAACGTTAGAGGCGATAATGGGAAGAAGAAGCATTCGTAAATACACTGACAAAAAGATACCGGAGGAGATCATTACCACCTTACTGAAAGCAGCTATGAATGCTCCATCAGCGCATAACAGACAGCCTTGGCAGTTTATAATTCTAGATAATCATGAAGCCATTATGAAGGTAACAGATTATCATCCATACTCAAAAATGCTGGAACAAGCAAGTCACGCAATAATAGTAATGGGAGACAACAAAATCCAATCCACAGATTTCTGGATTCACGACTGTTCAGCAGTCACTGAGAACATACTCATAGCAGCACAAGCCCTCGGTCTAGGAGCAGTATGGCTAGGCATCGCGGATGCGACCATTATAGAGAAAACCAGAAAAGTCTTCAATATACCAAGTCACGTAACCCCACTTAGCATAATCTCATTAGGCTACCCGGATGAGACCAAAACTCCACGTGAAAACTACAACCCAAAACGAGTGCATAGGAATAAATGGTAGTCACTACCACTAAACACCCTTTTTTTTAACAAAGCACGCAGTTTTTATCGTAATAATCTATGCACACACAAAAACATCAATAATCCTCTCTAAGAGCAAACTATAGAAGATCAAGCCATTCCTGAATCTCAAATTCAGTTCTAAATCTAAAAATATTGAGATGTGAATACTCAGATTTAGACAATAAAACAGGATACTCTCGTCTCCTTCTCCAAAAAGTCTTAAAGACCCATAAAGGCATGGAATTTGAACCGATTAATGCATCAAACCTTTCAACATTATTATTCCAAAGCTTTTCTCTAGTAACCACCCTTCTCAGAGTCCTCCACAATATTCTAAAAAAAATCGTGAAAAAAGGTAGGTCAAGCCAAACCAACGTATCAGCCCTACTCCAAACTAAGTCTCTAACGTCAGAATAATTTCCATCAATAACCCATGATTCACCAGATGTTTCCATAGATATGATCTCTCTGAATTCACCCTCAGGGATTTCTTGCCATCCCTGTCTCCAGTGAATAGCATCAAGCTCAATATGCTTTGCATCAATAATGTTAGCAATTTCAGATGCAATAGTCGTTTTACCAGACCCTGATGTGCCTACAACAGAGACACGTTTAGGTCTATACATTATATAATTTGTTAGACAAGCGATTTCAAAAAGTTTACTATACACGCACAAGTGCGGGATACTCACGCGTTAAAAAAGGTTAGATGAAGATTTCAGGTTCTTTCCGATCTCCATGTTCAGTAGATAACCATTTAGCGGCACCCAGAATTCCCGCATGAGCCCAATGTCTAGCACCAGTAGGACAATTCTGCACACAAGCTGTACAAGCGATACAAGCCTCTTTCTGGGTTTCAACCTTATCCGAAACCTCTATGCACCCAGTGGGACAGACACTTGCACACATTCCACATAGAATGCATTTAGATTCATCTGTCTCAGGACTCCGTGGACTGCCGCTTCCACCCTCGCGATAGGGATAGTTACCGGGGACTTTCATTTCTGATAGTTCATCAATTCTCTTTATTTTCTCATATATTTTTATACCAAATTCATTGGCTTTTTTGAGGTCCTCACTGTCTGGCCTTCCAGAAGCTATGGGGGTATCTACAGAATCGAAGCTGTGCTGTCCAATGAAAGCCGCACATGCAATAGTTTTGAATCCTAATGCCTTTGTCGTGTTATGTAGTTCAAGTAAAGCATCCTCATATGCTCGGTTACCATATAGGACCACAAGCACTGCGGGGGTGAAGTCTCCTTTGACGTTATTTATCCGATTAAGGGCTAACTGTGGAACTCGTCCGCCATAGACAGGTACAGCAAAAATGGCTAGATCCTCTTTTTCCAACTTAGTGCTAATCTGACCAGCATTGGGTTGAGTAAGATCAATAGTTTCTGTAGTTAATCCTGTTCCTTTAGCAATTTCAGATACTGTTTTTTTTCCAGTTCCTGTAGGTGAAAAGTATACTAACTTAACTTTATTGATGTTCAATTCAAAAGGAACGAGGAAAGGAATGATATTAATCTATCGTGTGTTTTAAGCAGATTAAAACTAAAATACATTAGTATTGGTAGACTATCAATATCTTTTTAAAACAATAAACATTACGAATAAGCGGTGCTCAGCCTGGGTTTAATGAAAAGACTCCTAGGTCTCGTAATTCTCATTTTAATTACTACTGTGTATATCTGGTTTGGTAACGGAGATCTGGTTCTCTTATTGTTTATGTCTCCCATAATTATCATTGGTATATTTTTACTATTCAGCCCAAATCTTAGAGAAGAAAAAAAGAAAAAAATAATAATTAATTCATAATGAGCTGAAATTATACACGCGTGAGAATAGATATTAATTGAAGATTATGAGTGCAATCTCATCTACTTTTCCGCTTTGGTCCACTTTGCCTTTCCAGATAAAACTCAGTTCTCCAGTAAACTCGACACGCGTGCGAGTCCTAACTAATGATGGTCTACTGTCAGGAGACGGAATGTAAGCGCAGTTACAATAGAAAGGGCACCGAGTATTATACCGACAGTACCGTAACTGAATAGTATGAGCACAATACCTCCTAAACCAGCTCCAATAGCACTCCCAAGTTGATCAGCAGATGAGGAGACTGACATCATTACACTGCGGAACTCTGGTACCTGATCCAACATCATACTATTAGCAGCAATAAAGAACGGTCCCGCAAGGAAATATGTAACTATTATACTCAACACGGATAACCAAAAGTTAGCAACATTTGTGTAAAGAATTATCCCGATCCCCACCATGGACATAGATGAAAAAATGATCTGTTTTCTACCAAACTTTTCCAATATCCTACCGGATATTAGAGTCCCAACAGTAAAGCTCAGAGTCATCGTCGACTGTAAAAGTGAGGCCGTTGTAGTGGGCAATGCGTGGATCTCCCTAAAAAAGGAGGGACCATAGAACACAAGTGCAGAGAATATCCCATTTGCTAATGCCCAGCCTATAAGACAAGCAACAGCGGATCTGCTTTTCAAAATAGTCTTAAAACTTGTTATTGTACTATCGGGTTTCTCATCCGACAGCCTTTTCTCAGGATCTGGAAGCCACTTAGCCACCATAATTATCGACAATAAAGAAAAAGGTATGATAAAGATTGGAAAGGTTGAACGCCACCCACTCATATTTGCGACAATACCAAAAAAAGGTCCACCAATAATTCCTATTACTGTGGATCCTGCCACTACTTTTCCCAATATATCACCTGTTTGTTCTCCTTGATAGTATTCTCTGACCAAGGTAGTAGACATTGGGATAATGATAGCGTACCCTATACTTGACATAACATAAGCTATCATCAAGATCTCAAAGTTCTGAGAAAGATAGCATCCAATTGCTGAGACTATTTCAAAAAGTAATCCTACGATTAGTAATCTTTTGTGAGCATATCTCAAGCTTAAATGACCTACTATAAGAGCGGCAAAGATGCCTACAAACCTAGAGACAGTAAAAATTTGCCCAGTTACTCCTACAGAGTTACCGAATGCAGATGCAATGTCTACTAGAAGTAGCCCTGCAAGAAACGTTGGTAATGATGTTACGGTACGTGAGATAATCAATGATGGTACTATTTTCTTTTGCTCCAAACAAATACCTCATAAAATGCAGTTTTACACGTAGTCTCTCGAGAGCCTAGTCTCTTTTAAGTAATATTTAAAATAATTTCACAAAATACTCATATAAATTAACTGGGAAAAACAACTATCTTTGAGATAGAGGGTTATACGAGCGTTTACAATGCGTTTTTGAATTGTTATTTGTGGTATTAACTAGGGAGCCATAACTGATTTATGTAGTTAAAACCCTCCTGGAAGAGATCAGTATGTCAAATACAAAGAGAAGGGTCTTTACTTTTGAAGAGACTGACTTGAAATGGATAAATCCCATGCTCTTGGAGTGGGAAAAAGAGAATGAGAGTAAGAATAGTGGAACACTTATCACCAAATTGATGAAAGAATACAAAGATACTCTAGAACCAAGTAAAAATGAAGTTATCCTTGAAAAAGTTCAAAGAGACTACGAACGATTTAAGACTAGTTTCAGTTCTCGTACAGCTAAATCCCGGACCCAAATGGAAGAAGTTTTCGGGGATACTAAGACAAAAATAAACAATGCGGCAAATAAATTAGCCTCAGCTTCAAAGCAGGTTGTAGATGAAATCCATTCTCAAGTGGAATCTAGAAAAAGTAACTAATCGCTAACATCACTGCTTTATTCATGCATAAGGTAGGATTTTGTTGCACGCGTCCATATTTATTTATACATTCCTTCATTTGATGATGTATGTCACCTAAGAGATATTTTACGGCTGAAAAAGCTAAAGAGATTGGGGAAAAGCTTGGAATAGACTGGAGTCAGTATGATGTGGAGCAGTTCCGAATGGGTATGGATGTGGAACTGGAACATGGAACGGAGAATTCACTTACTAATGTTACAAATGATGATCCGCTTTTAACTGGCAAGATTGCTCTTGCGCATTTAAACGAGTTCCCCGACTATTATACGAGATTAGATGAGATGGAAGACGAGGCTAAAGAATATCATAAATCCCAGTAATAATCTCTCTTTTTTAAGTTTTTTACAATCCCACAAATATTACACACGCTGTTAAAATATATCTAAAAAAATTAGTATGACGGGGTTTCTTGTATGAGCCCCTCTGGACGTCAATAATCATAGTTTGTTTCATCGACACCATCACATTGATAGTAACTAATAGTAAATTATAAAACCTACAAATACCAGCACAGATATGGTGAGAGCATGGGTAAAATTCTACAAATCAATATGAACTACAGCATTCCAGTTGAAGATCTATCAAAAGCCTTCATGGAATTAGCACAGCCAATAGCCGACATGAAGGGACTAAAATGGAAAGTATGGATTCATAATGCAGAGGAAAAGAGTTGTGGAGGCATATACCTCTTTGAGGATGGAGCCTCTGTCAAAGCTTACTTGGATAGTGATATTGTTGCAGGAATAGGGTCCAATCCCGCCTTAAGTAATATCAGCCTCAAAGTTTTCGACGTTCTACCAGACCACTCCAAAGTCACGAGAGCCCCTCTATAATTCCCATTTTTTTCCAACTAGTTACTTAGCCATTAACCTTTCTTTTACTGGTATTTTATATATAAACTAATATACATCTAGAAATGAGTATCAAATTATGTTGGATAAAGTTCTTGTCGCTACTGACGGCTCAGAACCGGCTGAAAATGCAATAAAATACATCCTGGAAAATGCCCCCAGGAAGCAGAATTAATTGTGGTAACAGTTACTAACAAAAGTAAAGACAGAGAGGACATTTCGCGCGTCTTCCAACATGGTGAATCCGACAAACTCTATTCTAAAAAGGTAATAGAAAAATCAGAGCTAATGGTAAGCAAATTTAGACCTGACATTAAAGGAACCTACTTAATAAAAGAGGGAAATGTTGCAGACATTATCACGGATACTGCCGATGAGGAAAATGTAGACATCATCATAATGGGTAGCAGAGGGTTAGGTGGGGTCTCAGGGTTTATGTTGGGAAGTACCAGTCGTGAAGTAGTAAATCAATGTAGAAAACTCATTCTAATACTTAAATAGCATCAATTTTTTGACTTATATACTGATTTTTTTTAAGGTTTAAAATATTAATTGTATAGTTTAACATCATAATCTACATTATATTATATGCATGTAGTTGAAAAAAGATGGTTCAATGGGCTTTATTTTATGACGAGCGCGCGCGTAATCAGATAGATATGGTTTGCATTGTTTATCTGTTATATTAGAATCATTCTTTAACCTGTTAATTTATATTTAAAATTGCGTACCCGTTGTTAATATGAGTGATCTACGTAAAACCGCTGCAACCTCAATGAAAGGTGGCGTACTACTTTTCGTTGGAAATACAGTGGCTTTACTAGTAAATGCAGTAGGTGTGCTTCTTGTAGCACTTATGCTGTCACCTTCAGAGTATGGGATTTACAGTGTCTCCCTAATATTACCAGGTATGTTTATGCTCTTTTCAGATTGGGGTATTAACCCGGCTCTAGTCCAGTTTATAGCACGATCCAGATCGCAGGGTAACACCGAATACATCAGAGATTATCAAAAAGCGGGGTTTATCTTTAAAGTGATGACAGGAGGAATCCTTTCTTTATCCTTATGGATCCTTTCCGATGTGCTAGCATATTATTTACTTGGGAGACCTGAAATCGGGGAATTGGTGAGATTAGCTTCAGTGTCAATATTGTTTCAGCCAATTTATCAGACAGCCATTTCTGTGTTAACGGGATATGAACGGATGGATTACAGAGCTGCCGTGAGTGTAATTCTTTCATTAGTTAAGGGTATAAGTGCTCCACTGTTGGTTTACTATGGATTTGGGGTTTCTGGTGCAATACTTGGCCATGTTTCAAGCTATGCTGTTGCTGCAGGATTAGGATTTCTGTTATCATTCAAAACTTCAATTCGGTATGAGCAGATTGAGGATCCAATAGGCACAATAATCTGTTTGAAAGAAATGATAGGGTATGGTTTGCCGTTGTTTCTTGGGAACATAGTTGGTGGTTTGACTAATAGTTTTCGTGGTTTTCTCATGTCATGGTTTGTGTCTGATGAGATCATTGGAAACTATAGTGTGGCTTCACGTTTCATGTCTTTAATTGGCCTCGTAACGGGGTCTATTGGTGTGACCCTTTTTCCTGCATTCTCCAAGTTTAATTATAAAGTTGAACCTGAGAAGACTCGAGAAGCGTTTCGGGCTTCCATAAAATATGCGTCAATGATAATTATTCCGTTGAATGTATTGTTAGCAGTTGTATCAGAGCCCTTAATTTATACTCTTTATGGGTTAAAATATCCGTTAGCGCCAGGTTTTTTCCTGTTATTGTTGATGCCGATGATTTTTGTAGGTACAGGCTCCCTTTCCATGAGGAGTTTTTTTAATAGCCAAGGGGACACAAGGGTTTCAATGAAGGTTGGGTTAATTGGCTCTGTTGTTTCTATCTTGTTTTCTCCTATTATGGTATGGGTTTGGGGTATTCCTGGTTTAATAATCAGTATTTTTATTGCTAGTCTTGCTTCAAATCTGTTAGGTTTATTTGTATTACGTGAAAATTATAACTTTTATCCCGATCTAGCCCATATGGTGCGGTTGTTATTATGTTCAACGCTATCAGCAGGTTCTTCGATTGGAGTGTTATGGCTTCTTAGCTTAGCATCACCGTTTTTTAACTTACTAATTGGTTCAGCTATTTTCTTATTGACATTTCTGATATTTGCTCCTATCATGAGGGTCATCAAGAAGCAAGATATTGTGAATTTAGATGCAATGTTAAAGGAACTGGGCGTCATTTACTTAATTGCTAGGGTATTATTTGATGTGGAAGAAAAAATAATCAGTTACACCCAATGATAGAATTGGATGACATGAAAACATATATTTGTATTGCGCGTGCACAACTCGATTGTGCGATATCACTATTTCTTGTTTTCAGGATGTTTTGATGTTTTTGTACGAATTATACAGTATAAATCCGGACCATAAAGCAAGAAGGGATAATATAGTTCCTAATAGAACAAGACTTTCCATTTCAGTCAATTTTTTATAATATTGGTCGCTTATATATTGCGTGGAAAGAGTGTTTAGTAACAAAATTATGAAATAACACCATATCTACACGCGTGCGCGTATCACCAATTTCCAACACAACATATTCATTTTAACGATATAGAATCCCCTAGTATATACGATAATTCGTTTCTATATATTATTATATATATTATTTTCACAAAGTATATATTCCAGTGTATGTGTCCTGGGGTGTGAAAGCGTAGTGAGAGATTCGGTTACACTAAATGAGAATAATCAATACACCCTAGATTCATTAAGTGAAAGCAAGGTTGAAAATAGCATATTCATGGTCTCCAGGAGTACATGTAATCCATGTATGAAGGCAAAACAACTATTCGACAGTTATGGCGTACATTATGAATATGTAGACATCGATACTGCCACCCATGAGGAGTGGGAGTATGCCATTGATATGTTAGAGGATTTTATGTCTGGAAGAGGAATTTCAATGGTTTATCCTATGATGATTGTTAAAGGACGTAAATTCATACAAGGATATGATGAAAAAACTCTTCATGCTATAGCACGTGAACTAGTTTTAGAAGAAGAACAATAAAATAATAGCCCTTCATAGCGTACATAGTTATGTCTAATAATCAAATATTGATGTTCTAGAACAAATAATGTAATATTAGATCAAATCTACCTTGCAGAATTAAATATTTTCCCGAAAACCTCATTACCTCTTTAATTCTTGAACGACATTCTGGGATATAGCAATGTATCTCGCAATTTTTACAGGATGGTTTAGGATCTTGCGGACAATGAATCCGTCTAGCAACTGAATAACTTAGCAAATTACTACAATCTTCACAAAGCAAAGGGGGTTTCATACCTAAATCCACTTCAAGATCACTCGAATATTCCCAACGTAATTTTGATATATTTCTATGTTTTTTATTGCAAAAGGTTTGAATGAATTCCGCTAGAATTCGACTATCCTTATCGATATCACTCATCAGGCGCTATCTCCAAATCCTTACATACTTCTCAACAGGGTAGATTTTAAACAAATAGCTATACTAACATTCTAAATATTTACATTTAAAAAACAACAATTACGCGCATGTAACATAAAATAAAAAGAGGTATGTTAGATTAGTCGCCCTCTCTGGAGGCGTGTCTGGCAGTAGAATGCTTTGTATAATTCCTTCATATCGTCTGTGACGTAGAGGGTTGACCATCCGTCCTGACGCTCTACACCGGGCATCATACATGCTGCGTCTGCCTGCCCTGTGGTGTCAAAGTTCATCTGTAACGTGTATGGAGGATCCGGTAGGACTACAGGCTTTATCTCTCCTGCTTTTAGTCGTCTGAGTGCCCTCTTTGTACCATCTGCTATTATTTTGCGAGCCATTTTTGGGTGAATATTGCGTGCTACATACCGTCCCATACCGTACTTAACAACGGCTGTCTCTGTTGTTGGGGAGAGATCCTTTACTTCTGCTGCGTAGTGGTCGTCCCCAGCTGAAAAGATGAAGGGTACATTATAATAGCTAGCGATGTATGAGGCTATTCCTGCTTCACCCAGTCGTTTTCCGTTTACAATGAGATCGTGGACTTCCCATACGTGACTTAGGAGTGCTCCCAGTGTACCTCTCATTGAGTGTGCGTAGAACATGAATCCGTCGTAACTGTCATCAATACCGTACATCTGGTCCAGTATCTCAGGGCTTTGCCTGATGAGTTCAACACGTTCTGGGAGGGACTCGAAGTCAAGGTTTAATCCTTTACTATGGCTATCATTGATCACTATTTCTGCTTCTTGATCGAATTCTATTATTGCATTGCAGCAGGCGATGATCTCCTCAGTTTGAAGTCGTTTGTTTTCATTTACATCCTTGGCGTCATTGGATCGTGTAGCAATACCACTGACACCTTCCTGGTCTGAGCTGATGTAAATTTTCATGACGCTTTTACTTCCTCTCTCTGAGAATGATTTTCTGCTGCCCGTGCCGACCTATCCTTTTTCCTACTTCCGTTAGTTTATCCAGTTTATCACTAATCTTTGCGAATATGTATGTAGGTTCGACTCCCTCTGGTGGACCATAGAAACGGGTATTGCCGTAGCTTATGAATAATCCATGACCAATTGGATAGAAACCAACATCTCCGCTACTTCCATAGATGCTTGGGTTTTCACTATAATCGGGAAAATCAGCTGTTGGCCATAGACCGTGATCTTTTTTCATTTTAGCTAAAGTTTCATCGTGGACTTGTATCCCGTTTCCGGACCAGAACTGGTGGTATGTTATACCTTCATGGGGCAGTATGCTCAATATTGCGGCACATGTTCTAGGTGCCTTATGATCGAGCAGATCGGCGACAAATGTCTCTTCTCCGATCTGTATTTCAATCTGCTTTCCTGATGGACTTTTATTTGACATTTCTTATCACTTGAGTTATAATCTGTTGAAAAATGGATATAACAATAACGTTCGTTTTTGGATTATTCGTGAATAAATGGATGAGTTTAGAGGGATGTTGATGGTCTAATTTTTTATCTGGAGCAGTTTATTGTGATAGTCTTCTATTACTATTTTTTTTCCGGTGACAGAGGATTCAATGCAAGCAAGTACAGTTACTAGTGTTTTCAAATGGTCTCTTCCGCTTGTATCAGGAGTTTTATTCTTTTTACAGCACTCATAGAATTCAACTAGTAAGAGTTTGGTATCCGTGTGGAAGGGTTCAATCGGTCCGGTATCAATATGTTTAAGCTTATTATCATCACGGGAAGCAGTGTAAAGTCCCCCTTCTCCAAATAGATCTGGTTGTATTACAATGCCTTTTTCGAAGTCAGTTCTCCATCTGAAATCTATGCCGGTGTTTATACCTTCGTTCCCAGATATCCAGGTTCCTAGATAGTTGATGTGCATACCATTTTTTAGGGTGATCAAAGCAGAAACGTTTGGATCTTGCCTGTAGGGATTACGTTTCCATTCTATTGGATTCCACTCATAGGCTTGGACTGACTCCACGTCAGTTGAATATACAAAGCGTATAAGATCAAGGTGATGTATCGCTTGTTCAAGTAGGAATGTATGAGCCATGTCATTACAATATTGGTTCAAGACTAGACCCCCGTAATTCATTGGGTTTCTAGTTCGAATATATGCGAATTGGGAAAAACTTGGTACACCAAATCTACCTTCACTGAATATATTTCTATAGGCTTGGGTCACAGGCATATAACGAAACTGCATACCAACGATTAAATTAAGATTCTTTTCATCTGCAATTTCAACTAGTCTTAAAGATGTCTCAAACTCCTCGGTTAACGGTTTCTCTGCTAACAAATGGAGTCCTTTATTCATTATCTTAACAGATTGATCAAAATGATACTGAGGGGGAGTAGCCAGTATTGCAGCTTCAGCATTTGATTTCTCAAGAGCATCACTCAGACTTAGGAATCCGGGTACATCCTCATCACCATATTTTTTCCGGATGCTATCTATAGCCTCTTGATTAATATCTACATATGCAGTTATCTCACAAGTGGGATCTTCTTTTACTGCTCGTGCCCAACTATTACCCCTTAAACCACAGCCTATCAACAATATCTTTAACATAATATACCCCTGTCTAGTTGTAAGATGAGATAATTTTTCTACCTAATTAGTTATTTCGTCAACGCGCATATTTGAACACATTAAAAGTTTAATTCATTTTTTTGTTGCTATTTTGAATTTAAAATATAAATATATAATATGTCTAAGAATACAAATGTCTAAATTTTCACGAGTTTTAGTAACAGGAGCTTCTGGTTTTCTTGGTGCTAATATAATTAAATATTTAGTGGATAGAAATGTATGTGTTTTAGCTACTTCCAGAAAGCTTGTTGATCCATTAATGGACTTTTATCTGAAGGGATCAGAAAATTATGTAGATTGGATTAAGGTTGATGTCAGTGATTATAGGCAGGTTATGGGTATTGCTGAAAATTATAGTATTGATGGAGTTATCCATGCAGCGTTTGTAACACCCGGTTTAGGTATTGAATATTCAAGATCTAGAGACATCCTAAATTCGAATATTAATGGAACAATAAATGTCTTAGAATTAGCCAAAAAAACAGATTTGAAAAAATTTGTTTTTACATCTTCTTCAGGCGTCTATCCAAGTAGTAATGATGTCAATAAAACAGTTCTTGAAAATTCCATTGAAGCTTATACCGATATGAAAGGTCTATATCACATATCAAAAATTACATGTGAAAAAATTGTAGAAAGATATTCTCAATTATTTTCGTTTTCTAGTACGAG
>RCNB010001161.1_pt1 | contig 16758 bp, 15 predicted proteins | sample 2041321 | NCBI WGS metagenome assembly RCNB01 (sample SAMN09708232, study PRJNA481090) | Marine sediment metagenome, whole genome shotgun sequencing project. | reverse complement strand
CATCGGTTCCCGATCCGATTGCCATGCCAATATCTGCCTGGGCCAGAGCGGGGGCATCGTTGATGCCATCGCCCACCATTGCCACCTTCTCACCTCGATTCTGCAATTCTTTGATCTTTGACGATTTCTCCTCAGGTCGTACCTCTGCGATCGTTTCGTCTATATTCACCTCATCCGCAATCGCTCTTGCAGTCTGCTGGTTATCCCCCGTGAGCATGACCACCGACAAATTGAGCCGGTGGAGTTCTTCAATAGCTTCTAAGGAATCCGCCTTCACGGCATCTGCAACCGCTATCAGGCCCGAGACAGCGTTTCCGGTTGTTACGACCATCACTGTTTTTCCCTCTTTCTGAAGAGAACTGACAGCTTCTTTGGCCATGTCAATGTTTATGCCTACATCATCGAACCACTTCGGCTTTCCCACCCTGACCAGTTCGCCATTAATTATCGCCTGGACTCCAAGGCCACCAGAGGCACGGAAGGCTTCCGGCTCAAACAGATTGATGCCTCTTTCCAGCGCCTCATCCACAATGGCCCGGCCCAGGGGGTGTTCCGAACCCTTCTCAGCAGAAGCGCAGAGCTTCAGGAGCTTTTCGGCATCTTGAAAGTGTTCGTTCAACGGGATGACATTCACTACGGTCGGTTTGCCTATGGTGATCGTCCCGGTCTTGTCGAGAACGATCGTCTCCAATTTCGTTGCCGTCTCAAGTGCCTCGCTCTTCTTGAACAAGATGCCTTTATCGGCACCTCTGCCTGTGCCGGCCATGATAGCCGTTGGCGTGGCAAGCCCCAGAGCGCAAGGGCAGGCAACGACTAGGACCGCTACCATCCGTATCATAGCCGGGACGAACTCACCTTCAATTGTCCACCAGAGGATAAAGGTGAGAACGGCTATTCCGATAACTGCAGGCACAAAAACCGCCGCCACCCGATCAGCCAGGGCCTGAATGGGGGCCTTGCTCCCCTGGGCCTCTCGAACCAGCCGAATGATTCTGGCTAGTGCCGTGTTTTCCCCAACCCCGGTTGCCTCAAACTTGAGCATACCCTCCGCGTTGATGGTTCCCGCGGCAATTTGATCCCCTGGCTGTTTGTCAACAGGAATAGGCTCACCTGTCAACATGGATTCGTCCACGGCCGATTCGCCGTCGATTATCACTCCATCAACCGGCATGCTTTCACCAGGCCTGACAACGACCACATCTCCCACCCGGACCCTGGACAGCGGGATTTCCTCCTCGCTCCCCTCTGAAATGATGGTGGCTTTTTGCGGTCGAAGTCCCATGAGTTTTCGGATGGCGCCGCCGGTTCGTCCCTTGGCCCTGGCTTCCAGCATTTTGCCAAGCTTGATCAAAGTAATAATGACAGCAGATGTCTCGAAGTATACGTGTTTCCCGATGGAAGGAGACAGGAGAACCACAAGAGAATAGAAATAAGAAACTGACGAGCCCATGGCTACTAATACGTCCATGTTTGCGCTGCCGTTCTTCAGACTTTTCCACCCCCCCCTGTAGTAATCCCAACCAGTGTAAAACTGCACAGGCGTTGCCAGGGCAAGAAACAGCCAGTTGACCCAAATTCCGTGACTCCACGGCCCCAAAAGGCCAAAGTCTCTGCCCATGCTCAGAATAAACAGGGGTACTGTGAATATCACACCAATGAGAAACTTGCGGGTTTGATCTTTGATTTCGCCTATGCGTGCGGCAAGCTCGGCATCTTCAGCCCCGGGGCCATCATCTGGTAGTAAAGCCCCGAACCCAGCCTTTTCTATGACACTAATAATGTTGTCTACGGTAGCAATCGTGGGAATGTACTCGACAAAGGCGCGTTCAGTTGCAAAATTGACTGATGCCTGTGCCACGCCGGGAACCTTTTTCTTTAAAGTCTTTTCTATATTTGCCGCACAGTTGGCACAAGACATCCCGGTAATCGGGAGTTCCAGGCTGGCTGTAGCCACCCCAAAGCCTGCGTCTTGAATGCGAGCGGTGACCTGGTCCAGTTGAACCTGCCGGGGATCAAAAGAAACCTGTGCCTGTTCCGTGGCAAAATTCACGTTTGCCTCTTTGATTCCTGTAAGCTTCCTGATGTTTCGCTCGATGTTCAGAGCGCAGTTCGCACAGGTCATTCCCGTTACAGGTATGGTGACGTTCATTTCAGACATTGGACTTTCCTTCAGTCGAGCAGTGGGGGAGTTGATTTCCTTTGGGATGTCCCTGTTGATTACCACTGATTTCCCACCATCTTGATATTCGCCATATTGTTATACTTCTATTACGCCTGTCTTCCTCGCTCCGCCAATTCTTCGAGTTCGATGCGTTTTAGAAGTCTGATCTCGGGACCTCTTACTTCGATTAACCCACTGCTGTTCATTTTTGCGAACATTCGTGAAAGGGTTTCAGGAACCGTGCCCAGGAGACTTGCGAGCTGTCCCTTGGAAATATCAAGGGTGACAGAGTCTTCTTTGCCCTGTTTCTCCGCCAGGTAGATCAGATAGGCGGCCAGCCTGGCGGGAACCTCTTTCAAGGTGAGGTTTTCAATCTGGGTTGTGAACTGACGGAGCCTTACCGACAGGACGGCGAGCATGTTCAAGGCCAGGGATGGGTTATTAGTGATGAGGGCAATAAAAGCGTGGCGAGGGAAAAAGAGCACGTGACTCTCGGTGATAGTTTCAGCGTTTGCCGGGAATCTCTGGCCGGAAAAGACCGGTACTTCGCCAAACGGTTCTCCGGGACCCAGGATATGGAGGATCTGCTCTTTTCCGTCTATGGAAAGCTTGTAGATCTTCACCAACCCATCTGAAACTACATAGAATCCGTTGCCATCATCTCCTTCTGAAAAAATGGATTTGCCTTTATTGAAATATTTCTCAATGGCGATCTGCCCAATTCGATCTATTTCTTTCTCTGGGAGGCCGTTAAACAGGAGAGACTTTTTAATGGTTTCCATGCTTCTTTTCTTCACGTGTTCCTCCCTGTTTCGCAAATTATCATCATCTCTGAGCCTAAGTCAAAGCATATCTAACGGGAAATGACTATGTCGGGGGGAACGGATATTGAAATGGACGGAGATTGTGGGAAAAGGCCATTTCTGGATGGAAACGAGCAAAGAGGCGAAGGATGCTATTGGCAAGGTGCCGGTTTTGTCAGGAAAAAGGTGTAGACAAGGAGAACGTATGGATGTAATCCTGGATAGGATAGGGATGGGAAAAATTCGAGAAAAAAAGAAAAAAGTGAATCTTTTGATTTATGTCAATGCGTACAGCGATGGAATAGTCTAAAAGTGATCCTAAACCCGGATTCAGTTATGAACCACATTTCAAAAAAACCCAAAATTAATGGACTCGTAAAAAGTCCACACAAGGAGGAATGATTATGTTTTGTTTTCAGTGTCAGGAGACAGCCAAAAATAAAGGCTGCACGGTAAAGGGTGTTTGTGGAAAACCGGAGGATCTTGCTACGCTTCAGGACCTGTTGATTTATGTCCTGAGAGGAATTTCCCTTTATGGGGAAAAGGCAAAAGAACTCGGTATTGTAGACAGAAAAACTGCCCTTTTTGTAACGCAGGGACTCTTTTCGACCATCACAAACGTGAATTGGAAAAACGATTGGTTTATTGATACCATTAAAAAAGGCCTGAAAATCCGTGAGGAAATCAAAACAAAGTTCCTGGCCGCATACAAGGAAAAGAACGGAGCGGAGTTTTCAGAACAATTACATGATTCGGCTGTATGGTATTCAGATGACAATGCTGAGTTTTACGAAAAGGCAAAAGATATCGGCGTCCTTGCTACTGAAAACGAAGATGTCAGGTCCTTAAGGGAACTTCTGATCATAGGTTGCAAAGGTATCGCTGCCTATGCAGACCATGCTGCAATACTTGGATACGAGGATGATGATATCTATGGATTTATCATGGAGGCCCTGGCATCTACCACAAGAGATCTTTCAGTGGATGACATGGTGTCCATGGTCATGAAGGCAGGGGAATTTGCGGTTAACACTATGGCTTTGTTGGACAAGGCGAACACATCGTCTTATGGAGATCCGGAGATTACTGAAGTAAATATAGGTGTGAGAAACAACCCCGGTATCCTTATCAGCGGTCATGATCTAAAGGATATGGAGGAGCTTCTGAAACAAACTCAAGGGTCAGGAGTAGATGTCTACACCCATGGTGAGATGCTCCCTGCAAATTATTATCCGGAGTTCAAAAAGTATGATCATTTTGTGGGGAATTATGGTGGCTCCTGGTGGCATCAGAACAAAGAATTTGAATCCTTCAACGGCCCGATCATATTGACCACTAATTGTCTTGTTCCGCTTAAGAAAGATAACACTTACCTGGACAGGCTTTTTACCACAGGTGTAGTTGGTTATCCCGGGGCAAAACATATTCCGGACAGACCGGAAGGCGGGGTAAAGGATTTCTCTAAAGTCGTAGAGACGGCAAAGAAATGCAAGCCTCCTATTGAGATCGAAACAGGCAAGATCGTAGGTGGTTTTGCCCACAAACAGGTGCTTGCACTGGCGGACAAGGTTGTCGATGCGGTGAAATCAGGAGCCATCAAACGGTTTGTGGTGATGGCTGGTTGTGACGGGCGTCATAAGTCCAGGGAGTATTTTACCGAGGTGGCAAAGGCGCTTCCTAATGATGCTGTAATCCTTACCGCAGGTTGTGCCAAGTATCGTTATAATAAGCTCGATCTGGGTGATATAGGCGGAATTCCAAGGGTCCTTGATGCAGGGCAGTGCAATGATTCGTACTCTCTTGTTGTTATAGCTCTCAAGTTAAAGGAGGTCTTTGGGTTGGATGATATCAATGAGCTTCCAATCTCTTTTGACATAGGGTGGTATGAGCAGAAGGCAGCGGCAGTCCTTCTTGCCCTTTTATACCTGGGAGTAAAGGGCATCCGTCTTGGGCCAACACTTCCAGCATTCATATCTCCAACCGTACTGAATGTCCTGATTGAAAAGTTTGATATCAAGGCGACCGGTACAGTTGAGGAAGATGTTGAGGCGATGATGGCAGGAAAGTAAAAACGGATCATCTACAAAAGAGTTGGTCGATGATAAAGGTTCCAGGGTTCAAGGATTCAGGGATTCGAGTTAAATGCTTAAGGCATTGAATCATTGGGAAACAAACGCTTGTCGCAGTAAAACGAAGCTCCCGACATTGGGGACCGCTCGAATCCTTGACCCCTTGAATCCTGGACCACTTTTTCCCAACTAATTAGGAGAAGAGTCTTAAAAACTAATGTTGCGTAAACCATGAAACTTCGGAGAATGGGGATATGAAATGTCCTGGACAGGACATGCGATACTGGAAACCGGGGGCGATTTTTGAGGCCCAATGCCCTGAATGCGGAGCAGCGGTCGAATTTTTCAAGGACGACTCAACTCGCAGGTGCAAAAAGTGCGGGCACAAGTTCCTAAATCCAAAGATGGATTTTGGATGTGCCTCATATTGTCAATATGCTGAGCAGTGTCTAGGAGACCTGCCGCCTGAACTGCTGGCCCAAAAAGATGATCTCTTGAAGGACCGGGTAGCCATTGAAATGAAGCGCTATTTTGGACATGATTTCAAGCGTATCGGCCATGCTGCCGGCGTGGCTAGATACGCTGAACGAATTGTCAAAGAAGAAAAGGGGCATCCTGCCGTAGTCTTGTGCGCAGCGTACCTCCACGATATCGGCATTCGCGAAGCTGAACGGAAGTACAACAGTACAGCTGCCCGATATCAGCACAAAGAAGGACCTCCTGTTGCAAGAGAGATACTCACAAGACTGGGGGCAAGAGAAGAACTAATAGAGGAGGTCTGCGACATTGTGGGTCACCACCATTGGCCTAGAAAAGAGGAGACCTTGAATTTCAAGATCATATACGATGCAGACCTGGTAGTCAATTTGGAGGAGCAACAAAAGGAAGAGGGGGCCGGAAGTGAGAGGTTGGCAGGCATCATCGACAAGAAGATGTTTACTGAAGCCGGGAAGAAGTTGGCCCGGAAGGTTTTGTTAGGAGATGAAAAATGAAGGTAACGAGAAAGATAATTGAAATAGACGAGGAGCTTTGTGATGGCTGCGGCCAGTGCGTTCCCTCTTGTGCTGAGGGGGCCATCCAGATCATCGACGGCAAAGCCAAACTGGTCGAAGATAGATACTGTGATGGCCTCGGCGCCTGCCTTGGAGAATGTCCCACTGGGGCGCTTTCCGTGGTGGAACGGGAAGCAGAAGACTTTGACGAGGCAGCTGTTGAGCAATATCTGAGTTCAAAAGCCCAAGAGGAGCATCCGAAGGAGATCACCCTGCCGCGTGGATGTCCTTCGGCTCAGCTCCAAACCTTTCTGCCCTGCCAGGAGGCCAATGAGCCGGTCGTACACAAGACCCAGCTTTCTGCCCTTTCCCACTGGCCTGTTCAAATCAGATTAGTACCTGCCAGCGCACCGTTTCTGAAAGGGGCTGATTTATTGGTGGCAGCGGACTGTACCCCTATTGCCTATCCCAATTTCCACCAAGATTTTTTAAAAGGAAGGGTGGTTTTGGTGGGGTGTCCCAAATTCGACAATGCCGAGGAATACATCCAGCGGTTTGCCGAGATCTTCAATTCAGCAAACATCAAGACCGTCACGATCGTTGTGATGGAAGTGCCTTGCTGCAACGGTCTGCCCATCATCGTGGACAAAGGCATGAAGATGGCAGGCAAGAAAGTTCCCATGGAAATAGTGATGATAAGTACAAGGGGCGAGATCCTGGAGAGAAAAAAGCCGGCGGCGTGAGTTCGTCAATGTCAGAGGGCATAAACCGTTCAATGTTTGTTAGATCATTCTTTTTTTGCTATATGCAATCTAAGGGTGAAGAAAATATGAATATGGTAAAAAAGGAGGTGATTAGATGTCATCAGCAAAAAGTTCAAAAAAGCCTGGCGGCAAGAAGGGTTGGTGGTTCGGAGCGATCATCGGCGTTGTTTTGACGGCGGTGACAGTGCTGGCATCCGGTTTTATGATTGAAACCACCAATACTGACACTTTTTGTGTTACTTGCCATGTTATGACACCCTTTAGGACGGCGTGGCAACAGGCGGTACACGGTGGGCAGAACCCGCAAGGGTTTGCCGCTCAGTGTGTGGATTGTCATCTGCCGCACGGCAATTTCTTTCAGTTCTTTATGGTCAAGGGTCGTACAGGCACAAGTGATATTATACATAACATGTATATTGACCCGCAGACATACGATTGGGCCGATGCCACGGAAAAGAACCGCCTGAAATTCACCTTTGACAGTGCCTGTCGACGCTGTCACCACGTCTTGACTCCTCCAGGGATGAGTTCCGGCGGATTCATTGCCCATCGCGCTTATTTGCGCGGGGCTACGACGAAGAAATGCGCTGAATGTCATCCACATGTTGGTCACAAGGATATGATAGAGACGGCCAATAACTTCTTTAAGAAAACATAGTATGATTGAAAGGGGGAAAACATGAAGCATTTGCCCGGGAAGATCGGAATCACATTTCTTACACTCTTTTTGTTTGGAATATCTGCTGTTGCCCTTGCGGCTCAAGCTCCCAATCTGGCAGGCAAGAAGGAACTTGTTATAAAAAGGGGTTTTACCAAAGAGGCCTTGAGCTGTATCGAATGTCATGCCAAGAAGATACCCGGAACTGTTGAGTCGTGGAAAACAAGCAATATGAGCCATGCCGGGGTTTCATGCTACGACTGCCACGTAGTGGAGAAAAGCTCACCCATGGCAAGCCAGTGTGAAGGCCTCAAGGGTACCAACACGTACATCTCGCCAATGGTCTCATCAAAGACATGTTCCAGGTGTCATCCTCAGGAAGTCGAGCAATTCTTGAGAAGCGGCCATGCAAAGCTTGCCAGTAAGGCAGTGATAGATATTACAAAAGTAGGTGGAAAGCTTGTGAAATTGCAGTTTGATTATGAAGGCGCCGGGTTTATGGACAAAACAAAATTTACCTGGACTAAAGGCACCCCAGAAGGTGCTACCGGATACAATCGGGCACCCCGAGCTTCCGGTTGCCAGATGTGCCATGGTACCACAGTGGAACTTGGGCCAGACAATAAACCAATAAATGAGACATGGCCCGGCGGGGTCGGTACCAGGTATCCCGATGGCTCAGTAGGAACTTGTACAGTGTGTCATACCAGGCACAAGTTCTCTATTGCCGATGCCAGAAAACCCGAGGCGTGCGGCGCCTGCCATCTCGGACCGGATCATCCTAATATCGAGATTTACTTTGAAAGCAAGCACGGTCAGCAGTATCTATCTCATGGCGATGACTGGCGGTTTGATAGCGCGCCTGATACATGGGAACCGGGTGACTATACGGCTCCGACCTGTGCCACATGTCATATGAGCGGCATTGGTGAGCTGGAAACAACGCACAGTGTCAATGACCGCCTAAAATGGGATCTGATGCATAAGAAGAGCGTGATCAGAAGCGGCGAGCGTGGTGATGGCGAAAAAGGTGACAAACTCATGAGAAAGGTTTGTGCAAACTGCCATGGTCCTACACATACCCAAGTGCAGAGGACAACGCTGGACAATTCCGTGGAACTATACAACAAGTACTGGGCAGGCGCGGTCAAGATGAAGGGCGAGCTAGAGAAAAAAGGCCTTCTAGAAAAGGATGCCTGGAGGGATGGATTTCAGGAACTTATGTACTACCTGTGGCACCATACCGGCAGGCGGGCGCGCCAGGGCGCTGCAATGTTTGCTCCTGATTATGCCCACTGGCACGGCTTTTTCCAGGTTTTTCAAGTATACCAGGACATGGAAGCAATCTACAACTACCGGCTCAAACACAACAAAATTGAGGAGCTCAGCACGGTTATGAGCACTGGACCGTACTAAAAAATGCAAAAGAGGTGGTCCCCCACATTAAGAGAGGGATCACCTTTCTTTTGTTGTGAGAAGCCCCGGCCTTTTTGCGGGGCTTTTTGATTTGTTCACAACATAGCCGCCAGAGAACGCAGAGAAGGAGGAAAGGATGTCTGACAGACCAAAAGGTGCTATTATGCAACGAGACAAAAAGAGTTATGCCATTGTACCCAGAACACCCATGGGGTTGGTAACACCGGATATCCTGGAAAACATAGCCAAGGTGGTGCGCAAATACGAGATTCCTGTAATCAAGATCACCTCTGCCCAGCGCATGGCACTTGTAGGAATGAAGCCGGAAATCGTCGATCAAGTATGGCAAGAGCTGGGTATGGATGTAGGGCCGGCAGTGGAGGTCTGTGTCCATTACGTGCAAGCTTGCCCGGGCAACACATTGTGCAAGTTTGGCGTACAGGACTCCCTGGGACTGGGTGGAAAACTAGAAAAAATCTTTGTGGGGACCCAACTCCCTGCCAAGGCCAAGATGGGCATATCGGGTTGCCCGATGAACTGCGCAGAGAGCTATGTGCGAGACTTTGGCGTGTTTGGCAAGAGGTCCGGATGGAATGTGATCTTTGGCGGTAATGCGGGTGGACATCCAAGGATAGGAGATGTGATTGCCGAGGGCTTGACAGAAGATGAAGTAATAGATTTGGCCAAAAGGTGCTTCGACTATTATGGTTCTAATGCCAAGAAGAAGCAAAGGACGGCACGTTTTATAGAACGTATCGGTATCGATGAGTTTAAAAAGGCTGTTCTTTGATATCATATCCTAAGGATGTATCAGTCTGGAGCTTAGCGGGTAGATTTGCCGTGCAGCTTCAGGAGAAATCGAGGTGTGCCAGTGGCCGGTGAGAACGGCCACGGACCAGAAGATAAACAAGGTCATTAACACGGCGGCAGGTATGAAATAGGCGGGCATCTTTTTTACCTTGGGGACAGAAAGCGTGAGACAGCTCTCTTGCGGGCAAACCTCTACACATTCCATGCAGCCGATACACTCCGCATTCAGTACGGTTTCCTTTTGAGAGATCTTAATCGATGCAGGGCAAACCTTGTCGCATTTTGTGCAGTTTACACAAAGCTCTTGATCTCTCCTAATCTTGGAGGGGCTGAAAAGGCTCAGCAGTCCGAGCAATGCGCCGTAAGGACACAGATACCGACACCAGAAGTTGCGCAATACCAAAGAAATCAAAAAGAGGGATATCATTACTTGCATTACCAAGCTTGACGGTTCCAGGAAGAATAGAAGCATCTTTCCATCAACGATCTTGTTGTAAGGTGAGTGAATAAATGCCTCTACCTCTCGGATGTCCATTTGCCAGAGGATAATATAACAGAAAAAGGCGAGCAATAAATACTTGAGAGAAAGTAATGGATAATCAAGCCATCCAGGTAGATGATGGATAAATCTTATCTTCTTGCCTGCCTTTTCCAACATATTTGAAACAAAACCCACAGGGCATATCCAACCGCAGAAACCTTTACGCAGGAGAAGGGCAATCATCAGAGCCGACAGAAAGATGGTCAGACCCGCCGGGTGGATTTCGTCATAGTTGCCAGTCAGTATCAAACGTTTCAAGCTGAGGAGGGCGCTTATCGGCAAAAACCCTTCCACGGACGGCGGCCTTGGAACGTAGATCTCTGATCTGCCCATTGCCCAGAGATAAAAATGATAAAATTGGTATCCGGCGAAAAGACAAAAAGAAGCAAATCCGGCCTGGATCAACGTTCGTAATGTTTTAATGGGAAGCCTTTTCATGATCTTGACATTATCTAGAATATCCCATCGAAGCACAATAGTGTTTGACTTAGGTCAAGGGTTGTTATCAAAAAAGCCGGCTTGTCAGTGAGTTTGAAAATTTCCCGGGAGTGTATACCAGAACCTACGAGATGTCATCATGCGAGGAAGAAAAGCCGTGATTTGGAAATGAGGCATGGCAAAAGATTTACGATGCGTCTTTGAGTTTCGCTTCGGCAAAATCCCAGTTCACAAGGTGGTTAAGGTAAGCCTTGACATAATCTGCCCGTCGGTTCTGGTAGTCCAGGTAATAGGCATGCTCCCATACGTCTATGACAAGGAGGGGTTCTAATCCGCGAGCGATTGGTGTATCGGCATTTGACGTTTTTACTATATTCAGCTTTGTGTCATCGGCAACCAGCCAGACCCAGCCACTGCCAAATTGAGTATTAGCTGTATCGGAAAATGCTTTGTGGAACTTGGCATAACTGCCGAAGGCTTCTGTAAGCCGCTGATAGAGATGGCCCACTGGTTTTCCTCCGCCATTGGGTTTCATGCTGTTCCAGTAAAAATTGTGGTTAAATACCTGGGCGGCATTGTTGAAAATAGTAGCTTTGTCAGGTTTGCCATGAGTCCTTCGAATAATGTCAACCAGTGGCATGCCCTGATAAGGGGTCCCAGCTATGGCTATGTTCGTTTTGCCAACGTATCCCCCATGATGTCTGCAATGATGAAAATTCATAGTCCTTTCTGAAATGTAAGGTTCCAGGGCCTTTTTGTCGTAGGGTAGATCTGGCAGTTTGATCGCTGAGGACGGTGTAGCTGGCTTGCAGCCAAAACCTGCGAGATGAAGCAATGCCAATGCGCTAAAATTCATCGACGCTTTTAGAAATTCTCGTCTTTCCATGTTGTACCCCTCTCGCTTTTCCGCACAGCTTTAAAGACCTTTTCACTTTGTGACACTCTTTCGTTTCTGGCACTTCCAGTTCAATTCCTCTGATGTGGGGAGCAGTCTGTCATCTTACTGGGGCGCACAAAAAAACGTGTGCCAGGCATATGCCTAGCACACATTCGAGGTTTAGTCCAAACTAGCTCTTAATCTCGATTTTTCTGGCCTTAGCAGTCTCAGCTTTGGGCAATGTGATCTTCAGCACACCGTTTTTGTATGTTGCATCCACTTTGCCAACTTCAACTTCAGAGGGAAGTTGCATTGTCCTGCTAAAGGATCCATAGTGTCTTTCGATGGTATGATACTGTTCGGTTTTGTCTTCCTTTTCCTGCTTTTTCTCTCCCTTGATCGTCAGTATACCGTTCGAAAGGTTAATGTCGATTTCCTTCTCATCCATCCCGGGAACTTCGGCCTTTACGATCAGCTCATTTTCGGTCTCAGAAACGTCAAAGGCAGGTACATACCTTGTCTCTTCTGAAACCAGGCTGGGTGGTGGCGCAAAATCCTCAAAGAACCGATCAAACAAATCCCGGTGTACATTACCAACTAAACGATGTCGTCTTAACGTAGGTAGTAGAGCGATCATATCTGACACCTCCTTTAGATGTTATTTCAGACAGTTAATTGCCTCTTCCTGCTTAAAATATAATCACTGCCTCGCATACGTCAAGGGCTAATCACCTCTTTTTTTATTGCTTCTTTAGCCAAGTCACTCACAGAGCGACGGACTAACTTACGGTCCAGAAACATCGAGATTTCTATCCCGTCCTGCATAAGCACCTCCAGCCTTTGCCGCGCCTCCTCAACCCCTAGCAAACCCACCGCCCAGGCAGCAAGGCCCCTTACGGCAGCATCCGCAGACTCCAGATATGGCAGAAGGTAAGGGCCTGCATCTTGCACAAGCTCAGGTCTTACTTGAGCTACTCTTCCGATGCCCCACACTGCACCTCGCTGCAAGGGTTCGTACTCCAGGAAATTGCCCTCCTTCCAAACATAAGAGATCAGAACAGAGACATATTCCTTGGCAAGTCCATCGTGAGATGCGATGATCTCACCCATGGCCTCGGGAGCGCCCCAGCCAATGCCGCCGGATTCGTCATTTAGGCTCCACATGAGCCTGCGCATGATAACACGGGCCGATTCCATGTCTTGTTCAGCAAGATTTGCCAGCACTGCACCCATGGCCGTGACGGCCCGCCATTTTGTTTGCTCTTCGCTGCTAAGAAGAGAGGAAAAAAGAGGGTTGATCACCTGGCGGGCGGGTAACTGACATAACTCGTTTAGGGCTTTGTCCAGGTTGTCTGATTGGAGGCAGGCCAGAACTTTACGCTTGAGGTTTCGCCTGCTTTGTCTTGTAGTCGTCACATTGACTTCCTGTGAGCCGGAGGGATGGGAAACAGACCCTAGACATTAGGGCAGACTATCTTTGATTAATTATATAGTCATAAGCCGAAAGGGCTGCCTTAGCCCCTTCGCCTGCCGCAACAACCACCTGCTTGAAGGGAATATCCGTTACGTCTCCGCAGGCAAACACGCCACTGATACCCGTGCGACACCTGGAGTCAACGACAATTTCTCCGATCTTATTTGTCTCCAGCGTGTCAACCACCAACTCGGAGTTGGGAAGCAGGCCGATCTCCACAATGATTCCTGCGATACTCAATCTCCTAGCTTCGCCGGTTTTTAATGACTTAATCTCAAGACCCTCGACTGACGAGTCTCCTGCGATCCGGAGAATCTCATGTTCGGCAAAAATCTCCACCTTTGACGAACTTGCCGCCTTATCCTGAAGGATCTGATCACCTGTCAACGGCGTTAAAGAGACCATGTAAATTTTACGGGCAATCTTCATCAGGTCAATGACTGCCTCAAGTGCCGAATTGCCTCCACCTGCCACTGCCACGTCAAGATCTGCAAACAAGGGGGCATCGCAAGTTGAGCAATAGGTCACCCCCATGCCGAGCAACTCCTTTTCGCCGGGCACATCGAGGGACCGTGGACGCTTTCCCGTGGCTATTATCACTGTCCTGGCAAGATATGTGCCGCCATCGTCAGTGATAACCTTCTTTATCTTTCCCGCCAACTCCAGAGTCTTTACCTCGGGGCCAATAAGTTTTTCTACACTGTATCTCTCTACATGTTCCTCGAACCTGGCAATAAGATCACCAGTCTCTATCTGGCTGAAACCCAGATAGTTGTCCACGTCATAGGTCCATGTCACTTGCCCCCCTATGTCTTCGCTTATCATCAGGGTTTTCATGACCTTTCTGGCCGCGTAGATGGCAGCACTCAGACCAGCCGGCCCACCCCCGATGATAATGATATCATAGAGGGGAGAAACCAGCACGTCCTGGTCCAAGCCCAGTTTTTTGTTGAGTTCCCCCGTTGCCTCCAGGGCAGCCAGATCACTGTACCCACCTATGTGCTCATCACCGATGAGGATTTGTGGAAGCGCTCCACTTCCGGTCTTCTCCCGCATTTCTTCCCACGCTTTTGTTCCCCGAGGAGCCTCAATCTCTTCAAAACTGATCCCCCGTTCTACCAGGAACGATTTTGCCTTGGCGCAAAAAGGACAGCCATTTGAAGAATAGACAATAACGGCGGCCATGCTATTTCTCCCGTTTATTCAATTGTTGAACTATGGCTGAGGCATGCCATGGCCGATTCCATGCGACCTGCATCAAACCCCACCATCACCTCGTTACACACTACAATAACCGGCACTCGGAGGGCGCCACCAGATATTTTTCGCATCTCCTCAAGAGCTGCTTTGTCTTTGCTCACGTCGTAGTTCGTAAATTCAACTCCCTTTTGCGAAAGGAACTCCTTCGCCCTCTTGCAGTGGGGTCATGTGGGTGTGCTATAGATCTTAACCTCTTGGCTCATGATAACCTCCTTAACTGTTATTTCCTCTCAAAATTATCAATGTTCTTCCATCACCTTTCCCTCTCTCAGCCGGCCTCCCTCTCGACGAGATCACTCACCTTTTTCTCAATATCGTCTCTTACCTGACGCATGAAGTCAATTGGTTTCCCTGCGGGGTCAGGCAAATCCCACACCTCCTGGGGAATACCGGGGAAATGGGGGCACGTCTCTTTACAGCCCATGGACACGATCAAATGCGGAGTTCTAAAACGTGCTGATTCCTCGATTGTTTTTGGATTTCGAAAGGCCATGTCCATCCCCTTTTCCATCATAACTTCTTCCATGATGGGGTTGACCTTCTGTGCCGGCGCACTTCCCGCACTATTTACTTCGAGCTTATCTCCGGCAATCTGCTGTGCAAAGGCACTCGCCATCTGGCTCCTGCAGGCATTTTCAGTACATACGAAGAGAACTCTTTTCCTTTTCAGCAGTGGGGTAACGAGTAACCTGGCCATTTCCCTTGCGTCTGCAAAGGCTGAAGGGTGTTGACTGATCTCTCCAGCCTTTTCTGTTTCCCTGTAGGTAAGGCTTTTTTCAAAGCTCGCCCCAACGGCGTCAAAGAAATAGTTGGCCGTAAGATTCATGCCGTCAAAAAGGTTTTTTCCTCTCGTGGCTCCCACAGATAACAGCAGACCACGACGGTACTTTCGTCCCGGATCGTTTAACTTGTGTACATATTTCCTAGCCCACAGGGTTTGAGCCCGGTCGATGAGGGCTTTCATCTGGGCCGTGGGGCCGTAGAAGTAGACGGGGGTAGCCATGGCAATGATGTCTGCCTGACGAAGCAAGGAATAAACCTCCTGCATGTCGTCATTGTTGGGACAGAAGCCTTCTCTCTCGCAATTGCCACATCCCACACAGGGGGAGATATTCTTCCGGGGCACTTGCACATGAAGCGTGCCGGCCCCAAGGTTTTCGGCCTCTTTGAGAAACACGGAAAGGAGCATATTGGTGTTTCCTCTGGTACGGGGACTTCCCTGTAATCCAAGGACAAACATTGCAATATCTCCCTTCCTAACTTACGCCAGTGCCAATTCGGTTTAAAGGCATTTATGGATGGGCACTAACTAATGTCAAACTCTGCTACCACGAACGTGTGATCGGAGGGTTTCTGAGACAGTCTCGGCGCAACGTCAATCCATGCCCTTGTTGACTTTGCTGCCAGCATATGAGTCGCCCACAGATGATCAATACGCCACCCCAATCCCCGCTTCACGGCGTTGGGGATTCGGTAGTCCCAAAAAGAATACATCTTATCACCTGGCTCATGTTTGCGAAACACGTCCACGAAGCCCCAGCTCTTGGCCTCGGCAAGTGCTTTGTGCTCTTCGGGATGAAATCCAATGTGTCCCGAAAGTTTTTCCGGGTCGTAAACATCGATGGCTTCCGGCGCCACATTGAAGTCCCCCGCCCAGAGCAAAGGTGCTCCAGGCTCGAAATATTTTGAAAAATAGTTTTTCAGTCGTTTAAACCACGCGAGTTTGTACTGAAACTTTTCCGACTCCGGAGATTGGCCCTGAGGAACATAGGTGTTCACAACAGAGACGCCGCGGATGGTTGCCGTGACAAGTCTGGGTTCTTCTTTAACGTCCCCGTCACCAAACCCGAAAGAAGCCGTTTCAGGCGGAATCTTGCTCAGGATGGCCACCCCGTTAAAAGCCTTTTGCCCTCTGAACGTGCAGTGGTATCCCAGATCCTCGATTGGTTGACTGGGGAAATCCTTGTCCTGGACTTTCGTTTCCTGCAAACAAAGTACATCAGGGGTTTCTGTTTTCAACCACTCTTGGAGGACGGGAAGCCGAGCCCTGATTCCGTTGGCGTTAAAAGTTGCAATCTTCATATTCCAGATACCGCTATCCGTCCGTCTTAGTGTTTGAACCGGATGTGTACAATTGCCTCTACACTGCTTGACAAGAAGATGGTGATAATTACCATTTTTAAATTACACCTTCAATCTTTCTTTTCACGATATACACTAAATGGCATTTCGTTTCCACAGTTGCATTTGTTTTCACACACCCAAAAAGCTAACTTGTTGATATTACACGATACAAATGTTGGTGTGGTTTGAGCTTTCTTTAAACCGCCCTTTACCCCAATGTCGAACCTAGAATGATGAGAAGTGAACATGGGGACGGAGGGTTTAAATACTCTCGGCAAGAAGTGCCCTCAGCCGATTTTGAAGATTGCCTTAAAGGCTTCAGGCATGAAGCCTGGCGATATGTTGGAAGTGTTAGGAGATTGTCCGACATT
>RCNB010001160.1_pt1 | contig 16767 bp, 14 predicted proteins | sample 2041321 | NCBI WGS metagenome assembly RCNB01 (sample SAMN09708232, study PRJNA481090) | Marine sediment metagenome, whole genome shotgun sequencing project. | reverse complement strand
TAATTCGGATTAAGCGGCAAGAGCGTAATTGTTTTCGCCAATTAAAAGTGTGAAGTATGATATTAACGAGCTGTACATCAGCGCTCGACATGCTTACATTGCCATTGGTCTCGCTGTCAAAACCAGTCGGCCCCATAATTAGAAAATGCAACATCATTCTAGCGAAGGCTAAAATCTGTTTTTAATCAAATCTAATTTTATTTTCAAAGAACTAAGTATTAGGGCATTCGAGCAGGCTATCCGCTTTTACTCCTCAACTTTCTTCGCAAAATAAGCGAATAAAATCGGCGGGGTAACCGCTACTATCCCTAACGCGGGCAGCAAAGCTAACAAAAACTTGCGAACCTATGCAGAACCCACTACATTTAGGTCAAAATTTATACCAAAAAAAATTTATGAAGTTCGGAATCATACGAGAGCGTAAAACTCCCCCAGATCGTAGGGTAGTACTATCACCAGAGGCATGTCAAAAAGTCCTTTCTACACATAAAGATGCCAAAATAGTAGTAGAGCCCTCGCCAATACGTACATTTTCGGATACTAATTATAAAGAAGCTGGCATTACCGTAGCTTCAAAAATGGCCGACTGTGATGTGCTTATAGGGGTTAAGGAGGTACCCATTGAAAACTTGATTCCAAATAAAAAGTATTTCTTCTTTTCGCACACCATAAAAAAACAGCCATACAATAGAGACTTATTACAGGCCGTCCTAGAAAAAAATATTGAATTGTACGACCATGAAGTTATTACCAATGAGAAAGAACAACGTTTGGTTGCCTTTGGTAGGTATGCAGGTATCGTAGGCGCTTATAATGGCTTTAGGGCGTATGGTTTAAAGTATAAAAGGTTTGAATTACCAAAAGCAGAAATATTGACGGATCAACAGGAATTAATTTCTGAACTAAAAAAAATACCGCTTCCCAATATCAAAGTCCTACTCACAGGTAAGGGAAGAGTTGGAAATGGTTCTAGAGAAATGCTAGATGGTATGGGAATGCGCAGGGTAAATATTGCAGAATATTTGGAAGAAGATTTTAGCGAGCCGGTCTACTGCCAGATAGATGCATCGGAGTATAATAAACGCAAAGATGGGGTGCGGGGCAATAAGGCTGACTTTTTTGCGAATTCCGAAGAATATAAAAGTAATTTTTTCCGTTTTGCAAAGGTGACCGATTTTTATATCGCCGGTCATTTTTACGGACAAGGATCACCGTTTCTGTTCACTCGAGAAGATGCCAAACATCCAGAATTTAAGATTCGTGTAGTAGCCGATGTCAGCTGCGATATTGATGGTCCGGTTGCTACCACCATAAGACCTTCTACCATAGCCGACCCTATTTATGGCTATGATCCACAATCGGAATCGGAAATGGATTTTAACAATGCAGATGCCATCGCCGTTATGGCTGTAGATAATTTGCCTTGCGAATTACCCAGGGATGCTAGTGTAGGTTTTGGAGAAGCGTTTATGAAAAACGTAATTCCTGCATTTTTTAATGGCGATAAAAACGGCGTTTTACAGAGGGCTCGCATGACACAGAATGGAAAACTAACAGCACGTTATAACTACCTAGAATCCTACGTTAACGGGTAAGCGTTCCTCATTAGGTATTTTCATTTCACAGGTATCGTCCATGTAATTACGGGATGCTGTTTTGGTGCGTAATAAGCGCCAAGTGCTTTTAATTTAAGATTTAGGACATCTAATTTCTTCAAGGTTTTTATATGTACTGTTTTTGTCTTTAAGCCTTTAATAGTGAATACAGGAGAACTATCATAAAAGGTGAGGTCCATCCTATTTTCGAATAGCAAATCACTACTAGAATTATTTTTTAGTTCCAGCTTTACTATCGAAGTATTTTCTAGGTAAGTAGCTGTTATTACTTCTATACTAGCTTTGATTAAAGGGTTTAGGAATTCTTCTTTACCTACCAAAAGATCATTGTAAACAGCAACCGTTCTTCCAGAAAATAATGCTTCTTGCATACTCCCTAGATTTTTCTCTTTTGCAAATACCAAGGTTATAGGGCGGTGGTTTCCTTTTTCGGTATAATCCCAGTCTATGAGTCCGTGAATATCACTTGTGCCCATTATAGTCAAATTCTGTTCTAAGGCCAAGGCCAGTGATTCTTCGCCATAATCTACCGAATTGATAACTTCGATACCATGCAGTTCCCCATTTGTAATGCGTTCTTTTTGAAAATCACTTAGGGTAGGATTCCCATTAGGATTTTGCGCATACCAGGCAGGATGGTTCCAAAATACAAAGGCACCTTGCTTTTTTGCTTCTTTAAAAGGGGTAAGGCCATCTTCTGCCATTAATTTGTTGGCATCTTTTATAAAAATGGCATTGTTGTGCCCAATAGGAGAGGAACGTGTAATTTCCGACCCGTGAACGATAAGCAGGTCATGGTCTTTTGCTTCTTGCATGGCAATAGTATAGGAGCGGTTACGGTCTGGATGCGGAATATCGGATAAATGTGGTTGGTATTCCAAGTGTTCCGTTAAGGAAATTGCATCTAAATTCTCCCGCAGTGCTTCTTGAACACGAATGTTAGGCCATACCTTACCATCAGAAAAAACGGTGTGTATATGAAGGTCGGTTTTTAAGGTGGTGTACCCCTCAATGTCTGGGTAGTAAAACGGTTGAGCACCAGTATGGGAGTGGTCTTGGGAATACAGCGAAAACGTTGCTAAAAGTGATAGCGCAAGAAGATATGATTTCATGGGTTGAGGTTTACTTCAAATATAACGGTTAGCAAGGTAAAAATAAATACCATCTGTTTAAGAAATGGTAAATTGTAGTCGCAAAGAGCTAGAACACAAATGAACCCAGCTGAAAACTACATGCTAAATCAACAGGAACCCTTTAAGAGTATATTGTTGCATTTACAGTCGGTAATTGAGCGAACGGTGCCGGACGCTAGTCTAAAATTTAAATGGAAGTTGCCTTGTTACTATGTAGATGAAAGTCCGTTTTGTTACTTAAACGTTCCTGCGAAAAAAACCTATGTGGATGTTGGTTTTTGGCGGTCTGCCCACCTTACAAAACACGCCGATAAAATGACGATGGAGGGGCGTAAAATGATTAAATTTCTACGATATACTTCCCTAGAAGAGATAGATGAAACCGTACTTAAAGAAATTCTATTGGATGCCTATTCGATAAAGGATAAAAAGTTCTGGAAAAGTTAGTCCTGTGTATAGTCCTCGTATTGCTGAATATACATACTGTCCAAGGATTCTGAATCGGTATATTTTTTCCTTGTTTCCGATAATTTTGTCTTCATTTTCGCTACTACGGCTGCATATTCTGGCGCATCGTAAACATTATTAGTTTCGGTAGGGTCTTTTTCAAGATCGTAGAGTTCCCACTGATCTACATCATAATAAAAGTGCATCAGTTTATACTTTTTCGTGGCGATGCCATAGTGTCTTTTTACGGTGTGCTCTGCGGGATATTCGTAATAATGATAGTACACGGCATCTCGTGTCCATTCGTCCTTTTCCTTTTTAAAAAGTGGCAGCAAGCTTTCGCCCTGCATATCCTTTGGCGCTTCAACGCCCGCAGCTTCTAAAAATGTTTGGGCAAAATCTAAGTTCTGCACTAGTTCGTCTTCCGTAGTATTGGCGGTAATGACGTTTGGCCAACGAATCAATAATGGTGTTTTAAAGGATTCATTGTACATAAAACGCTTATCAAACCATCCATGCTCACCAAGGTAAAAGCCTTGGTCAGACGTATAGACTACCAATGTGTTTTCACTAAGTTGTTGCTCCTCTAGGTAATCTAATAAACGACCCACATTTTCATCTACTGCTGCGATGGTTCCTAAATAATCTTGCATGTAGCGTTGAAACTTCCAAATGGTTAAGGTAGAATCCGTCATTTTCGGAAATCGCTCCATAAAATCTTTTGCTATGGGTTCGTACACGCTATCCCAAGCAGCTTTTTGTGATGCATTCAATCTATTTACGCCACCAGCACCTAATCGCTCTGAAATTCCTAATCCTTTTAAAATAGTTTCGGGGACTTTAAGGTCATATTTTAAAAGCATGTCTTTTAAGATGCCCATCTCTGCAGTTTTTGCAGCATCGCCTCGTGTTTGATACTTGTCGAACAAGGTTTCTGGAAGCGGATATTCATTTTTAGTAAATTCAGGATAATGCCGTGCTGCCGGTAACCAACTACGATGCGGGGCTTTGTGCAGGTACATCATTAAAAAAGGTTTTGCGGTATCGCGTCGTTTTTCCATCCAATCCAAGGTAAGATCAGTGGTAATATCTGTCACATAGCCCGTGATGGTCGTATCACCATCTTTAGTAACGAACCTCGGGTTATAATAATCACCTTGTCCAGGTAAAATCTTAAATTCATCAAAACCCTTGGGGTTGTTTCCAAAATGCAATTTTCCGAACATAGCGGTTTGGTATCCCGCCTTTTGCAGCAACATCGGAAAGGTGATATTGGTGGTGTCAAATGGGCTTAGATTATCAATTTTTCCATTGATGTGGCTATGTTTTCCGGTAAGAATCACAGCTCTGGAAGGCGCACAAATAGAATTGGTTACCGATGCATTGGTAAATAGCATTCCTTCTTTTGCCAAACGATCAATATGAGGTGTTTGGATTAAAGTGGTGTCGTAGGCGCTAATGGCTTGGTATGCATGATCGTCTGACATGATAAAGACGATATTGGGTCTTTTGGTTTTTTTCTTGGATGTAGTTTCACCACAAGAGAAAAATAGCACTGTCAAAAGAAAGGATAAGCAAATTAAAAGTGAGTTTTTCATCGTGTCGTTACATTTAGAAAATGATATCTTATCTATGCTTAAAGACTATTTATCGCAGTCTGTATAGCGACTAAATCGGTCAATAGTTTTTCAAGTAAACTTAAATCTAACATATTTGCCCCATCACTTTTGGCATTTGCAGGATCAAAATGAGTTTCTATAAAAAGTCCGTCAACCCCAGCTGCAATACCTGCTCTTGCCATAGTGCCAATAAGTGCTGGTCTACCGCCAGTAACACCAGAGGATTGGTTGGGCTGTTGCAAGGAGTGGGTTACATCTAAAACCACAGGAGCATACTGTTTCATGGTAGGAATACCTCTAAAATCAACAATCATATCTTGATAGCCAAACATGGTACCACGGTCTGTGATTATTGCTTGTTGGTTTCCGGTCTCGGTGATTTTAGTAACCGCATATTTCATACTTTCGGGACTCATAAATTGCCCCTTTTTAATATTAACCGTTTTTCCGGTGTGCGCGGCGGCAACCAGCAAGTCAGTCTGGCGGGCTAAAAAAGCGGGAATTTGCAGTACATCTACATACTTGGCAGCCATGGCAGCATCCTGTTCGGTATGAATATCCGTCACCGTCGGTACTTTAAAAGTTTCAGATACTTTCCGCAGTATTTTTAATGCTTTTTCGTCCCCAATACCTGTAAAGGAATCTAATCTGCTCCGGTTGGCCTTTTTAAAACTTCCCTTGAAAATATAGGGGATGTTAAGTTTGTCCGTTACAGTTACAATGTGTTCTGCAATACGCAAGGCCATATCTTCTCCTTCAATGGCGCAAGGACCGGACAGTAGAAAGAAGTTATCAGAATCGGTGTGCTTAATTTGAGGTATAAGAGACAAGTTCATTCTAAAATAGTTTTAGGCAAAGATACTATTTTAAGCTGCTTTCTGTTGTATAGGAGTGCTATTGCAATAAACCTATATCTACACATGATACGACTACACAGCGTGTTTTTAATGATACTACTTTTGTTTGCTAGCTGTGCAATGGCACAGTTTGGTAAGAACTGTGAGCTGCGCCAATTTAAGGTAAACCTTATAAATCCAGGTCTGGAATATGAAATGGCACTAGGCGTCAATACCACTTTGGATATAAAAGCGGGGTTACAAGTTGCTTTAGACCCTTTATTGCCCGAAGTGTATGAGGAGTTTGGATTTTTCCCCGCAGTTGCTGTACAATACCGGTATTACTATAATTTTGAAGCCCGACAACGGAATAGAAAAGCTATTTACGGGAATTCTGCCAATTATATAGCACCTGCTATTGCCGCTTTTTTTCCCGATACACGAACAATAAATAATGAAGTGGTAAAAGGCTCATTTGGTTATGCCGGACTCGTAACCGGACTTCAACGCAGTTATGATTCTGGATTTAATTTTTCGGTAGATGCAGGAGCGGCCTATTACGCAGGGCAATTTGAAGGCGCTATTTATCCTGTTGTAAATTTAAGTATCGGCTGGATTTTTAGCGAGAAACGCTGGTGCGTAGGGCGATAGGGGCAAGTGTTTTTTTTAGTTGAAGCAATGCATTTCTGTTAAAATAAGAGGTTTGTGCTTGATTGACGAATGTATGATTTGCCGCTGCTTATTATGAATTCTTTTAGCGTAAGTCCTAATTTCTAAATGGATAGCCTTCAACTCGATTTTCATAAAATTTCATTAAAGCATAGTGTTGGTTTTGGGTAACTGTTTAGCTTTAGTAACTCAAAGCAAGCAAACATGTATAAAAAGCTATTCCTAGTCGTTCTGTTTATTTATGGTTTCGGACATCAACTTCACGCCCAACGTATTTCCGAAAAAGGAAAAGGTATCGTAAACCTAGAACGGCATCAATTTACATTTGGTACTGGATTTAGGTACGAAATAGGATTATTTAGAAATGTAAGTGCTTCCACCAGTTTGGCACCGGCGTTAGCTATGTATAGTGAGGGTTATACCTTTGGTTTAGCATGGAATATTAGAATGCGATACTACCATAATTTTCAAGAACGATTGGATATTAATAAGAATGTAGTGGGGAATTCTGCCAACTACATTGGTCCGGCAAGGAGTGCCTTTTTTGGCGCACTCCAATTGGCTAATAATTTTGACGCGCCAGATGGTTTTGATCTCGAATTTTTTGGTGGGGTCTATGGCATTCAAAGAACCTACAGATCTGGATTTAACTTTAATGCTGAATTAGGTTTTGGCTACTATAGATCCGAGTTTATAGCAAGCGGTTATGGTGGCATTTTCAGTTTTATGGTGGGTTGGGTGCCACCGAAGCGAAAAGCAAAGAAACCTGCTATACAATGGCAAAACTAGCTTATTGGTCTACTATTTGATAAGGACAAAGCTCCATCTATAAAAATCAAATTCCCTTATGAAAAATCTTTTAGTCCTTGTCTTACTAGTTTCTTTTTCAGTTGGCATTAATGCTCAGTCAGGCAGAAATATAGAAGAAAATCAATTTAAGATTAACCTCATAAACCCTGGTGTAGAATATGAAGTAGGCGTGGGTACAGATCAAACTATTAATTTAGGGTTGGGCTTGCAATTTGTGGCATCTGGAGGAGGAGGGGAGTTTAACTACGCTTTTTTACCATCAATCAATGGGCAATATCGATATTATTACAATATGACGAGAAGACTGGATAAAAGTAAGCATATAGATGGTAATTCAGGAAATTACTTATCAGCTTCCGTTACCATGTTCACATCGGACGTTATAATAGGTAATATAGAATCAGGTTCAGGAACAGCAGGTTTTGTAGGACCTGTTTATGGTATTCAAAGAACATACCCAAAAGGGTTTAATTATACTATGGAATTTGGCCTCGGCCTATATTTCGCTAGTGACGCAAATTTTGAAGCAGTTGAGACTGGTTTAGGTCCTACCGTGAGCTTTAGTATTGGCTGGGTTTTGGGTCGAAGAAAAAACAACTAGATTTTTATTTAAACTCCCTCAAAATCAGTAAGATAAAAATAACTTAAGATTATGCAAACGTGTAAAAAAATCAAGTATCTTTGCACGCTTAAAATAAACCCTTATGTCCAATACGAAGAACATTGCCATCATTGCCCACGTTGACCACGGTAAAACCACCTTGGTAGATAAAATTATGTATCACTGTAGCCTTTTTCGTGAAAACGAGAATGCTGGAGACTTAATTTTGGATAACAACGATTTGGAGCGTGAACGTGGAATAACTATTACTTCAAAGAATGTTTCTGTAATTTATAAGGACACAAAAATAAATATTATCGATACCCCTGGTCACGCCGATTTTGGTGGGGAAGTAGAACGTGTATTGAACATGGCTGATGGTGTTTTGTTATTGGTAGATGCTTTTGAAGGCCCAATGCCACAAACGCGTTTTGTATTACAAAAGGCTATTGACCTTGGGTTGAAGCCATGTGTAGTAATCAATAAGGTAGATAAGGAAAACTGTACTCCTGATGAGGTGCATGAAAAGGTATTCGATTTAATGTTTGAATTGGGTGCAGAAGAATGGCAATTGGATTTCCCTACTGTTTATGGTTCTGCCAAGAATAACTGGATGAGTGAGGACTGGAAAAATGAAACGGACAATATAGAGCCGCTTTTGGATATGGTTATCGAACACATACCAACATTTAAGCCAAAAGAAGGTACTACACAGATGTTAATTACATCTTTGGATTTTTCGTCATTTACAGGACGTATTGCTATTGGAAGATTAACGCGTGGCGGCTTGAAAGAAGGTCAGCAGATTTCTTTGGTAAAAAGAGATGGTAGTATTGTTAAATCTAAAATTAAAGAGCTTTTTCTTTTTGAAGGTTTAGGACGTAAGAAAGTAAAAGAAGTAGAGACAGGAGATATCTGTGCAATAATAGGGATTGAAGGTTTTGAAATAGGGGATACCATTGCAGATCTTGAAAACCCAGAGGGTCTTAAGACTATTGCAATAGATGAGCCTACGATGAGTATGTTATTCACGATTAACGATAGTCCATTCTTTGGTCAGGATGGGAAATTTGTAACGTCAAGGCACATTAAGGAACGTTTAGAGCGTGAATTGGAGAAGAACTTGGCTTTACGGCTAAACGCAACCGATAGTGCGGATAAGTTTTTGGTCTTTGGTCGTGGGGTATTACATCTTTCGGTATTGATTGAGACTATGAAACGTGAGGGGTATGAATTACAGATTGGACAACCACAAGTAATTATAAAGGAAATAGATGGCGTAAAGTGTGAACCTATTGAGCATTTGACTATCGATTTACCCGAAGATGTATCAGGTAGAGCAGTGGAAATGGTTTCTATTCGTAAAGGAGAAATGACCAGTATGGAGGCAAAGGGCAATCGTATGTTGTGCGAGTTCCATATTCCATCAAGAGGAATTATTGGTCTTAGAAATCAATTATTAACAGCCACAGCGGGTGAGGCTATTATGGCGCACCGTTTCTTAGAATATCAACCTATGAAGGGAGATATTCCGCAACGTCAAAATGGTTCTTTAGTTTCTATGGAACGCGGAAAAGCAATTCCTTATTCTATTGATAAATTACAAGACAGAGGTAAGTTTTTTGTAGATCCAGGAGAGGATATTTATGAAGGACAGGTTATCGGAGAAAATTCTCGTGGTGACGATATGACTGTGAATATAACGAAGACTAAAAAGATGTCTAACGTACGTTCTTCTGGAGCAGATGATAAAGCGAAAATTGTTCCTGCTATCAAATTCTCTTTAGAAGAGGCCTTAGAATATATTCAGAAAGATGAGTATGTTGAGGTTACGCCAAAGCATTTAAGGCTACGTAAAATCTACTTAACGGAGAATGAACGTAAGCGTAATAAAATTGCCTAGATAATTTAGGTATATAGTATAAAAATAAAGACCCCCGTGCGATAGCGCGGGGGTCTTTTAGTTTGGTGCCTCGAAAATTTTAGTCACCTAAGCTTTCTATAATCGCTTAATCTTTTGGTGCTTGATGCAATGCTGCTGCTGCTGCACCTACAATACCTGCCGAGTTTCGTAGTTCTGCAGGAATAACAGGGGTTTCTATGGTAATACGGTGTTTATACTCTGCAAAATCCTTTGAAGCGCCACCACCCAAAATAATAAGCTCCGGAGCTACGATTAATTCTACGTATGACAGGAATTTGTTAAAGCGCTTTCCCCATTGATCATAGCTTAATTGTTCACGTTCCTTGGCAGAATCTGCTGCCCAGAGTTCAATTTTCTTATACTTTTTATAAGGTATTTGGCCTAGTTCAAAGTTCGGAATCAATTCGCCGTCCCAAAATGCCCCACTACCTAAACCTGTACCTATGGTAATCATAATTACAAGTCCCTTTTTTCCCTTTCCTATGCCATAGTTCATCGTTGCATAGCCTGCTGCATCGGCATCGTTAATTACCGTGACCGGTAAACCAGTTGCATCACTGAACAGGGCTTTTACATCCATGCCCAACCATTTCTTATGAAGATTCCCTGGAGATTTACAAATACCATGCTTTATAATCGTTGGAAACCCTACGCCAACAGGACCTTTGTAATCAAAGTGTTTTACGATTTGTGCCACCACAGCGGCCATATCTTTTGGTTTTCTCCCTTCCGGAGTTGTTATACGATGTCTTTTGGTTAACATCTCTCCGGATACAGAGTTTACCAATGCTCCTTTTATACCAGAGCCACCTATATCAATACCAAGAACTTCCATGCATTATATTTTATAATCCCAACAAAGAAACAAAAAAAGAATCGGCTCTGAAAACTTGAATTATATTCTTAGTGGTCTATGGTTTAAAAATAAAACAGCACTAATTAAGATTATTTAGAATGCCTTTTAGTGCTTAACCATGGGTTATAGTATAGTAGTAATGGTATTGATGATTTTTGTTAAATTACATATGCAAATAGTTTAAGCGTAATAGTACGTTTAGCGAATTATTGGCAAATATTTACTAAAACAAGAATTAGTTTTGAAAATCAATATCGTAATAATCTTTTGCTTTCTATTTCTTTCGTGTAATTCGGATAAGAATTCAATAGTTGGTAATTGGAACATAATTTCACTCAAAAGTGAGAGAGGGAATGAGTTAAAAGATGGAGATTATATCTACACTTATGTCTTTAGAAAAGATGGAACTTATAAAAATCATTTTCAAGATGATATTACCGAAGGGAACTGGATTCTAAACTCAAAAAACAAAACGATTGTATTTGATGAGGGTTTCAAAGTTATTAAAGGGGCTTATCAACTGAATTCTAATATCCTTTCTCTTGAAGTTAAAAAATATATTGGAGAAAGACAAGACACTTCATTTGGGACAATTTTTATCGAACTTGAAAAACTAAAATGATACGGAGTAAAGAATTTGCTATCACAACCTATACGCAATGCGGACTTTAGGGCTAAATCAAAAGGTCTGTGTATATTTATAAGGTCGCTAATCCCTATAGCTATCGGGAATGGATTTAGCTTTCGACAAACAAAAATAAAACTAAACAATAAGCTTTAGCTTCGTGCACAGACGGAATTGAAAAGTTTCTTTGCATCTGTACAAAGCTTAACTCAATCGTTGTGATTAAGTTTAAAAAAAAGTGATAGAGAAAATAAAGACTGTAAATATTATAATTGGTATAGTAGTCACAAAATTAAGTTTAATAAGAATAAGTAAATAAGTAATAAAAAAAGGAAGCCAACATCTAAGTTAACTTCCCTTTGAATACACTACCATCTTACAAACCGTCAAATAAGCAGATGACTAGTATTGTGCACTCTTTTCAAATCGTTTACTTTGCATTGATGCGTTCTTCTAATTGGATTAGCCAGTCTCGATTATAATCTAAGAAGACATCCGGTTGTACGCCTTTAGACTCGTATGTTATGAACTCCGAGTGTTTTTTAGAGGTAAGTTCAGCGATATATTTACTGCAGGGTAATGTGTAAACGCTATTCTTTATTTCGTAGGTTATGGTTCCGTTGGTTTTATCCCCGTATACCGTTACGTTTTTCCAAGCTTTTAACTTCGCAGCAAACTGTTCAGCGTTGCTACCGGTATTGTGATTAATTAGTACATAGATTTGTTTGTTCTTGTTAATTTCTTTCAGCATTTTTAGTAAAATATTGGAATTTCTGTTACCACCGCCTCCGTTGTTTCTTAAATCCAAAACCAATTCTTTATCGCCAAGGTCGGTTGCTATCATTTTATAGAATTTTTCCGCTTCGGCTAATTCTGGGTAAAAGGAATTAAAGCTTCCTACTTTTAAATAGGTAAGTGTACTGGGTAGCTCTTTTATTCCAAAAGTAGCTTCCTCTTTAGATGTCTTGGAGAAATTGGTCTGGTTATGGTCTTTTTGAAAGCCATAGGTTAGGAACATCCCATTATGAATACGTTCCGCGAAAGTGATGAGTCTTTTAGAATTTAAATTAGCCCCAACAAATCTTAGATAATCATCGCCGTAAGCGATTAATCTTCCTAAAACCTCCCCTCTTTCCCAAATGGGTAAATTGGAAGCTAACACGACCATGTTAAATTCAGTACTATCTGTGTTTGAAAATACACCGATCTTAAAACTGTCTCCAAAATAGTAGTTACCTTCCTTATTGTTCAAAGCCTTCGTTGAAAGTTTATTTTCTAAACTATCTATATTGATGGTTAGTTTTGGATAAAGTTTGTGTTCTGCTGAGGTTTTAAAAGTAGCTACGGCTTCGCTATCCCCAAGTAGGGCTTTGCTCATTTCGGTTTTGGTGCCGTATATTTTTAAATGCCTGTCTTCGATTGCTAAGGCTAGCTTGTTCATGAGGTAGTAGCACTCAAATTGCGAAACTACTTGTTTCGATTCTTCCAAAATACGAGCGTATGTTTTGGTATACACCTCTTTAGATTTTTTAAATGCGGGTGTCTTTCTTAATTTTTCGTTTAGGAATGTGATGTCTGTACTACAATTACAGGTAGTATCTTGACTAAATCCAGCATTGTATATTCCTAAAGTAAAGAATAATATGAGCAGGGTTTGTAAAAGCCTATTTGGTATTATTGGTTTTTTATTTACGTTTAACTGAACTCCTTTTTTTGTTTTCATGACGGTTTGTTTTGTGTGTTACTACTGGTACAAACATACAGACCAAGAAGCGTTAAAGTGTCCTATTTTAATAGGTTTGGGGTGAAATACAGCTAGTTTGTGGTGAAATTTAAATGGGATTTTAGAGCTGTGGCGTAGGTCTTGGATACCGGGACGAAAATAGCATGATTTAATTCTATGGATGTCTTGCCTTGTTCCGTTTTCCATTGTAAAAAGTGATGTGGGTTTATTAAAAAGGAACGGTGTGTGCGTAACAAAGCATCAATATCGTTTTCTATCTGTGATAGTTTTCCTCTAATCAATTGCTTTTTAACTAAGGTGCCAGATACATACGTAACCTCAATATAGTTGTCGTCGGATTTTACGCAGATGATATCGTTTAAGGATAAGCGTAAGCCTTCATAATTACCTTCTCCTTTTATTTCAACCTTTCTGTCCTCTAATTGTTTTTCATGATATTTTCCCATGCCCCACCTACCGATTAATATAATGGGTAAAACAATACTTATTGCTGGTAAATACAAATCAAAAAGGTAGTAACCCAAAGAGTAGGGGTTAGGTTCTCCATAAACGATGATGTAGAGGTAAACAAAACGAGCGAGTAGAAAGCCAATAACAATGAATACTAAAAAGAAGATGAATTCATCCAATAAAAACCAATTTCCGTTCCGCCGTTTTAATAACCAGTATTGGAAAGGAAGCATTGCCAGATACGCAAGCGCCCCCACCAAACCGTATAAGGGCAAGTAGCTCAATTTTTCACCGCTACTCAATTCGTTTACATCTAAGGGCTCTGTTAGGTATAAGAAGGTGAAAATCCAAGTGAATAGAAATGCAGCAAGGAGCAAGTGACTTTTTAATAGTGGGTGAAAAGGATAGTTCAAATGGGTTTATTTTTTCTAAAAATACTGAGTTTGTATGCTACGTGAAAACATAACAACTAGTTTTATTAACCTAACAAGTTCCATTTGATGTTAACCGATAGTTGTATGAATCCGTTTTAATAGCACCTATTGTTATGCTTCCAACTCCTGAATCAAATTAGCTACCAGCGCCGTCCATCCTGTTTGGTGGGATGCCCCTAGTCCACGACCATTTTCACCATGAAAATATTCGTAGAATAATACTAAATCTTTGAAATTAGGGTCTGTATATTGCTTATCATGTAATAGGTTAATAGGACGTTTTTCAGAGGTATCCTTTTCAAACATGTTTATGAGGCGCTTACTTATTTCATTGCTAATTTGGTGTAGATTCATCTTATTACCGCTCCCTGTAGGATATTCAAATTGCATATCATCACCGCAAAAACTATAATATTCTCTTAAGGATTGTATAAAAAGGTAATTCATAGGCAGCCAAACAGGTCCGCGCCAGTTAGAGTTACCTCCAAATAGGGATACTGTAGATTCTGCTGGTTCATAATTGATAGCGTAATCTATACCTTCTATATTTATGCGGTAGGGTTCCTCATGAATCTTGGATAGTGATCTAATCCCATACGGACTCAAAAATTCTTTTTCGTCTAATAAGCTTTTGACTAATAATTGTAAACGGTCGTTAGGCACCAAGGAAAGTAGCAGGTCTTCTCCGTCTTCAAAATCCTGTATGATCGGAAATTTTAAATTCTCCATACGGTACTTTTTAAACCAAAGTATACTTGCCTTGAATTTTGGGAATTTGGCCAAGGTTTCTTTTTTAATGGTAAGAACAGCTGCCAAGGATAGCATACCGGCAATAGAACGTATTTTTATACGAGCAGAACGCCCGTCTGGTAATACCAGTCTATCATAAAAGAAGCCTTCCTCACTGTCCCAAGTTCCTTCGTATGCGGCATCAATTTTATTCAATGCCTCGGCTATATATATAAAATGTCCGAAGTACTTGGTGGCCATGTCTTCATAGGCGTCATCTTGCATCGCAATTTCCAAGCTCATTTCCAGCATATTCAAGCAATACAATGCCATCCAAGCCGTGCCATCTACTTGTTCTAAAGTGCCATTACCTGGAATGCCATGACTTCTGTCGAATACCCCAATATTATCCAGTCCTAGAAAACCACCTTGAAAAACATTGTTTTGGTTTCGGTCTAGTTGGTTTACCCACCACGTAAAATTCAAGGCCAGTTTGTTAAACATCCGCTTGAGGAATTTTATATCTCCAGTACCTGTTTTTTCTTTATCGGTTTTATAAATGCGTAAGGCAGACCATGCTTGTACTGGCGGATTTACATCACTAAAATTCCATTCGTAGGCGGGAATCTGTCCATTGGGGGCCATGTACCATTCCTTGGTAAATAGGAGTAGTTGTTCTTTAGCAAAACTGGGGTCGATCAAGGCAAAGGAGGCACAATGAAAAGCAGAATCCCATGCGGCATACCAAGGATATTCCCAAGCATCTGGCATAGAAAGTATGTCATGGTTCCGTAAGGTTTCCCAAGAGCTATTACGACCAGAAAGTCGCTCTTTTGGGGGTTGTGAATTTTTAGAATCACCCTTTAGCCATTGTTCTACTTCATAATTGTAATATTGTTTTGTCCATAATAACCCTGCCATTGCTTGTCTTAGAATGGCTTGTTTGTCATTGCTAGACTTTGGTGCTAATGCATTGTAAAAGAAGTCACATTCTTCTTTTCTACTAGAGAATATGGTGTCAAATTCTTGGCCAAAGGGTTCCGTTAGTTCCTTTTCGCTTAAACGAAGTACAACACTTATAGATGTACCACCCTCTATATTTCTATGGTATACAGGAGCACATTTGGTGCCTTGCTCATTTTTAGTAGCCAGCGTATAATCGTTGTTGCAAACGGCTGTGTGAAAAAGGTCTTTTTTAAACGGATGTGCGTTTTTTTGCATGTATACCGCTTCCCTGTTGGTTTCGTTTTCGGTAAATAAAAGTTGATCTGCCTCTTGAAAATAGAGGTGGTAATTACCAACGTAAGGATGGTCAATAGCTACTGATGTTTGACCGTTTTGAGTGTCTTTCTTTATGGTTGGTTTTTTTGGCATTTCCTTAAATGTCCAATGATTTCTCATGGTTAAGGTAGGTAGTAGATGTATTTCTGCCGCTTCTGAGTTTCTATTATGAATGGTGATTTTTATTAAAATATCTTTCTCATCACCCTTAGCATACTCCGTGAACACATCAAAATAGGCGTTGTTTTCGAAAATACCGGTATCCAATAACTCGTATTCCAATTGGTTTCTATTTAATTTCTGATTTTTGGAAACCAATTTTCCGTAAGGGAATTCGGCCTGCGGATATTTATAGAGGTGTTTCATGTAGGAATGGCTCGGTGTACTTTCCAAATAATAGTACAATTCCTTTACATCCTCGCCATGGTTGCCTTGTGGTCCTGTTAGTCCAAAAAGGCGTTCTTTTAAGATAGGGTCCTTACCGTTCCAAAGGCCGATGCCGAAACAGATATTACAATACCGATCGGAAAAACCTGCGATACCATCTTCTCCCCAGCGGTAGGTTCTGCTTCGAGCATGTTCATGCGGAAAATAGTTCCATGCGTCTCCATTAGCGCTATAATCTTCACGTACCGTTCCCCATTGGCGTTCGCTAAGGTAAGGGCCCCATTTTAACCAGTCTTTTTCATTGGTGTCCTGCTCTTGTAACCTTTTGACTTCTTCGTTTTTTACTGTCATGTTGAAAGTAGGTAGTTTTTAGAGGGTAGTGGGTAGTCTGTTGTTAAATGTTGGACCTTCCGTGATTTCTGATTGATGTTGCAATAATTTAAATTTGATTCTCTATTTATTAATCTTTATCACTTGTCCAAAGAATTTAGTGAGTTGTTAGAGAGCTGAGTATAGCTTGGTGTCAAATGTTAATGTCATTTTTCTGAGCTCGATTCTTAACCTATTTTTTTCATCTAACATCTAACATCTAACATCTAACATCTA
>RCNB010001159.1_pt1 | contig 16768 bp, 24 predicted proteins | sample 2041321 | NCBI WGS metagenome assembly RCNB01 (sample SAMN09708232, study PRJNA481090) | Marine sediment metagenome, whole genome shotgun sequencing project. | reverse complement strand
CAAGGACGACGACATCGTCGCCAACTCGTTTCTCGCTGGACTGGGCAACAACTCCGCTTCGCTGCTGGCGGCGCTTGCTGTCATCCCGACCGTATTCGCCATCCTCCCCGCCGCCACGGCTGTCGAGGTGGCTCAGGACACGGGGCCACTGAGTACCGGGATGACATTCATCTGGATACCCAAGCTCTTCGAGGCGATACCGGGCGGGAAGTTCTTTCTCTTCCTCTTCTTCCTCGCCCTCTCTATCGCCGCGATCTCATCACTGATATCGATGATCGAGATGGGCACACGTAACGTGATGGACTTCGGACTGACGAGAAAGAAGGGCATCCTGATCGTCGGCAGCTCGATCTTCGTTCTGGGGCTGCCGTCGGCCCTCAATCCGACATTCTTCCAGAATCAGGACTGGGTATGGAGCCTCGGGCTTCTGCTCAGCGGCCTGCTCTTCGCGGTGACGGTGATAAGCTACGGGGTCGACCGGTTCCGCACCGAACTGCTCGACAGCGATGACAATGACATAAAGCTCGGCAGGATATTCAACGTGCTGGTCAAGTACGTGATCCCGATAGAATTCGCCGCCCTGATCATATGCGACCGGAGCGCCTTCTGGTTTAACAGGCGCACCTGCAAGACCAGCCAGCAATACATCTTCTTCGTAGGCTTTGGTTGAGTTTTCTGTATCGAACATGGGTCGCCACTCTTGCTCGTAACGCTTGTATTCCAAGCCGAACACTGTGTTGAGACCCTCTTGCAGCTGCTTCCTAAAGCGAGCGCGATTCATAATAGCCATGATTCATTCTCCCTTTAAGTTAGACCAACGCCGCAATTTCAGGTGACTCTGCCATCGTGCATTCGACACGCGGGAACAGTGAGTTAAGATCACTCACTTCAATCCCTGTCGGTGCAGATGCGAACCTGAGAACGCGAAACTGGAAGATGGTTGCGGCTGCTGTTGACTGATCGAGTTCAAAGCCAGATATCCCTGTTGCGGCATTACCCGCACCAGCAACGATATCCATGAACTGACCAATTTCAGCAACCAAGACCGCAGCATTACACTGAACGGAATAAACGATATTTGGATCGGTGTACACGTAGGCTTCAGCCGCAACACCACCAAGTGTTGCTGTGCCAGAAACCCACTGCTTCGCCCATACGACATCACCGTTTGCAGCGGTGTAAGAGCAGCCAGCGAAGATGCCAAGGTTCGGCCCTCCAACTACTCCTACATCGATGTCAGTGCCTTGCCCAGTTGCAGTTTCAATAACTGTATCACCGAGAAAGATGTCGGACGCTAAGGCTGAAGCAATAGTGTAACCGCCATTATATCGCACTGTGCCACCGTGGAGGTGGTACAACGGCGTGAAGCCGTTAGGTGCGTCTACATTTGACATGGAACATTACCTCGTTATTCATCGTCAGCTACCCCGGCAGGTTGAACCCGCTGTGAAGGGTAGGACACCGATGTTTTATGATCCTTAACAATCGGATGTCCAGCTATCTGGGCTGACTCAAGGTCGTGATCCACGCTTTGCATTTGCCGAGAAGTTGCCTTCTCGATTGCACGCTTACGTCTCGCAAGAACACCGGAGTCAATCTCCATCAAGATGAGATCATCCACCACGATCATCCCGTTTTCCTTGTCAGCGAAGTTCGCATAAATGCGCCACTCTTCAGTGAGTGTCTCTGGTGCTCTGGGTCTCCACCCTTCGCGCCAACTTCGATTCAAGTTCTTGGGATCAGCCGCACCGCGAACAGACTGCCTTACCCAGCGTTGTGTCATACCTTCCGACGCTGGTGGGGCATCAAGACTACTCGGACGAATCCAAGGGGTCTCGCTTTCTGGGTGGGTGGCATCGTACTCCGAGGTCTCGTCCACACGAGATTCGTGTCCATGGTCTGTGCCATGGGTAGTAACAGCGGGCTTCGGTGCTACTTTTGGTGCTTTATTTTTCGCAGTCATTATCTTGCTCCTTGAGAATCTTCACGTTTATTTCTGGCGTATTCCTTAAGTACTTCAGGATCATTCGGGTCTAGCCCGAAGCGCCTCATATTCGCGAAATCGTCCTCCGAGAGATCGATCTTGCTGCCACTGGTGCGTTGGCGACTATTTTCATTACCACTGACAGGAGCGACCACGTTCTTTCCACGCTTGCCGCGTGTCTTGTCCGGGTCATCATCCTTGCCTGTGTCATCGGCATCGTCCAGTGCTTCATACAGTGACGGTTCCTTCTCTTTCAAACGCCTATCCAACTCTTCAAAATAGTCGGCGTTCTCAGGGCTGTAACCGTCAGCAAATACTTCTTTATCAATGCGATTGGCAAGGCGCGTTTGGCGTTCAAATCCTCGCGCACCGTACCAATCAGACCTTTCCTCCATCCATGTATCAGACTTTTTAGGGTCTTTAGATGAAGCCGGGTCAACCTTACCACTAAACGGCTGTACATTACCATCGGGTGATAAGTTCTCAAGAGAGACCTCAGCTCGAACTCTTGCAGCTTTCTGGTCAGTAAGCTGTGTCGTTAATTTGACCTGACCTTTAGTATCCCCATCCTCGATTGCTTTTTCGAGTTGGGTCTGCGTATCTTCGAGCTGAGAATCTGCTCGTTCAATGACATTCTCAGCGGTTCTTTTCTCGCTATCGTAATTATCCTTGGCATACTTCCGGGCTTGATTTTCCCAGTAGTCACCGCGCTCCCGCTCTTTAGTGGTCGCACGAGTTGCCCGTTGAATACGAGACTTCACCTTCTTAGAATAAGCATCATCCTCACTGGCTTTACTTGCGTCGTCGTTATCAACAACCTGCTCATCAGCATCTCTATCAGCGGATCGCAATTCATCAATTTCAACGTCGTCGTGTCTACGGTCATCATCGTCTGCCGCTTGACCAGCGGGAGCGCGAGTGATGCCATCCTCTTTCGAGCCAGCGTCCAAATCTACTGTTACTGTTTGTTCTTCGTGAACTCCGTGTAAGTCCTCAAAGACAATTTCGTTTTCTTGTCCCATGATTTACCCCTGTTAAATATACACCCGGAACGCATGAGGATCACTAACGATGCCCATGATCCCATCATCATTCATGATGAGATACTTCGCTCCTGTTTTTGTTCTGATGGTCTGACCACCGTAAGTGCCGTACATGATCCAGTCGCCAACCTTCGGCTTCGGTTCCATCTTCGACAAATCTATTCCTGATCGCGTCACCGCTGTGTAGCATTCACTGCCCATGGCAACGATCTGACCAACGTAGCTGAGTAAGTCTTCCGACTCCTTCACTTCGTCAGGCAGAGCTATCCCACCAGCAGATTCATCTGCAACTTCATACGGTCGTATCAGGACGCGCCAGCCAACTGGTTGAACTGGAAGTTCAGCACTTATGTCGGTTACAGGCCGCTTGAAATCAACCTCAGTCATTCCGTTTTATCCATCTCAGGCAAGCCACCTTCCTCGATAGCTTCTTCGAGCTGATTGAGCATATCCTTGGCACACTGCACTGCTATGCCCATGCCTTCCGACTGCCCAACAGCACGCTTGTACGCTTCCATATCGGAGCACTGACCTTTAGCCAGCTTCATTGCGTTATTCATCTGCTGGTTCGCGATGATCTTCTCGAAATCCTTAATGAACTTCTTAATTGTTATTTGCATTTAACTTCCTCTTTGCTACCCCTGCCAGACTATCGAGCAGTGTTTGGTAAGTGATGCCAGTTTCATTAGCGGAACGGGCGAATTGTCGAGGGGATACACCACGAACTCCACGCTTGCGCAGGAATTCGCGTGCGGCACGAACATCTTTTGGCTTGACGTTCTCCACTCTATTTACTCAGTGCCTTTGGTTTCGGTTTTGCTGCTTCAGCCTTTTTGTCTCGTTCGATCTTGGCGTTGTTGGCTCGCTCTTCACGCATTGCCTTCCTCTGCGCCATGTAGTCTTCACGCTGCTCCTTGTTCATTGCAGCAAGCTCTTGACGCTCGATGTCAGCCATCGCCATGTCATCCTTGCGATCCTGATCACGTGCGTGACCCTCATCGAGTCGGCGCTGCTCAGCATCGAAGCCCTCATCCTCTTCACTCATTGAGTCTTCTGGCTTCATGATCTCAATGACAGGAATCTGGGCTGCTCCTTGTGCAATCTGCATCTCCATCTCTGGCTCAAGCGGCTGCTCTGGTGAGAACGATCCCGGTGGTGGGAGTTGTCCACCCATCTGACGGTTCATCTCATTGAAGTACTTCATGGCGTAGTGCTCTGCCATGTGTGCTTGCATGATCGGCCCCATCGTCTCCAGCGCCTCTGGCTGAAGACCGTTCACGAAATTCATATGCACTTGGATGTGAGCGTCGTGATCCTGATCCATAAACGCCTTACCACCAGAACCTTGCAACATTTTCATGTTCTCTTGGATTGGGTCTTCACGCACAGGCTGCTGCTTCTGCAACACGCCCTCTGGATCAGGGATGCGAATAGCCTTCAGGAAGCGCTCTTCGACCTCCATGCGGTTGTACAGGTCAGGGGCTTGCGTTGCTCGCTCAATGAGCGCTTGTCCCTGTGCGATCCTCTGAGTGCTGCTGAAGATATTCGGGTCACTGATGGGAATGACATCAACACGACCGTCGTAGTCATTACGCAGCACAACCGAGTCAGCATCTTCGACCTTGTACGGGTACTCATCAGGCAGGAACTCGTAGTTCAACTCAGCTCGCAGCTTGAACTCTTCAGCCGCTGCCATGTGCAGGCGACGGTGAATAGCTGAGAAGGGTTTCGATCCCTGCTCAATGAGAGCGATGGTCGTTCCCACTGGTGCATTGTTGTTGGCCTCACCAGTCATGACTTCCGTTGATGATGAGAATGACTTACCAGCGTCCTTCAGTGCCTCGAATAACTTGGCAAGTGCAGGCGATGGGTCTTTGAACGGTGGCGTGTAAAACGCGCTCTTCAGCTCTTCAGCTGACATGTTCACTTCTTTGTACACGCCCGGATCGATGTGCTCATCACCCGGCTGCATCTTCGCATCGTTGGAGACGTAGCCACCCTGCATGTTCGCAAACGCAGCGGAGTCGAGTAGCGCCCGAATGGTTGCACTGGTTGCCTCTGCAACGCTGCCGATCATATGCAACAGACCGAAGCCGTAGAAACCAATACCCGGCAGGTACTTGTAGTGCGTGAACCAGATGCGTTTCAGCATCATGGGATCGTCTTCTTTCCAGTTGCGACGTATCGATAAAACCTCACGTGTCTCTCGCTCGACCGTCACGATGTAGGGCAGCGGTGCCTCTCGCCCGTATTTTTCCTGATCAGCCTCAAGCGACAGATCGCAGTGACATTCGTACACTGTGTACACGCTGTCTTTAGTGTGCATCTCAGCTGAGCGACTGTCGGCCTCATCTTGGAACTCACGCTCACGATCCTGCGATGTATCACTGGAGAATGCGACAACCTCTGGTAGGTCAACCTCTTCCCAGAAGCCTGACTCGAACAGCTTCATCATCTCGCTGGTGTTCTTGTACATGCGATGCGTGTAACGCGGTGCTGATGCAAGGTCAGTTGCGATGTACGGCACAATGAAGTCAGGTGATTTAATGAAGCGACTGACGACCATGTTCTGCACGCTGTCCCAGTAAGTCTTCTTGAACGCTGACCCACCAAGCGGCAGATAGAAAAGCATTGCGTCAACCTGCCAGAAGTAGCTGCGATCCTGATCGAGAATCTGATAGTTCATGTGATTCTTAATGCGGTCAGCCTGCTCCTGAAGCTCCATGGTTTGTGCGCCAACAACCTTGGTCTTCACTGGGCCTTCGGACGGGAACACTTCTTCGATTGCACGCGACTGGAATTGCACCACGGCTTCACCGATAAGTGGGTAGGTGACAGCACTCGCACCATCGAACGCGAGATCATCTCCCGGTACATTGGTCAGGCCCATCAGCTCCATGGCCTGCTCCATGCGTTGTTCCCAGTCTTTGCGTGACTCGATGTCAACATCAACCCACTCGATGATCGTGTTCGACATATCAGTCAGCTCACGCTGGTCAAGGTCGTACATGATGTTGGCAGCGTGCTCATCACTGTCATCACGTGACACACGAGCGGCACCGGGATTGAAATCAACCGTAGCGCTGTTACCGCGTCGCGTAACCTGAGCTTCACCGACTCTGCCAGAAAAGCCCGCATCCTCTTCTGCTGGCATTTCATCAATGCGTCCAGCCTGAGTGTCTAAGTCGTCAGCTCGTTTTGCCATTGTCTTACTCCGAATCTACCGAAGCCGTGTTCGCCCAGATATCAAATCCTGTGCCTAGTCGCGCCTTCGCTGATGCTTCAGTTGCATGATGCTCATTGATCTCAACTCGACCATTCGTGTTGGTGATCATCATCCCCCGTATTAAATAACCCTGACCACTATCCAGAGCCTCTACTTCTACCTTGAATACTTGCTTCACCATCTTATGATCCTCTCGTTCCGCCATACAGTCGAACAGGTTTGTTGACGTGGCGCATTAGGTTGTCGTTATCGTCATCGTCGTCAAGGAAATCGGCACTCCACTTCTTCCTCAGCCACAGCATAGCCATCGTGCAGCTGTCCACCAGATCGTCATGATCGTCAGCCGGGAAATTACCGCACTGGCTGATGACTTCTTGTGACCAGTTGCGTTTTACATAGAAGACACAGCCCCTCTCAAGCACGAGAGACGCAGCGTGTGCCCGTACAAACTTAGAATCCGTTACCTTGATACGTGCGATAGGCAAGTCAGCTCTTCGCAGCTCCTGAGCCAGTGAGTGCCCTGAAGCCTTCTTCTCGACCAGTACCTTGTCAGGCTTCCACAGCTTCGCCGCTTCCATCGCGTTGTCACGCAGCTCAGGGAACTCCATTCGCTTGTTCATTCGTTCGAGAAGAATCAGGCACAGTCGTGTCTGGCCTTTGTATTTTGCAGTCCATGGCAGCTTCGGGTTGAGTCGCTCTTCATACTCGAACACGCCCCATGTAGTACGCGCACTGTAATCAGCTTCCTCATCTTCCTCGAACGCGGTGTCGTAGGACTGAATGATCATCTGAATACTTGGCAGCTCTGGCTCGACCCACTCACGCCAGTGATGCTCTTTCATGATGTTGCCGCCCTTGGCTGATGGGTTCTGCTGAATCTGTGACTCGAAGCCACGCTCAGTCAGTTCCATTGAGAGCTTACGCATCTCGTTCGGGCCAAAGCGATCCGGTTGCAGTAGGTCGTTGTCTTTCTTGCGAGGGTCAACAAAGATCACCTCATCCATCACCAGCGGCTCTACCTGATCACCGAACGTGAATATCTTTGGATCAGCCGGGATGATGCGGGTTGATTCTTTCTTCGACTTGGTGATGCAGCGTGTGTTCTCTACGAAGTATCCCGGTAAGTTCAGATGCACCCACCCACCAGTTGCGAGCACGTGCCCCGGAAGGTCTTGGTGATGACCGCGTTGAGCGATGATCACGCGACCGAGCTTCTTCATGTCATTGCCGCGTGTTGACATGGTGTCTCTCCACCAGTCAATAACTCCCTGCCTGATGGTGTCGGAGTTAATCTCTTTCATGTTGTGCGCGTCGTCTACAACAATGCGATCACCACCCTCACCTGTGGCGGTTCCACCGACTGACGTTGCGAGTCGGTATCCGTAAGAGCTGTTGTCGAACCTGCCTTTCTGGTTCAGGTCGCTCGACAGCTGAAATGAATCCCCGAAGTGATCCTGATACCAAGGCGACTGGATGAGCCTTCGGCATTTCACCGAGTCGCGCAGCGTCAGGGAGCTGGCATAAGTAGCGAATAACCATTGTACTGACGGATTCCATGTCCACTCCCATGCAGGCCACATCACTGCGACCATGGTTGACTTCGTGTGTCGCGGTGGGATGTTGATGACCAGATCATCAATGTCACCCAGTGAGACATACGTGAGGTGCTCGCAGATCGCATCGACGTGCCATCCACCCTTGAATTCCTTACCCGGCTCGACCACGTGCCATGCACCTTCCATGAATGCACGCAGGTCACGCTTCATGTCCTCAGCTTGTATCTGAGTCCACACTCGCGGTGCGTCGAAGTTCTCCATCATTGCTGCTGGCATATTCATTAGCTCAGCCCCAAGAACTTGGAGACGGTGAGAACTTTGTCTTTCAACCATGCACCAGTAGAGCCAGCAGGATGACCGTCGATTGTCTCTGCCCATACGCCAGCAGAGATGTTGTCGATATCACCCTGACCGATTGACTGACCTTGGTTGACGATCAAGCCTGCCGCATTAGTAGACACCACCGTCACGTTGCCGCTGGGATTTAAGATGCCGTTCTCAACATCGAACAGGTTGTTGTTGGAGTTGATCATCCGCGCGCTGTAGGTCAGGTTCTCAAGTGTCAGGGAGTAGCCATTTATCTGCTCAATGGTTCGGGCGAACGTTGTTCCTGCCACTGTCACTTGCGTGTTATGAATGAACGCTGGGTCCATCCACATGTAGCGCTCATCATCAAGCAACGCACCGACAGCCAAACGATAATCATTGGTATCCATATCATAGAGCGCACCCGACACAAACGTCAGATCAGCCTGATCTACGGTAATGATTTGCGTGGCCTCTTCGATGGATATAGTCACGTTACTCGTCCGGTTGCATCGCAATCGTGGTCGTGTAGCCCGTAGTGGAAACGATACCCGTCACGGTTGCTGGAACCTTGAATGGCGACACTGATCCCTGTCGTGCCTTGATTGAAATATCCAGACCTGATGGGTTGAATGCGCCTTCGTAGTTGAAGGTCGTAAGCTCTAGTAGACCAGCAGCACTGGTCAGTCCGGTAAGCAACACATCGCCTGTCGTGATTGTGCCAATAGTTTCTGCGGCAGACACCTCGACTCTAGCGTCTTCTATATTGACTCCAAGATCATCGGTCACTGTGATGCTGATAGTGACGTTATTGTTGACCACCACTGCCCCAGCGCCTGTCTCCGTCACTGTAGGTGTGGTTCCGCCATTGGATATGTTGATCGTTACCGTACCAGTGGCATGAGTCGTCTCAATATCGTTCGTGCCAGACTGGTCGAAGAAGATGTTGTCGAAGTTGTATGTGCCTGCGGTATCGATGAGGATGGCGTGTGCCGCCGCGTAACTCTCGAACCTCATGTCTGCAATATCCATAGCACCTGCCGTCATTTCCAGAGCGTGCAATCCGTTCTGGTTCTTAAAAGTTGAGCCGTCTACATCGACCCCTGTGTCTGCAAAGATTACCGCATCCACGTTATCGAATGTCGCTGGACCAGTGATTGAGCTACCGAGGGTGAACTCACCCATACCGATGAAGGTCGGGCTAGTGAATGTCACCACGGCTGCATCGTCTTGATCGAAATCAAACAGTGCGCGAGTACCCCATAGCCATGTGCCGCTGAAGTCTGCCGTATCTAGTACGTTGTTTCTCAGATTCAAATATGTGCGACATGCTTGGAGCGTAAGTCTGTTGCGAGGGTCGGCTGAGTCATTAGTAACCGGGCTGATGATGGTTTTGCCTTCATCGTCAAACTCAGTGATCGTTGAGTTATTGCCGATCCTGAATCCGAAGTCGATGAAGATCACCGAGCCGACCGACCTGACCCACGATCCGAGCTTGGTCGTATAATCTGTTCCCTGTATCTCGGTCACGATGTCTTGAATCAACGTTCCTGCACCACTGAACGTCGGTGTGTCTGCTGACGTTTTGGTGGTGTCGAGCAGGTACATCTTGCCCTGATAGTTCCAGCTTGTACTTCCTCCCGCCATATTCAGGCGATGGACAAGAATGGCGATACCAGTCACATCGGTATTATCGAATGTACCGTTAGAGGCATCGTGAGTGCTGTCATTCAGATCAATGACGTAAGGATACTGCCCAGAGATAGACGCTGATGCTGGAGTGTCATTGCCGCCGACATAGAACTCTCGCCATACCGTACCATTTACTGTGCCTGAGAATATCTTCAGACTCACTCCTGCATTAGCTACCGAATCGTGTTGAATCCTATTCGGTGCGTTGGTCTGGTTTGACCAGAGCAGAAGGCGGGTATCTGTGCTTACATCCTCACCCGCGCCGCCGTTGGTAAATTCTTTTGCGTAGCCCTTGATCGACCCATTGCTGTTGTTGTCGAACTCGGTTGCACCGTCAGGCTGCGGCAAGCTACCATTATTTTTGGTGCCAGTGTTGGATGGCGAGTTGATATCTGCCACCCAAAATAAATCAGCAGCAGACCGAGTAAGGTTGCAGGGATCATTGGCCGCTGGGAGCGCAAAACTCATGCTGCAAGCCTCACAAGGTGTGCCGCGTGAGGACTTCTAAATGTGCTGCCATCAAGGTCCACACCATTGTCTTGGTAGGTTACAACGCCGCAGTCCTCAAACGTGGCTGTCCCGGTAATACTTGAGCCGACCAAGAACGTGCCGGTACGCTTAAAAGAGGCCGCAGCAAACGTCACTACGGCCGCGTCATCCTGATCGAAGTCCCACGGTGGATAACTATTGCCGCAGTTGTACGAGCCAGAGAAGTCTGCTGTATCCGCTGCATTGTTTCGCAGGTTCAGGTAAACACGAAATGCTTGGTCAGTGACCCGAACGCTTGGATCAGTAGGGTCATTATTGTCAGCCCAGAACACGGACGCGCCGTTGTCATCAAACTGAGTAGATGTAGAGTTATCACCAACCTCTACCGGACAGGCAACAGAAAACACAGCGCCCTCTCTAGCCAGCCAGCCATGCGTGATCTTGGTGGTGTAGGCCGTACCCATCGCCGTGATGATGTCATCCCAATCGGATGCACCAGTGAAGCGCGGGATGTTGGTCGCGTTCTTGGTTGTATCGAGAACGAACATACGCTGTAGGAATAGCTGCGTTGTGGTGCCGCCCATGTTGAGCGTCTTGGAGCCGAAACCAACGAACTCTACATCCGTGTTATCGAACGTCCCGACCTCGGCATCTTCGCTGGCGCTGTTCATATCACAGACTAGGTGAACCGGGAATGACCTCTCCTTACCAATCCTTGTGTCCTGCCCGCCCATCTGCCATGTCTTGTAGTCAGTGGGGCCAACCGTAGTCGTAGCAGACCCCGTACCCAACCTGAGTATGATGCCGTTATTGGCCTTAGTGTCGATCTCAATACGGTTAGGAGCATTGTGCTGGTACAAGAAAATGCAAACCTTAGTATCCGTTGATACGTCATACGAGGTATTGAATGTCCACCAGCACCCTGCAGTTCCCGTGGCGGTTGTGTTGACAAAACCAGTAGCAGAACTCCCGGTTAAAGGGAGACTGCCCTGAGTTTTGGTATTCCTCGTATTCCATTGAGCTTCAGTGAACGGCCCTCGACGAAGGCCGTCCACATCCCAATCGGTCTGGAACTGATGGTTGGCTGTTGGTATGACAAACGTCATGCTTACAGATCAAGTACGCGGGATGCTGCCTGTGAGCCTCCGGTCGAACCAAGGATCGCAACAGTCTCGAACGGCACAATCGGATTAACCGCTGGGGTTCCGACCTCACCGTTACGCACTCGAACCACAAGGTTGCGCGGTGCATCAAAGACGACTGTCACACCTTCCGTTGCTGACACAGCTCGCTTATCAATCCATGCCGGGAAGTACTCGTTGCCTGTGGTCACAGAATCATTGATACCCGAACCACTGAAGTCATAAGCAGGGATCGTGTATGTCGATCCTGTGTAGCTGTCGTAAGGAATCTTGATGTAGCGACCTTCATCGTTCTGTACACGGATAGACCCTGCTGATTGGACATCAGTTGGGATAGCAGTAGTCACGACGATGGCAGTAACTGCACCACCATTGAGCGTGCCGTTGATCGTGTCAAAGGTGATATCAAGAGCACCACCAGATTCAGGTCCGACCAGAACGTAATCCTCTTCGCCGCCTGTGATATCCAAGCCAGTGACATTGAAGGTCACGTTGTTTGGTGGGTTACGCGGTGTGCCATCAAGAGCGGTGACGCTATCGGCAACCGCCAGATCATCCGAACCAACACCAAGACCGAAGGCTCCTACCAACGCACTACCCGTTGAAGCTCCTACGAACGGCAACGAGATCAGCTGTGCGGTTACTGCGCCAGCTGTTGCCGTTGCACTATTGGTCGCACCAGTGATTGTGTTGGCACTCGGAGCAACACCAGACAGAACCTGAATCCACATCTCAGTAGCGTTACCAGAGATCGTGTCATCAATAGCCAGAAGTTGCCCAACACCAGCCGTAGCACCTGCACCCCAAGTCAACTGCTCAGGCTCTACCCAAGCGCCCGACGTAAGATCGGTGACTGCAATGTGATGCGTGATGCCTCGGAAGATGTCACCGGGCAAACCGTAGAGAGACTGATCAGCATCACGAGCTGGTGTATCAACACCAATGCCCGCAACGCGAGTCTGAATCCACTTGGCTCGCTCATAGAAGTCATTCTTACTGCGTGATCCAAGCTCCCAGTCACTGTAGTAGTTCTCGTCTACGGTGTTACCGTCAGCATCGATCTGTGCGTAGCCTTCAGTATCATTAACGATGTCATCCCAAGTCGCGAGAGTTGCATCAATCGTTGCATTGTTCAGATCGTTGTTGGCTGTAAGCGGCACTGTGTTATTGCCGCGAGCCGTACCACCACCAATGAAGAACTCAGTGTAAAGCGTTCCCAACTCTCGCTGCGTACCAAGTAAGCGTCTGCCATCAACATCAGCGCCTGCCGTACGAACCTTAACTAAGAATCGGTGAGTCGTAGACGATGCAGCATCTGCAACCTCGGCTAACATCTTCGCCTGATTCCAGAAGTCATTGATGATGCGAGCACCGTCTTGAATGATCTGAATATTGGTCGAGTTACCAACCACCAGAAGACCATCATAGATATCCGTGCCACCACCGTAAGTGATCGATGTATCGTAAAGATGCTCTTCTGGGCCTTCCGCTGTGCTAGTTGCAAGCGTGTAACCGTTCAAGAGCGTGACGTTAGTATCCGCACCAAGACGCTGTGACGGAACCAAATCAATGATCGCCAACTCGTCATCGCCGGAGTCAGTTGCCTGATCCGCGAAATCCATTAGCGCTCTGTGAAGTTCAATACCAGTGACATAGCTGGGCGTAGTGCCAGCGTGTAAATCACCGATGTACTCAATTTCCTTAGTTGATCGAGTGATCGACCAGTCTGCTGGTACCCATGTCATAACCTTAACCTCATCTTAATTAATTAGTCCCCTGTTGTTTCTTCTAGATACCTTGTGCTTTTTCTTGGGCAGCTAATTGTGCTGCGCGGTCATGCCGTGATGGACGCTTCTCTTTAGTCTTACTGAGCGCACCCGTCTTCTTGTTCCCGTATCGAGCTGCCTTGCCAACGTCATCACCGCTTGGCTTTTTACGCTCACGACTCATGTTACTCATGACGCTGACTTGGCTGCCTTATTCTCTTTGTACGTCTTCGCCATGCTCGCACCAGCGTCACCGATCTGCTTGTAGGCTTGAGTGTCGCTGTCTGTTGATCCAGTGTCGGTGTCGCCACCTTTTGGGCTGCTGCCAGCTGATGTCTTAGCAATCGACGTGACCAGCTGTTCAACGAATCCCGGCCCAGTGTCTTTCGACTTGACCTTGGCTGCGTTCGCGTTATTCATGCGGTTGAGCTTTCTCGCTTGATCTTCGGATGCCAGCTCGTCGTTTGTCTTCACGCCCTTGCGATAGTTTGCCCTACTCATGAACAGTCTCCATCAGCGAGTGTCGTATCGCCATCACCAACTGACTTGCAGTCGCCGTAAGTGTCAGCGCTTGGTGTCTCACCCACTGGGCAAGCAACAAGCGTGTTGTCCGCACCGCACTCGAAGAAGTCCTTCTGTGCGTTCGGGAATGTAGGTTCGAGATAGAAGTAGAGAACGATGCCCACTGCTATGACGAAGAACATGAATTTCATCTTGATGCCCATGTCCTGCTCCTATGCGGTGTAGGTTTTCGGTATCGGACCAGCGACCCGGCTCTTCTTCTTCATGGTCTTCTTCATCAGCTGGTGTTTGGTCTTAAACTTCTTCATGCCTGTGTGTGTCTTCAGACCCTTCTCACCTCTGCTTTGCCCTTTGGTCCTGCGTTGTGTGCTTGGTAGCTCTGGCATGTCCTGCTCCTATGAGTAACTGAGGGATGCTCGGTTATCCCAGATGTTGTTGAATAGATCATCGCCATCAGCGAATTGAATGGTCACGTCCCCATCGGCTGCGATCACGATCTCTTCGACGCGCCATGATGCTGCGGAGGTGATCGTTCCCGGTACTGCGGTGCCACGCCAAATAGTTTCGGGTGTTGCACCGTCAGTGTCTGTTCTGCTTGCTTGTGCCATGCCGTTAGGACTCCCGATTAGATTCCATGTGCCAGCTACCTTCTCGTAGATGTCACCATTGTCTCCATCAAGGTAGACATCGCCATTGTTGCCGAGACCTGCGCCCGGTGCTCCCGTACCAGTTAGTACAGATGAGCCATCAGTGCCGCTCGTGCCGTTAGCTCCGCCTGCTCCCTGAGAGCCTGAGTCGCCCTTCTCGCCCTGTTCGCCTCTCGGCCCACGTGGTGGTGTATCTGAGATGAGACCGGACGCATAGCCTTCCTCATACGCTGCGTAAGAGCCAGCGACGACCATAATGTCATAGGGGTTGTTGTTGGGACGACCGAACAGGGCATCGTTGAAGCCTGTTTCAAATGCAAGTCGTCGTTGTCCCGCGTATGCCATTAGCTTCCCAAAACGCTAGTGCAGCTCGAAGCTGCCCTGTTAGTTTGAGTCGCCACCTGTGGCAGGGACTAGAATGAGTTGGTGAGTGCCTCACCCGCTACCATTGGTGCTTTGCGGGGCGTGTGACATCACCAGCTGCGAATCTTATAACACTATGTGCTACCAGCGCCAGTCTTCGACTTCTTCTTGCTCTTCTTCTTCTTTGGTCGGCTGGCTTCAGCCTCTTCATCAGACCTGCGCTCCCAATCGGTACGCTGGTCGCCAGCAAGCGCTGGGTGCTCGATGGATGTCAGCTCGACTCCATCCTGCTTCGCCTTCAACTCTTGCAGCTTACGTCGCTGCGCCATGAATGGTGTTTCGCTCATAGTCTCAGTTCCATGTGATGTGCCCACGTTTAAGTAGCTCGATGTCTTGGTCTGTCAGCAAGAGCGGCTCCGGGCCGAAGTGATGATGCCTGATCTCGAAGTGATCTCCACAGTTCACAACCATGACGCTATCACCCTGCTCAGGCAACAGCTTGTACACGTCGATCATCCCGGTCTCTTCGTTGAAGGCATCATCTGCCACGGAGTGCTCCCCACTTCCATTGCACCCCTGCACTCGCAGCATCAGCGAAAGCGAAGCTCATTGCAACCGTACCTACGCCGTTCCACTAACCGGGCACTAACCACAAAGTATCACTGAGTGTGATAAAACACCCCACTGGTGTGATGTACCTGTAACTCAGCTCCCATTGGATACCAAGTAGAGCACTGTCATGGCTATTCAGTCACCATGGGCACGTCATACCAGTCGAATCCACCTGCTTCCATTGACCACTGATACTGCTGAAGCATTCGTAGCTGTCTACTCTTACCCAGCTTAGGGTCATCTCTTGATACGAAGCGGAGCATCCCTGCTGCTGGGATCAGGTAGCGCGAGTCCATGTCGGTCTCTGGTATCTTCCCCTGTGGCCCGAAGCCTTGGTAGCTGTCGTTGTCTGAGTTCTCACTCATCAGTTGCACTCCGTACATTCACCGTGGTCATGCTTGGTGGTACACCTTGTCCGTGAATAGGTCTGCCTCACCAAGAGTATCGCAGCACGACCAGTGTTCTCGTTGATGTAAGAGACCATGTTTATTTCCTGCTGCCTGTGCCAGTGTTCCAGCGACCAGATGCTCAGGATTCTCCAGCCGATAGTCGTTACGCAGAGACACAATGGTGCCACTCGACTTAGCACCGTCCATGACCTGATTGTTTTCGATCATCTTCAGCCAGTCATAGAACTCTTGTATCGTGGCAGTCTTATTCTCAGGCCCGATGTACTTGATCTTCTCTCCCATGATCTCGAAGATAGATGGGCCAATGAATTGCTTGCGACTCGGTATCGAGATCATCTTGGTTCCGGGCATCCATAGACCAGCAGCTGTCATTACGCCGCCTGCCATGATGCCTGCCAGTAACTCACGCCTTGTTAGTTTCATTTCAGCTCACTCTCGTGGTCGGTGTGAACGGCAACCAGTCAATAAATGCCCTGTATGCCTCTTCCCTGTCATCGGTATCGAAGTGACCATGGTAGAAGGGCCACCAGTGATCTGACCAGAAGTTGTAGCGGCGACCAATGCGGTGTGCCCAGTATCGTCGGCCCTTGTGTATGACTTGAAACTTCATCGGACTGTTGGCATCAGCCAGCCCTTGTGTTCCCACTGCAAGCCGTAGTGACCTTGCATTATCCAGTACACTGCCTTAGCACCCGGCACAGGTGGCTCCGCTTGCGTTGTGCCAGCGTAGTCAATCGCTGTCATCTTGGGTAATGGGTGAGGGCAGTCACTCATGGCCCAACCTCTGGATAAACCTTGTAGATCGTACCCCTGTCGGTGACAACGAGAATGTAATCCCTGTATGCCACTGCTGAGACAACAATCTCACTGGGCCTTAAGGCGATGTTTGCGAACTCATGTATTTCCATCAGTCGTCCCTCTTGAAAGCGTCGTTGACTACCGTGGTGAATGTCTCAGTGCAGACGTTGCAGAACAGCAGATGAATGTTGTCGCTGGCGCACGCGTTCCCC
>RCNB010001158.1_pt1 | contig 16776 bp, 14 predicted proteins | sample 2041321 | NCBI WGS metagenome assembly RCNB01 (sample SAMN09708232, study PRJNA481090) | Marine sediment metagenome, whole genome shotgun sequencing project. | reverse complement strand
TACGACACGATTTTGCTCCGCAACATATCTATGGATATGCCTTCGTTGCAAAATCGCTCCAACTGCACGTTTCGCTGCGGTTTTCTGCGCCTCGCTACGATAGCTACTGCAAAATCTGGGTTAAACTTTACTGTCTCAATTTATGCTCCATTTTTGATAATTATTTAGCCAGCTTTAGCCGATAATGAATTTATAGACTTTTGTTTAAAAGAAATCGGAAGGCAGAATTCAAAAGCTGTAGAATTTCCGAGACATTAAGATAAGGGGGACACTTATGTTTTGTGCAAATTGTGAATTTGAGATAAAAGGCGAAGACCGCAAGGAATGTCCTGTCTGCGGTGGACCTCTCATAGAATATTCTGAACTCAAGACTTCATTAGATGAATCAAAAATTGATTCAGAAGCAGGAAAGCTGGAAGAAACAGTTAAAGAATCAAAGGAACCAGCATTTTTTGACCTTGAAAGTGCACTTAATGCTGATGATGAGGCTCCTATCTTTTCTGCACAGGAACCCAGACCTGTGTTTAAAAAAAGATCAAAAGAAGATATTTTGGCCAATCCACTTAAAAAGCCTGATCCGATTGAAGGATTTGTCAGCACAGCAACAAAGAAATCAGAACTGAAGCAGAAGCATTCATCCAAATTCCTTCCGGTCATTGTAGTTATGGGAGTGCTTATTATAGCGGCACAAATTGGTGGTATCTTCTTTTTGAAGTCACAACAGAAACTCAATCCTCTTATAGTAAAATTTAAAAAAGAAACTAAACAAAAAGCAGACAAAATCCTGAATACAATTCTGGGGAAAGAAAAGGAAAAGACTTTAGTAGAAAAAGAGCATGGATTTGTTGATAATGCTCAGATAGCACACGAAAAAACATCTCAGAAAAATAACGCTTCTGTCAAAGAAGTAACCCCTGTTGTGGTGAAAAAAGATGTTCAAACGCCTCAAATAAAAACACCTCCAGAGGACACCGTAAAAAAGAAAGAAAATCCTGTTAAACCAATTGAGAAAAAAGCTTCTTCCAGCACCATTTATTCCATTCATGCAGGTTCTTACAAAACCGAAAAGGTAGCCGTCAGTGAATCAAACCGACTTAAGCAATTGGGGTTAAATGCCTATGTGCAAACAACTGATCTGCAAAAAGGTCAGATATGGCATCGCGTAAAAATTGGAGGTTTCAGCACGCGCGAAGACGCACAAAAAGTGCAGGATGAACTCATTCAGAAGGATTCTAAACTTAAATCAGTTATAGTGAAACGAAAAGCAGAATCGAGAAAAACATTGGTTAAGAAAGAAGAAAAGAAATCTATTGCAATAAAGGATCCCGTACCAATTGATGTCTCACAGTCGGTGAAAGAGGAAAAATCTCAGCAAAAACCGGATTCTGTTGAAACAATACCTCCAATAGATGAAACAGTAACAACGGGTGAAGAACAACCGCTTGCCGAAATGGAGCTTGCTCCTCATGTTTCACAGCCGGTGCAAGAGGAAATATCTCAGCAAAAACCGGATTTTGTTGAAACAACACCTCCGATAGATGAAACGGTAACAACGGGTGAAAAAAGACCGCTCACCAAAATGGAACTTACTCCTTATGTTTCACAGCCGGTAAAAGAGGAAGTATCTCAGCAAAAACAGGATCCTGTTGAAACAGCACCTCCAATAGATAAAACGGTAACAACGAGTGAAGAACAACCGCTTGCCGAAATGGGACTTGCTCCTCATGTTTCCCAACTGGTGCAAGAGGAAATATCTCAGCAAAAACCGGACACGGTTAAAACAGTTGCAGATGTTGTACCTGAAAAAGATGATCCGTTAATTGCAGTGAATGTACCTCCTCAAAGCACGGTAGAAAAAGTTGAACAAGTGGTTACACCGGATGAGATAATGACGTCTGAAAAAGTGGTCTATTCAATTAACGCAAACTCTTACGAAATCAAAAGGGTTGCAGTCGATGAAGTAATACGATTGAAATTATTGGGGTTTGATGATGTCTATATACGAACAGATGACTTGGGAGAAGGAGAAATATGGTATCGTGTAATGATGGGAAAGTTCAGCACGCGTGAAGATGCACAGAAGGTACAGGATGAACTCATTCAGAAGGATGCTAAACTTAAGTCAGTTATAATAAGGCTTGAGAGTGAACTAACTCAATAACCATCTTTGATTAATCTTGTTAACCCTCCAGCTTAGCTGGTGCGAACCTAATAAGCTCTGCCGGCCAGGCATTTTAGTTGGGTCAGTAAATTCGAAATCCGAAAATAGAAATCCGAAACAAATCAGAAATTCGAATGTACTAAATGCCAAAACATACTGAGAAAGTTTTTTTCGGGAAAACTATGCAATGAGTACGTTTTGGTCATTTGGATTTATGATATTCGGTATTGTTTCGGATTTCGTGCTTCGATATTCGAGTTTGCATATAAAGCAGAATTTTAGCCTTCCCCGAGCTTCTTTTCAAAGACGGCTCTTTGTTCTTCAAAGATGTTGGTCAACTCTTCCAATTCTCCAAAGAGTCTTTCAATGGATGACTGGCAGTTATGAATAGACTGTGATAATTCCATTATCTTTTTGCCAGTCTGTGCCTGTGCTGCTTTCTGTATTGCCTGATTCAATTTATTGAGATCGTTTTCGTGAGTTTCAATATCTTTTTCAACCTGTGCAATACGTTGCTCGAGTGGTTTTAAGGCTTTTGCTCTTTCAGTAATAATCTCAGAGCGTCTGCGCCTCAGTTCTTTTTTGTTCAGTTTCCTATCTGGCTCTTTATCATCAGCATTTTCCTTAACAGGCTTAAGTAATGGTTCTTCATCTTCCCACCCACCTTTCTCTAAAAACCGCTGGTAGCTTCCCTCGGATACATATACGTTGTCATGTTGAAAAACGATGAGACGCTCAGCTAGAGCGTGGAGAAACATCTCGTTGTGGGTAACCATGATTACAGCACCATCGAAGCTATCAATCGCAGCAAGGAGTGCATCGCACGATTCCATATCAAGATGGTTTGTTATCTCATCGAGAAGCAGCAGGTTAACGGGTGTTACCAGGAGTTTGCCAATCATCACCCTGCTTTTCTCTCCACCGGAAAGCACACTAATCTTTTTCAGAGCGGAGTCTCCTTCAAACATCATGGCACCACAAATGTTCAATGCTGTCTGTCTGTCAACATCGGGGTGTGAGTAGCCAATTTCCTCTTCCACTGTTCTGGTATCGACCAGGGTCTTGAGGTTGGTCTGTTCAAAGAATCCTTTTATTACAGCTGGATGACAGGTGATTTTGCCATTTTCAGGTGTAAGCACTCCTGCCAAAAGTTTTAGAAGTGTGGTTTTGCCCTTACCATTTTTCCCTACTACACAAACTCTGTCGCGTGCCTTTATTCCGATGTTCAAATTCCTGACAAGTGGTATCTCCGGATCGTATGAAAAGGAGACATCCTGAACGTTTAAAACCTGCTTTCCATTAAAGGGTTTGGATCGAAAAGCAAAGTCGAGTGTCTTAAGTTGTTCGAGTTTTTCCCTCTTCCCCATTTTCTCCAATAGTTTTATTCGAGACTGAACCAGATTCGCAAGCCTTGCCTTGGCCCTAAATCGGTTTATAAATTGATCAATTTCTTTTCTTCGTCTTTCATCATTCATGCGCGTTTTTTCGTATATCTCCTCATCCTGGGCAATCTGTGTGTAGAACTTCTCAGTATTTCCTTCTATCTTGCGCATCTTTTTGCGATGAATGCCCATAGTGTGTGTTACAATCTTATCTATAAAACTCCTGTCATGGGTGATGAGTATAAGCTCATGGGGCCAGTTGATAAGAAAACGCTCAATCCAACGTATGGACGTTATGTCCAGGTAATTGGTCGGCTCATCCAGGAGTAAAAGGTCAGGTTCGGAAACGAGTACTTTGGCAAGATTCAGGCGTACCTGATATCCCCCTGAAAATCCTCCGGGATGTCTTTGCATGTCTTCATCAGAAAATCCGAGTCCTGCAAGGAGTTTCTCTACTTTCCAATGGTGATACTGTTCTCCTTCAGGAAGTCCTCTCATTCCTTCTTTCAGTACGGTATTCTCTCTAAACTCGAGATGTTGGCGAACATAACCAATACGATAATTTCTAGGGATGGTTATGGTACCGGAATCAGGATGCTCTTCCCCTGCTATGAGGCGAAAGAGAGTCGTCTTCCCATGTCCGTTTCGACCGACGAGCCCAACACGTTCACGGGAGTTGATCTGGAAGTTCACTTCCTCAAATAATAAATGACTCCCGAATCCTTTTGTTAGATTTTCCGCACTGATCATGGATGCACCAAGTAAAAAAACTCTTTTTGTCATGGAAAAGAGTTTTTTCTTATCTGATGGCCATTGTCCCTTTGAGTATCCCAATCACTTAAGGGAAGATGTCCTTTAATGGAAAACCACAGTATAGGTGTGATATGTTATTGTTTGCTTTGAAAATCCCGTGCAAAGCCACCCGTTTCACGGGTGCCAATTTACTTGCGCAACAACTTGGATATGTCTTCAATAAGTGGTTTTGAACCAACATAAAGAGCCGTCCTCTGATGGAGTTTTGCTGGTTCTAAATCAAGAATAGGGGTGCCCGTTTCGTCCACAGCATGTCCGCCGGCTTCGCGACACATAAAGGAGACAACAGCAGCTTCGTACAGCAGTCTTAGTTTGCCCTGAGGCCGGTTTTTCTTTGGATTGGGATGATTAATGATTGCGGGATACATGAACATGCCACCGTTTGCAAGAAGACGGTGGAAATCTCCCGCCAGCGCACCGAGATATCTAAAAGAATATTTGTTTTCGTTCTTAGAGATCCAGTCTTGGATCTTTTCATTAAAGGTGTATCGGTTGGCTTCATTGAATGAAAGCTCCCAGCTCTTCGGATCCTCAGAGAGGTTCATGCGGGTGGGTTTTACAAAGTTCATGGTTTCATCAATATGAAATCGCCAGGTTCCTGCCTCTCGAAGTGCTAAGGTAAACATTCCAGTGGGAATGATAAACATACCAGCAGCAATGAAGTCTTTGCCGGCACGCAAATGTCCGTCTTCTGGACCATCAAGGTTTCGTTTGGCAATACCGAAGAGAAAACCAACCGGGAGACCGTGTGAAACATTTGCAGAACCATCAAGGGGGTCGAAATAGAAAAAGTAACGCCCATTGTCTTCTGCCATTGGGATGATTTCTTCTGCTTCTTCACTCACTGCATGGATAACTCGTTCGGAGGTCTTGAGATAATGGACGACAATCTCATGTGCAATCTGATCCATGCGCATGACTTCTTCTCCCTGTATATTCACCTCTCCTGTCAGTCCTAAGTTACCCTTAAGTGCCCCAGTAAGATAGTACTGCTCTATGTGCTTGGCTGCGCTTATTACTGCGTCCATAAGAATTATAAAATGGTAAGTGCGGTTATATTTTTCCTGGTGGTGAAGTATAAAATTAGTGAATGTTTGTTCAAACTGGATCATGGAACCCCCCCCTTGCTTAATACATTATGTATTACGGAATAAATTAATATACCTGCTTAGCTATTATAATACTCAAGTTGTCTATTAGTTCCTGGATCCCTGCTTTCGCAGGGATGACAGATAAGTATGGAACCGATTGAAAAAACACGTCATTCCCGCGCAAGCGGGAATCCAGCATTGCTAATAATTTCGTCAGGGCATTCAACTGGAGATTTCCGGATAAGCAGAAAAATTAATATATTGTATGTGTTGTGTGTAGTTAGTATAGGATAAAGGCAAATTTGTGTCAACGGGAATGATATTGCATTATTCGATCGTGACCTTGGCGTCTTCTATGATGACGTCGTATTTGTAACCGGAACCAAAATCCCTGTTTATAACAACCACACCGCTTACCAGAACGGTGTCACCTGCCTTGACATTAGTAGCGGTAGTGACGGTTAGGTCATCGGTACCCTTGGTGCCAGTTCCATCCTGCAGGTGGATCCAATTCTTACTCATAATATTAGGACTAAACTTGACTACCTTAGCTCGTACCATAACTTCCTTTCCAGCCAGGTCACCTTTTTCTTCATAGATCTCGGCAATTGTCTTGCCTCCACCAGGTTTTTTGATCTCTGAAAAATCTACATTTGCAGAAGGAGAAACAGGGATATCCTTTTGAGTACTCCCTGGATGTCCTTCAGTAAGTTGGCTGCTCGTCTGTTCGGTACCGCCCACTAAAATATTGCCAGCGAAGTAGACAACATCAAAAGTACGGTCAAGCGTTTTACTGTGATAATTCTTCATCGGCATCCCTTTGGGAACAGTAACTTCATCACCCACTTTTACCTGAAACTCAGGGGCTGCCGCCCAGATCTTTTCACTTCCGGTGTCAACCTGGACATAGGTATAGCCGCCAGTGTTAATGGTTTCGACAACATTGCCTGTATATCCAGATATGGCAGGCTGAGCCTTTGTGGACGAATCTGATGTGGGTACCTTAGCGTTTTTAGGTGTTTTGCCATTGCAACAGGTTACGGTAGTTAAGGTTGCCAGAACAAGCAATGTCAAGTAAAGACCTCTTTTCATAATTTATCCTCCATTAAGTTGGTTTAGATTAATCCAGAACAGATAATATTATGGAACAATAGCATATTTCAGGATGGCACACAAGTGTTTACAAAACAACTTTACAAAACGACATAATCTGAATTTGATTGCTGTAAAAAATTTACAACAGTTCTTTAATGTAAAAGAAAAGTGCTGTTCCAGAAAAAACCAGTTTCAGTCCAGTACTTACCATGTACCCGACGAAGATGCCCCAGCTGGCTCGTAAGGCTTTTCTTCCCTCCTTGCCGGCTAAGAGTTCTCCAGAAAATGCTCCCACAATTCCACCGATGAGTATTCCCCATGGTGGGAAGAAGAAAAACCCTGCTAACATTCCTATGATGGAACCCCAGATTCCTGATTTTGATGCCCCGTACTTTTTTGCTCCTCCCGCAGGCACCACATAATCCAAAACTGTAACAACTATCATCAAAACTGCCATGATAATCAAAAATTTCGCACTGAAGGGTTCCCAGTTTTTTGCGTAGGAAAGGATGATTAAAGCTAAAAAACTGAGGGGTGGACCTGGTATAACAGGCACGATGCAACCAACAAGAGCAATAAATACTAGAAGCAATCCAAGAATTATTAATAATATGGTCAACTGAGTATTCCTATTATATTATCTGTGTAAAGAAGTGAGTTTGTTTTTATTTTGACAGTATAGATAGAAAATGATTGTGTGTCAATGTAAATGGCATCGCTCAATCATTACTGCATACTCATGATTTCACATGGGGAGTTGAAAAAGGTTAAGGGTATGTAGTATGATATAATAAAGGTTTGTAAAAAATTGTGGACTTTTGTTGTTGAAGAAATATGATAGCGCAGTAATTTTTAATCGTACGCTTAATGTGTGAAGGGGGTAAGAAATGAGGATTGTGCGTTTCAAAAAAGGGAATGGTACTTATTATGGAATCTTGGAAGGGACATTTGTAAATGAGTTGAAAAGAGATGTTTTTACCCCGTTAGAGAAAAAGTCTCATCAGAACTTTATAACCGGCTCTGCTCGACATGAGCTTACAGGGAGGCAGTATCCACTGGAGGAATTGAAGATTCTTGCACCCTGCCAGCCTACGAAGATCGTTGCCCTGGGGCTCAATTACCGCTCACATGCCGAGGAATTGAAGATGAAACTTCCAGAAGACCCTCTGCTCTTTCTTAAGCCTTCAACTGCAGTGGTTGGTCCAAATGAGGACATTATCTATCCTGCTATGTCCCATAGAGTAGACTATGAAGCTGAGCTGGGAGTGGTTATAGGTAGAAAGACAAAAGGTGTCTCTGAAGATGAGGCAGAAGAATATATATTAGGCTATACCTGCTTTAACGATGTTACGGCGAGAGATTTACAAGGAAAAGATAAGCAATTTACACGATCCAAGGGATTTGATACCTTCGCGCCTATGGGGCCCTGGATTGAAACGGAACTTAATCCTGCTAACCTTAAGGTTGAATCCTACCTTAACGGCGAGCGGAAACAGTCTGGCACTACAGCAGACCTGATTTTTTCAGTGTTACAGCTGGTATCCTTTATTTCAAATGTTATGACACTTGTGCCAGGGGATGTAATAGCTACTGGAACGCCGGCAGGAATAGGGCCCATGCATGTGGGAGACACCATTGAGATTGTGGTTGAAGGGATTGGGACGTTAAAAAATGAGGTTTCGTAATACTGCAACGACACTTTATACGCATCCCTCTCTATCAAGGGTAAGGGTGGGGGTCATTCCTGCGGGAGCAGGAATCCAGATTTTTTAATTTTCACTTTACATCCGCAGTAATTGCTTGAAATCCATGGGATTCTGGTCAATTACCTTACACGCCTTCTTTCTGCACAGAAGGCTGCTCTCCTATTTTTTCTATATTTTTCAATAACATATACTATCTAAATATAAGTTGATCACCCAATTGAGCTGACTTGTAAACACAATATATATGTATTAAAATAAAAAAAATACAATATATTGATTTTTTTACTTGACAGAGGGCATGTATTTATAATATATAAGATATACATAAATGTAATATTACTTTTAAAGGGGGGATTTGTTCCATTATAAGTTAGTATAACGTCGTTATGAAGGGAGGTGATTGTATTGGGAAATAAAGTATTACGTAGTATCTATTTAGATATAGCGCAAGTAGAAAGGATTAAAAGATTGTCAGAATTAACCAAAGTTCCTCAGGCAGTATATGTGAGAGAAGGGCTGGACCTCTTGCTTAGCAAGTACGAAGCGAAGATGAATACCAACCCTCACAATCTGGTAGTAGAAGAGCAGGCTTAATCAATTTAAGGAAGCTGCTTCAGTTAGATTTGTTCTGATATGATGGTTGTAAGAATAGTTAATTCTCCTATATTGAGTTGCCAGAAGTATAACCTGCGGTTTGCGGATAAAATAAAAGGCAGCAAACTTAAAGCTGGGTTTTTAATCTGCTTTATGCAAGCAGATTAATTCCAGGAAAAGGAGACAGATATGCGTACGATAGCCATCGCAAATCAGAAAGGTGGTTGTGGGAAGACTACCACTGCAATTAACCTCTCGGCTTGCTTGACACTGAATAACAAGAAGGTTCTATTAATTGATTTAGACCCGCAATCGAACACATCGATCGGATTGGATATCAAAGTTGAAGAACTTGAAAAGAGTATCTATGATATCTTCTCTGAATCGAACAGGAAAAGTCTGGATGATGTAATCCTGGGTATTGATCAGGGTTTTGACCTTGCACCATCACAATTGATCTTAAGTGCTGTGGAACAGGAGCTTGCTGGGAAAGCGGGTCGTGAAAGCATGCTGTTAAGAAGTGTTCATCGCATGCACAAGGACTATGACTATGTTGTTGTTGATTGTCCTCCAAGCTTGGGGCTTCTTACCTTTAATGCATTAAGAGCATGCAGTGAGGTACTCATCCCCATAGAGATGAGTGTTTTCTCTTTGCAGGGCGTTGCCCGCTTGCTTGAGATCATCGCAATCCTGAAAGCAGAATATGGACATGAGGTTAAACCCAAGGCATTAGCTACTATGTGTAACCCAAGAACCTTATTTGCCCAAGAAGTGCTAGGAGATATAAAGAATCATTTTGGGCAAGATGTCTATGAAACGATAATCCATTCCACAGTGAGGCTAAAAGAGGCTGCTGGATTTGGTGTACCCATCCATAAATATAGTAAAAAGTGTAGAGGTGCTGTGGATTATATGGAATTGGCAGGTGAGGTTGTTTCTGAAGAAAAAAGGATGGGCAAGGTTAAATCTCCTTCTGTACAGTTAGGTCCCCGACAAGTGAAAGAAGGGGTTGTCTTTAGCTACTATGACCCCATTGCAAAGAGTGTGCAACTGGTTGGTGATTTTAGTAAATGGGAGCCCCTGGAGGATTTGATGGTTCAGGAAAAAGAGAATAAGATCTGGAAGGGAATTGTTACTCTTAAGCCGGGTAATTACCAATATAAATTCGTTGTGGATGGCGAATGGAGAATCGACCCTTACAACTCTGAGGTAATGACCAGCGATATAGGTGTAAACAATTCGACTGTGGAAGTTTCATAACAGTAATTCGTTTCATCGCCAGACTATTTTGAATTTCGCATTCTACAATTTTATCCATTATCTGTTTAAAATCGCACTCGATTCTGGACAGATACTCAGAACCCTCTATAGTCCGTGACAATTTACCTATGAAAAAAATGAAAAGATTGGGTAGGGGGTTAGAGGATTTCTCTCACCTTTTTCTCTCGTCTGAATCTGAAAACAAAGAGCATGTTTCCGGCATAAATCAGGATGTAGTTTGTGAAAAGGAAAATGCCGGGACTCCTGCCCGGCCAATTTGTATTATCAGTGATAAGGGGATAGCAGAGCGCGCATTTTTAACGGTCAACCTGGCATTAGATATCGCAAATCAGGGGAAAAAGGTACTGGTGTTTGATGCAGACTTCAGCCTGCCAAGGCTGTGTATGTTATTGGAAGTGTCTGCACATAATTCTACTTTACATCTTATTGCTGAAGATGGTGGGGAAGGAATTATTGAGGAGGGGATTGATGGTGTTAAGTTGATTACTCTGGATATTGATGTTTCGGACATTCACACTCTTAGCGAAAGTGAGAGAAACTCCATTAAAAGATATTTTAAGAATGCTGAGGAAGAAGCTGAAATCATGCTGATTAATATTTCTCCTGGTTTCATGCACAACATGCAAGCTATTCTCAAATCCGTTAGTGAAATTATCGTGATTACCCCTCAGCCGGTAGCTGAGATGATTAATGCTTATGGTATAATTAAAAAGATTTTTCAGGTTAATGGAAATGCTCATGTAGGAATTGTGTCAAGCAGGATTGGTGTCAACAACCAGGCAGAAGCAGTATTTAAAAAGATGCAGAGAATTGTTAAAAAATTTTTAGATAAGCCGCTCTATAATTATGGTTATATACCTGAAGACAGGGAGATATCGCTTTCCCTGAAAAGTCGAAGACCACTTGTCCTTACTTCCCCTTCTTCGAAGACAGTAAAATGTGTTACGGAGATTTCGCAGTGTATTCTAGGGACGGATAATAACAGGAGAGAAGAATCAGCGATTGAAAGAAACCATTTTAGTTTTGCTGAGAAATTGTTTGATAATACTTGCTGATTTTTTGTGTAGTAATTTCCCATGCTATACAAATAACTAACTGTCATTGCGAGGAGCGCCAGCGACGAAGAAATCTCCTGAAGAGACTCTGGACAGGCTCCGCAATCCAATCAAAAAGTCTCTGAGCATATCCTGTATAATCTTTAGAAATGAGATTGCCACGCCCTTTGGGCTCGCAATGACTGTGATTTTAGGTATGTGAAAATACTATATGTGGTGTTAAGACCGGGAAAGAAAGACAATGGCATTTATTTTAAAGAAGGTTGAGGATTTCCCCAAAGAAGAGATTAAAAATCTTGTTGCGGGAAATAATAAGGTGCTCGATAAAAGCCTTGAGCTTATTGGAAGGAATTTAGGGACGAGAAGTGAGAGGCTATGGGATCTCGTAGGGATTGATGATAAAAAGAGGTTGGTTTTAATCAATGTTGAGTTACGGTATCATGACAAAATGCTCTATCAAATTGTGAATCGTCTTGACTGGGCGTGGGAAAATATGGAGAACATTAATAAAATGCACCCCTCTTATGTGATAGACGATAGTCAGATGCCTCGAGTGATTGTTGTGGCCCCTTCTTATTCCCCATTTTTTAAGAAGAGTATAACCTATCTTAACTATAGAATAAAAATCGATCTCTTTACCTTTACCTGTTTGGAGAATACTGCCGGAAAAGGTATCTTCTTAGAACCAGTAGAGATAAGAGTAAGATATGATCACGTTTTAAAAGCTGATAGTAAAAACCTGCAGCCTATAGAAGTTTCCGATGGTACGAAGGTTACCACTGAAGAGATAATGGAGTTCCTCCACTAAATAAAAGGTGTTGATAACCCCCCATCAATTGTCTTCCTTTAAAATTAGTCTGCCCTTTCTAAAAGCTTTTATGCGGATAAGCTAAGGGGCGCTACTCTCTTTTTCTCTTGTGCTGATTTTACCCCGTTAGAGAGAAAATACTGCCATTTTTATTGGGGTTTACCCAAGTTTGATGACGCAATTATCTTCGCCAAATGGGTTGGCCGCATATGACTCACACCCCGGGTCATTTTGCCATTGACCATCAACCAAGAATCTGTATTCGTAGCTCCCTGGAGACAGATTAACATTTGTTTTCCACAACCCATTTGAGGCTTTCTCAAGGGGATTGGCTTCAGGGTTCCAGGAATTAAAGTCCCCAGCCAGGAGTACGCTCTGGGCTTCTGGAGCCATGAATTGAAAAGTGGCTTTCTTATGATTTTGTTTCTTTGGCGTACTCTTCTTTGTTTCTTTTTTCTTAACCATGATTATAGCCCTCCATACAATTAAATTTTTAAAAAACCTAACAAAACACTTCATAATTTATATCCGGGAAAATGTTGTTCATTTCCTCAGCTTCTTTTAGCCAGCACTGATCAATAGTCCCTCTTTTTACATCATCACAGATTTTGTCAAACCTTGCAATGTGATCATTTGTTCTTTTGACTGCATATTCAACCATAGTGCTGGTTTTCATAATAAAAGCCCAATCGCTGCTTTGAGCGAGTAATAGTTCTCGAGCAGCCTGATTGAGAGCCCTCCCTGTTAAACCATTCACTCCTCTATGGGTTCTTGCTAATTCAACCATATGATCTGCCGCTTTATGGAGATGGGGATAAATCCAGTCATTGCTTCCATTTAACCATACCTCATTGTATCCTTTGTAGCCCCAGCTTGTTGCTGAAGGGCTACAAACTTGATTAACAGGGTGCCTTTCCAGGTAATCGGAAGGGGTTATAAGCTCAATAATGTTTTGATTATTCACGATCTTTCGAATTAAATAATTAATCCAATCCGGTCCTTCAAACCACCAGTGCCCAAACAACTCAGCATCGTAAGGAGTAACCAGGATAGGAGGTCTGTCCATCCAGTAGGAAAGGTGTTCAATCTGTTTTTCCCGATTAAACATAAAATTGCCAGCGTGAGTAGCAGCCTTTTCTATTCCCCACTCGGGTGTGTAAGGTTCTTTATGATCTGTCTTGCCAGTTATCCGGTGATATTTAATTCCGGTATTTATCCTTATCCCATCTCTATGAATATAGGGTTTAATGTAATCGAAATCTAGGTCGTATCCGATATCTCTATAAAACTCTCTGTAATCGTAGTCACCAGGGTATCCTTCTTCAGAACTCCAAACCTGCTTGGAGGATTCATGATCTCTACCGAAAGCTGCAGTACCATTGTGACAATAGATAGGGGCATAGGTGCCGTAGCGAGGTTTTGGTTCGGCGTTAAGTATGCCATGCGTGTCAAGAACAAAGTACCTTATACCCGTATCTTTTAGCGTTTCTTCTAATCCTGGGTAGTAACCACATTCTGGAAGCCAGATACCCTTGGGTTTTCTTCCAAATACCTTCTGATAGTGTTCAACTGCTATGTAAATCTGTGCTTTGACAGCAAGGGGATTCATTCTAATCAGTGGCAGGTAAGCGTGGGTGGCAGGGCAGGTAATGATTTCTAATCTACCCATATCCTGGAACTTTTTAAAGGCTGTGATCAGGTTCTTTTTGTACTTGATGACAAAGATGGTGCGTGCCTCCATAAACCTTTTATGATACATGATTGCCAGTTTAAGGAATTGAGGATGCCGGCGATTTCTTGACATTTCCTTTTCTGCTAGTTCGATTAACTTTTCTATATGGTTGATATACCTCGATTGAAGTAAATCATCTTCCAGCATGGAGATGAGGCTAGGAGTAATGGACATTGTAATACGATAAGGAATGGTATCTCTTATCAATCCTTCAAGCACCTTGATCAGAGGAATATAAGTCTCAGTTATAGCTTCGTAGAGCCAGTCTTCTTCCAGGAAGTCATCGTGCTCTGGATGCCTCACAAAAGGAAGATGGGCATGAAGTATGAGAGAGAGATAGCCTTTAACCATTATGAACGTCTCGGTAATTATAAAACTATTAGTTAGTGCTTGACCGAAAACCCCATTTTTCGGTCAAAAATTCGAAATTCGAAGCACGAAAAAAGAAACAATAACCGAAATAAGAATGTTCCAATGAATAAAACATTCGTATTTCCAAGGTTTTAGTTTAGGACATTTTGCCATTTGATATTCTAATTTGATTCGTATTTCGGATTTCGATATTCGGATTTGGCCTGAACATAACTTTTCGTTCAGGCACTAGTTATATCCAGCAATCAATTTTTGCCAATCGCATCGGATAAATCAATCTATTTCTTTCTCTTTCCCTTTAGTTCTTTTTCCCACCTTATATCACTGCCATAGTGTGTATCAATTTCAGGGAAAAGTCTCTTTCTGAAGTCTTCTTTGGAGGAAGCAACTCTTTCATGGTGTGGGCTCTTGCTAAGAGGAGTTTCCGTGTTTACTGCTTTACGACTAGACATAAATTGCAACTTGCTATTGTGATCTTGCACAACATTTTTAGGAGTGCTGGCCTTCATGTCTGCCTTGGTTGCCTTCTTTTCGTATGAGCCATTTGCTTGTGCTTTGATTAATCCCCTCTCAGGTTCTATGCCCTCCTTATAAGATTGTTGGGGGGTGGGTATAGAATGTTTTTTTAGAAACGTTTTTTCCATTAGAGGTTCTTTTTCTGCAGATGGGTAGGTGTCCTCTGACTCGACTTCCTTCATGGGTGAGGGGATAGAAGAGGTTTCTTCAGGTTTGCCTTTCCCTTTCTGGGGTTTTGCAGGGAGCATTGAAATTTCCTCATAATTTCCTGAAACTCTCATCCACCGTTCTTCATCAGAAGAAGATTGATAAGCTCTGGGGGTATCTATAAAGTTGGAGCGGGCAATGGGATGAAAATCCCCGAGGGATGATTTCATGCCAATTTCTGCGCAGAGTGATTTATGGAAACTCCAAAGGTCGATATACCAGTTCCCCCTGTTTCTGTTTATTTCAATATCAAAATAACTGTGGGCATTTTTACCATCAAAGCGGATATAGGTAACGTCATAAACTCTGATGATTTGTCTTGGTGGTTTAGAAGATTCATCGAATTGTTTTAGGACTCTCTTTTTATCTATATTGGCAATTTCCCAATAAGCATGTAAACTATAGGGATCAATGTCCATCAGTACAATCCGGCTCTCTTCAAGTTGTACAACTTGACTTGGTTTAGTAGAGCTCTTTGCACCTCTCGTCTTTTTTGCCAGAGGATTGTCAGGGATATATTTTTTGCTAAAAGGTTCCAGGGACTTCTTAGTGTGTTCGACTTTCTCTTTTTTAAGTTCTAGACCCACATTCTGCTTCTTTCGGATTGTTTGTTCCCCATTTACAAGAGCATCCGTGCAACAAGTGCTCTGCTTCCATTAAGAAGTGACGAGCTTACTTCGTATTATCATATGTTTCCGGGAGCTATGCATCACCCCGGATAAATAACAGCTCATTTCATCTCTTAGAAGCCAATCCACAAGATTTTTAGCAGTTATTTCAGTTACTCTTGATATATGTTTAATACCTGGTCGGCAATATTGTCCCAGGAAAAGGAGCTTTCTACAGCAGTCCTTCCATTCCTTCCCATCCAGCGTGCATGTTCAAAATTTTTAAACATGTTACCAATGCCCCAGGCAATTGATTCAGGATAATCATATATTTTGAGTCCATCAACTTCATGCCAGACAAATTCCGAAGGGCCGCCATTACAGCTAACCACTACCGGTTTCCCTGCACTCCAGGCTTCTAAAATCACAATACCAAATGGTTCATTTCTACTTGGTACACATACAACATCGGAGGCTTTGTAGATGTTTACGAGTTCCTGCCCGGATCGATAGCCTAAAAACCTGGTAGCATGAGATACCCCAAGAGACCAGGCTTGGTTTTCAACACTATGACGCATATCCCCGTCTCCCACAAAAACGAATTTGGCATCCGGGTAATAGTTTAATATGAAAGGGATGGATTCGATTAATAAATCGGGTCCCTTCTGGTAAGCCATTCTCCCAACAAAAAGGGCGGTCGGATCCACGGGCCCAATTCCATAAGCAGCTTTCACCTCAGCAGGATTGAGCCACCCATCAAAATTGTGGCAGTTAATTCCGTTATAGACAACTCGTACTTTCCAATCAGGCGCATTGTACATCCACATGATTTCATTTTTTAAGGCGTGTGACACTGTCATTACTCGATCAGCACAATAGGTGCCATGCCTTTCGTGATCTCTCACACGTGCGGAAGCCCCTCCCCAGAAGTTGTTGCCACAACGTCCGTATTCGGTCGAGTGGATGGTAAGTGCAACCTTCTTCCCTCTTCCATGCTTGATCCAAACAGCTGCGTTGGATGATAGCCAATCATGGGCATGAATGATATCAAAGTGACCGATAAAATCTTCTGTCTGGAAGAAATGGTGCACAAAAGAGCGACACATATCATTGACTTCATCAATGAAATCAGGTTGGAGATTGAAAGGACATCGGTGGTAATGAACTCCATCAATTAGTTGGTACTCCGATTGTCCTTCACCCATTCTGGTGAAGATATGGACTTCGTGACCCTTTCTTTCCATGGCTGCGGCCATTTCAGTAACTACTGCTGATACACCACCAACACTGATGGAATGAAGAGATTCCCATGAAAGCATAGCGATTCGCATAAGAGCCCCCTTTCTGTTAGGATG
>RCNB010001992.1_pt1 | contig 16791 bp, 16 predicted proteins | sample 2041321 | NCBI WGS metagenome assembly RCNB01 (sample SAMN09708232, study PRJNA481090) | Marine sediment metagenome, whole genome shotgun sequencing project. | reverse complement strand
AATGCGGCCGGGGCGGCGCGACAAAACCACGATTTTGTGACCCAGCCGAACCGCTTCGGCCAGATTGTGCGTGACGTAAACGCCGGTAAACGGGGCCCGTGTCCACAAGGCGATCAGGTCATCCATCAGCAATTCACGGGTCTGCGCATCCAGCGCCGACAGCGGTTCATCGAGCAGCATGACCGCCGGATTCACTGCCAATGCCCGGGCGATAGCCACCCGTTGTTTCATGCCGCCTGACAATTGCCGGGGCAGCGCTTTTCTGAATTCGCTCATTTTGGTACGCAGCAGAACATCATCAATAATTTTGGATCTGTCGACTGGGCTTAACCCATGATCCTCGAGTACCAAAGAGATGTTCCCGACCACATCCCGCCACGGCAGCAACGCAAAATCCTGAAACACGTAAGTGAGCGGATTAAGACAGCCATCCGGCGGCGTTCCCAGTTGCAGGATCTGACCGGCCTTGGGTTTCTCAAGTCCTCCAATCAGCCGTAACAACGTGGACTTACCACATCCTGACGGCCCAATGACGCAGACAATTTGTCCCGCCGGAATATCAAGTGAGACATCGTCAAGCACCGAGATGTCGCCATAGCTGTGGGTGATGTTTTGTAATGACAGATTCATAATGCCGCCCTACGCGGCCTCGTCAAACGGTGTCAACATAAGATGGATCAACCAGAGTCTCGACTGTAATGCCGTCCTTGACCAACTTCTCTGATTTAAACCAATCGACCTGATCAGTCACAGACGCCATGTTCAGTGCTGCCCCCTCATTAATCCGCATCGCTCCATTCACAATAGAGGGTTTGGCCTTTTCGTAAGGTCGATCGGCGTAGACGTATTTATGGACCAGCTGCACCATCGCTTCGGCGGCATCTTCGCCTGCGGTTTTATCGACCAGAGCAGCATTGAAGTCAGCCGCGCCTTTGGAGAACGCCCGCAGGAACGCTTGCGATTTTGACCTCTCATTGGCCGCATTGGCGGCTGACGTGAATACGGTGGTGACTTGATAGTCTGGCAGATAGTCGGCAACACTGCCGATGATGTGGACAGCGCCGGACGCGGCCAGAGGCTTTGCGATGTGCGGCACAATCGACCAAGCATCAACCTGCCCCGATTTTAGCGCGCCAATGATAGCGCCGACCTTTTGCAGCGGGGTAAAGCGGACACTGGCGCCTTCGGATCTGCTAATCTTGGCCCCCATGTAGTGAAAACTGGATCCCGGCTGTGTCACCGCAAAACTCTTGCCATCCAGCATTTCCGGAGAAGTCAGCCCCGCCTGAAACGCTGCGTTGGATGCCAGTATTTTCTGACCGTCAATGCCTGCCTCTTCGCTCAGCGCGCCACCAATCACCTTGGTTGCGCCTTTTTCCGCGAGTGAAATCAGCCCGCCCGAAATCGCCGTGACGGCAAAATCGGCATCACCTGATGCAATGGCAACCGCCATGGGTTGCGCTGCCTCAAAGAACCTAAACTCTACATCCAGACCTTCTTCGGCAAAATATCCCCGCTCAAAGGCGACAAAGCTGGCCGCATGGCTGGTAAAACGCAGCGCGCCTACGTTCAGTTTGGTGTTGGCCAATACCGGGTTGGCGAGTGCTGGCAAAGTCGCCGCAGCGCCCATCAAGCCAAGTGCACTGCGTCGTGTGAAATCAGTCATGAAGAATCCTTCCATGGTTTTGAGCGCATCACCGGCTCTCTTTCGGACAGGATATTGCGCAATCGCGGCTCAAAGCAATCAGATTGCCCTAAAAGGATGTCAGATCGTCAACATCCGAAGCCCTTGCGTCACGTCAGAGCGAACCGCGAGACGCAGCCCGGGTTCGTCACCTGCCTTGAGCGCCGCAAGTATCAGACGATGAAAATGTGGCGGTTCGGTTCGGCGCAGACGCGCATAAAGCGCCCGCATCGTGGGGCCCAATTGGAGCCAAACGGTTTCTGCCATGGCCAATATCGCGGGGGCCTGAGCTCTGAGGTACAAGGTACGGTGAAAATCCAGATTGGCCCGTATGTACCCAACAGAGTCTCGGTTTGATGCCGCTTCTGCGATGACGGCGTCGATAGACTGCATCCGATCGATCAGCGCGATATGCGCACGCGGCAGCGCCCGGCTTGCCAGTTCGACCTCAAGCAACGCCCGTAAAGCTGCCAGTTCTTCGATCCGCTCGCTGCTCAACTCAGGCGTCGACACCCGGCCAGAGGCAGACAGGAACAATGCACGTTCAGCGACAAGACGACGCACGGCCTCGCGGGCGGGGGTCATCGAGACGCCGTATTCCTTTCCGATACCACGCAAAGTCAGCGCACTACCCGGTGCGATTTCACCGTACATAATGCGCGTGCGCAGCGCTCGGTAGACGGTATCATGAGCCGAAGGTGTCGCCTCGGCCGGGCGTGGATTGATCATCATGTCGGCGTTTGTGATCACAAATATCACAAAGGTCAATCCTGCATGAACAGTGGCCCCGTATCAGCCGCCGCTCTGGATTGGTGACATCGTGTTAGTCGTCGTAGAAATTGTCGCTCTGAGGCCGATCTAGAACCGAAAGCGGTGCAGGTCTGACCCTTCTCGACGCAACCAGCCACGGGCGTCTTTGTAATCGCCATAGAGGTGCTGGACCACGTCCCAGAATGCGGGCGAGTGGTTCATTTCCTGCAAATGGGCCACCTCATGAGCCGCGACGTAATCCAGCACCTCAGAAGGGGCCATGATCAAACGCCAAGAGTACATTAATCCGCCCGAGGATGAACACGATCCCCAGCGCGACCGGGTGTCGCGAATCGACAGACGTTCGTAGGGGCGTCCCAGGGCCGCGGCATAATGATCTGACGCGGCAGCAAGCCGTCCGCGTGCGGTTTGTTTGAGAAATCCACCAAGACGCGCTGCTACACGGTCCGGTGCACCGGGAACAACAAGCGCACCTTCCGAGACTTGCACACGGCGCCCTGGCCCCGACATGATCTGAACCATTTGTCCCTGAAACGGTATGCTGGCCCCCAGCCCGACAGTCTCATCAGGTGTACGTGCCTGTAGGTGCTTCCGAATCCACGTCTCTTTCTGCGCCGCAAAGTCCAGCGCTTCTGCTTCCGGACATCGCTTGGGAAGGGTCAGTGTCACTCTTCCATCCAGCTGTGAGATGCGCAATGAGATGCGCCGCGCCTGCCCTGATCGGCGCAGCAGCAGCGGTATTGGCGGATCACCACGCAGGATATGATCTGACATAAGCTTCCCCTCATACGCGTAAAGGCTTTGACACTGCCTGCCTCATATGGCACTTGGCCGGAATCGTCGACAAGACTCATGACATTAAAAAGGGGATTACACATGCCCAAAGAAGAATGGGGTGTAAAACGCATTTGCCCGACTACAGGCAAACGTTTCTACGACCTGAACCAAGTGCCGATCGTTAGCCCTTACACGGGCGAAAAGGTCGAGATGGAAAATGGCAAAAGCCGGATGATCGCGGCGGATGCCGAGGATGCGGTGACAGCCAAAGCCAAAGAAGCGGAGGCCTCGGAAAAGGATGATCTGCTGGACGACGACGATGACGTCGATGTTAATCTGGACGATGATGTTCTGGAAGACGACGACGATACCGTCCCACTGGAAGAGATTGCAGATGTTGCTGCGAATGACGACGACAACTAAACCGTCGTTTAGATAACACCCATTGCGTGGACCGGTTTTTTCGCTTGATCCGGCCCACGCGAGCGCCTAGATACCGGCGCAGTATTGGCAACACCCAATACATCGGGGCCTTAGCTCAGCTGGGAGAGCGCCTGCATGGCATGCAGGAGGTCAGCGGTTCGATCCCGCTAGGCTCCACCAAATCACAATTTTACACTACAAACAGATGCTTAGAGCGACGGCTATGGGCCTCTTTTTAGGGCCAAATAAGGCTGTGGATCACGTATGGGTCACAGCATCTGCAAATTTGGGTCTTTCAAAGACGTGCTTTAAGTGTTGAATTCCGATGATCCCACCTTGGACGCGACCTTCCCGTTTCCAGTTCCCTGACCATTGCAGATGCCGAACAGAAAGCGAAGATTTTGATCAAACACATTATGTCATGCATTATTGTTGCCGGTTCATGGACAATTTCCGCCGCAGAGCTTTCAGCTGGTGGCGTGGAAGACAAGATCGCTGCGTTGGTGGCAACATCAGGCAACGGCGATGGATCATCCGGCACCCAAACGGCCTTGGACGCGGCGGTGGTTATACCGCGTCTGTACCAGCAACGCGATTATCGGCCGGCCTGGTTTGGCACACGCGCGGTCGACGAGTTGTTTCAGGCTCTGAATAACGGCATCACTCAGGGCTTTCAGCCCAGCGACTTTCACTTGCCACAGTTGATGGATTTGCACGACGCGGCAAAATCTGGTGGGGATGAAGACGTTGCGGCGTTTGATGTCCTTGCATCTGATGCCGCCACCAAGCTCGCAAGCTATCTCTTTTTTGGCAAAGTCGATCCCGGTGCGTTAGACAGCGGCTGGAATTTTGACAAACCGGTCATCAAAAGTGATCCCGCAACGGTCATCAATCAGTATTTAGATGGCGATGGATTCTCTGCGTTGATGGAGCTGATCACGATTCATAATGTCCAGTATCAGCAACTTGTTGATGCTCTTGCGCAATACCGCAAGATTGCATTTTCCGGTGGGTGGCCGAAAGTTCCCGATAGTGAAACGATCAAACCCGGAAGGATTGGCCCCGAAATCGCACTGCTTCGCGAGAGGCTTGCCGGTGAAGGAGTTTTGAACGAAGGCCAAATCCTACCGGCGGTTGAAGATAGCGAAACCGACCCCGCTTGGGTTTACGACGCGCACCTGCAGGCGGATGTTGAGGCGTTTCAAACGCGCCATGGTCTGGCAGCTGATGGTGTCATCGGACCCAAGACGTTTGTGAATCTGAATCGTACGGCCGATGAACGTGTCGACCAGCTGCGCCTTAGTCTGGAACGGGGACGCTGGCTGATGCGCGACTTGGATGAAGAATTCGTTTTGGTCAACATTGCCGGGGCGCGTACTTACATGATCTTGAGCGATGGTTCTGTCTGGACCACGCGGTCGATTACCGGCTCACAATACCGCAAAACTCCAGTCTTTCGGGACGACATCAAATACATGGAATTCAACCCCACGTGGACGGTGCCCAATTCCATCCTCCTTAAAGACAAGCTCGCCAGGATCAGGAAAGATAGCGGCTACCTGTCACGAAATGGCTATAGTGTAAGGGATAAAAACGGCAGTGAAATTTCAGCCAGTGCCGTCAATTGGTCTTCATCCAATCCCGCGGTGACGCTGGTTCAGCGCCCGGGCCCGAACAACGCTTTGGGTTTGGTAAAGTTCATGTTTCCCAACGCACATGCGGTTTATCTTCATGATACAAATGACCGCAGCCTTTTTGACAGAAGCGAACGCAATCTCAGTTCGGGCTGCGTTCGACTCGAGCAACCTTTTGAGTTCGCCAGTTTGCTGATGGAAGGTGCCCCGGGCTGGAGCGCTGAAAAAATGCAATCTATCCTGAAAAGCGGCAAAACAACACGTGTTGACTTGCCAGAACCTATGCCGGTTTTGCTGACATATTGGACCGCGTGGGTTGAGGAAGGCGAGGTTCACTTTCGCGAGGACATTTATGAACGTGACGGCCCTATTCTCGCAGCCTTGAACCGATGAACCAGACGGTTTGAACACAAGTTACTGTGGTCACAAGTCTGTGGGTCACGAATTAGCGCTGCGGCGGAAGAACTGCCCCTAGAACCACTGCCCCGGTTCCATCAGCCCCAGATCCAGCAATTGCTTGGAGTGCCACTCGAACCGGGTGGAATTATGCCAATAGAAAGAATCGATTTCGAATTTGCTACCGGGATTGCGTTTCAATGCTTTGGCCGTGCGAAAGGAACAGATCGCAGATGTCAGATTGTTGTGCCAGGGGCAGGCATAAGTGTTGTATTCTTCCTCATTGAAAGTGTGATCCGCGCGCAGTTTCAGCCCCGGTTTGGCCTTGAAAAGGGACACTCTATCGATTTTCCGTCGCGCAACCGGAATATGTTCCTCGAAACGCCAGCGCAGACCGCCGTGAAAATTGAGTTGCCTGTCCTTGGCGCTGTCTTCAGGAACCGTACCATCCCGCGCCGAGGCATAGTAACCTGACCGGTCCAGATGCGCCTCGTCCAGCGTGACCGCATTTGGGTGAATATTCAGATCTGGCGCATAGAGGTCGATGACGTAGGTCAGCATCGCGTCTCGCCGCTCTTCCGTGTGAAACGCCAGCATCTCACCAACTGTGCGCGTCTCGCAGAAGGGATAAAACAGGTATTCTGCATTAAAACAATAATATAGCCATGTGCCCGGCGCGGCGGCGATGATCTGATTAACTGCGTTTTCCATCGCCGAATCTGCGGCCATATCGTAGCTAATCTTATGCACAGTCTCTTCAAGATCATCAGGCAGCGCAATTTGATCAGGCATCAGCGCCAGAACATGCTTGAAACCCGCCTGTATGTGATGGCGCAGCGTTGTTGCAATTTCCACTTCGTCTTCGACCAGCACAATGGCCACTGGCCCTTTGGCCAGCGTTTGTTTTCCTTTCGCCAAAAAATCTTGCAAGGACGCGTATTTCATTTGCCTGACATCCACCTTATTTTGTCCAGATTCCGTTAAATTTGCGTGCATTGCAAGCCATCGCAGCTTGGTTTAGGCATGCCTCGCGCCACATTCACCGAAAGCACGCCCCAGATGTCCGAGCCCAAAAAGCTGTTTATCAAGACTTATGGCTGTCAGATGAACGTTTATGACAGCGAACGCATGGCCGAGGCGTTGAGCCCGCAGGGATACATTTCGACGGATAGCCCGGCGGATGCGGATATGATTTTGCTGAATACCTGCCATATCCGCGAGAAAGCGGCTGAAAAGGTCTATTCGGAACTCGGACGCCTGAAAGTCCACAAAGCCAACAATCCAGATTTGAAGATTGGTGTGGCCGGATGTGTCGCGCAGGCCGAAGGCGCTGAGATTATGCGCCGCCAAACAGCCGTTGATTTGGTTGTCGGGCCGCAATCCTATCACCGCCTACCCGAGATGGAGGCGGCAATCCGTCAGGGTCACAAAGCCCTCGATACCGATTTTCCGGAAGAGGACAAGTTTGAAAAGCTGAAATCCCGCCCCAAATCCGCGCGGGGACCATCTGCGTTTCTGACGGTGCAGGAAGGCTGTGACAAGTTTTGTGCGTTTTGCGTCGTGCCGTATACGCGCGGATCGGAGGTGAGCCGTCCGGTGGAGCGCATTCTGGCCGAAACTCGCGACTTGGTGGAACGCGGCGTACGAGAGATTACATTGTTGGGTCAGAACGTGAATGCCTATCACGGCGCCGGGTCTGACGGGTCTGACCAGTCTTTGGCACAGCTCATCTGGGCACTGGACAAAGTCGACGGTCTGGAGCGTATTCGCTTTACCACTTCGCACCCCAACGACATGGATGATGCTCTGATTGAGGCGCACGGCTCGTGCGCCAAGCTGATGCCGTACCTGCATTTGCCGGTACAGTCGGGTTCTGATCGTATTTTGAAACGCATGAACCGTTCACATACAACTGACAGCTACTTGAAAGTGATTGAACGCATTCGGGCTGCACGGCCCGATATCGTTTTGTCGGGTGATTTCATCACGGGATTCCCCGAAGAAACCGACGACGATTTTCAGGCGACGCTCGATCTGGTTGAAGCGGTCAAATATGGCTATGCCTATTCGTTCAAATACTCAACCCGCCCGGGCACGCCAGCGGCGGAACGGACGCAAGTGCCTGAGGATGTCAAAGCCGACCGTTTGCAGCGCCTTCAGTCTCTGATCACAAAGCATCAGCGTGCCATTCAGGATGCGATGGTTGGGCGTGTGGTCAGCGTTTTGGTCGAAAAAGAGGGCCGTCAGGCAGGGCAGGTATTAGGTAAGTCCGAATATCTACACTCGGTTCATTTCACCGGCCCTGACGTTGCCATTGGCGACATTGCCCGCGTTAGAATAGTCGGCAGCAAGACCAACTCCCTGACGGGTGAAAAAATCTAAGCTGCCGCGACGGGAAAGATTGTCCCTTTTGACAACTGCGTGTCACGACACAAGTCCGACTTTTCACACAACTCCAAGCAAATCCGTCTCAATTTGGCACCACATGTAGTGATTATGCCTTCACAGGAGCCCACATTGTTCCTAGAGTTTCCTGCAATACAAAGTGAGAGGCTAGCCTGCTGCCCGCCAAAAATGGCCTCCCAAGGGGACATGTTAAGGAATACCACAGTGGTGATTCAATTTTTCCACATGATGCGGATCGCACTTGGTGTGTTCGCCGTTTTGATGCTTGGGCTGGGTTTGGGTGTTCAATCGGGCTGGGCACAATCCACTGAGATCGTTCAGGGCGAACCTTACATTCCCGCGATCTGGATTGATCCAGATGGATGCGAGCATTGGGTCATGGATGACGGGTTCGAAGGTTTTATGACGCCACATGTCAACCGCGACGGGATTCCCGTTTGTCATAAGGCGGACGTGTGCGGCGTTATTAATACGGATCAGTTCTTTGCTTCTAATCGCTCTGCAATCTGGCCTGCTGGCAAGCGCAGACTGAGCGAGTTTTTTCAGTCGGCAACGGCGTCGAATTTCTTGGTCATCGGACACACCGACAACCGCGCGTCGGACAAGTACAACATGCGCCTGTCCAAGAAACGCGCGGATGCTGTAGCAAGAGTGGCAAAATCTGCCGGGGTGAATGTAGCGCAAATACGCGGATATGGTGAGCGACAGCCGCGCACATCAAACGAAACCGCCGCGGGCCGCGCAAATAACCGCCGCGTCGAAATTGTATGTCTGCGCTGAGAGAGGCACCCACATGACTATTCCCAAGACCGCCGCAGCATTTACAATTATCGGCCTATTGTCGAGTTGCGAGGCTGGCACCAGGGAGGACAAAACCATCGACTATGGCGTCGACAAAAAACACCTGAGCGAACTTGTTGCAGGCATCTGGGTTGACCCCAACGGCTGCGACCACTGGATTGTCGATGATGGCGTGGAAGGGTATTTGTCACAGCGGCTTGACCCATATGGCAAACCGGTTTGTTCGGGTGTCGCGCCACCGAATACAGCGGTCGGCGCCTTCAAGGATGGGTCTGAGGTCACCGATTCCTTCTGATGCTCTTGTGTGGGCGGGCTAACTGATCATCTGTTAGACAAGGCGGATCTTTTTATTTCAAATCCTAGTTATTACGGCCCGAGCCGCTTGCTTTGGCGCAGCGATCTTGGCACCATGTGTCCAGGCTGCTTAGATAAGGATACCCGTTTGGCAATCAGTGCCCAGACCCCCCCGTCCCCATCCAATCCCGCACCAGAAGTGCTGGTAGAATTCCCTGACAATCGATTGCTGATAGACCTGTGCGGAGAATTTGACCGCAATCTGGCAGACATTGAGCAAAAGCTGAGTGTGCAACTGCTTCGGCGCGGCAACCAGATTGCCATCATGGGCACTCCTGACGCGCAACAGCAATCCGCCGACGTGTTGAATGCGCTTTATGCTCGACTAGAGGCTGGTCGTGCCGTTGAGGCGGGTGATATTGACCGAGAACTGCGCATGGGTGCATCAAAAGGCGCGGGCGCCGACAGAGTAACTCAACTTGAGATGTTCAAAGGCGGCAAGGTCGAGATCAAGACACGCAAGAAACTGGTCGAACCGCGTACAGATGCGCAAAAAGCATACGTTCAGGCGCTGTTTGAAAATGAACTTGCCTTTGGCATTGGGCCTGCCGGCACGGGCAAAACCTATCTGGCCGTCGCGGTTGGTGTTTCGATGTTCCTGAGCGGTCAGGTCGACAAAATAATCCTGTCGCGCCCCGCCGTCGAAGCCGGCGAACGTCTGGGTTTCTTGCCCGGTGACATGAAGGAAAAGGTCGATCCTTACATGCAGCCGCTTTATGATGCGCTTGATGATTTTTTGCCCGGCAAACAGCTTGCCAAAATGATGGAGGAGAAACTGATCGAGATTGCGCCGCTGGCGTTTATGCGTGGGCGCACTCTGAGCAATGCGTTTGTTGTGCTGGATGAAGCGCAAAATGCGACCACAATGCAGATGAAAATGTTCCTGACCCGTTTGGGCGAAGGCAGTCGCATGGTGATTACTGGGGACCGCACCCAGATCGACCTGCCCCGTGGCGTCCCTAGCGGTCTGGCTGATGCCGAACGGTTGCTGGCAAACATCCAGAAGATCAGTTTCAACTATTTCACCTCCAAGGATGTGGTGCGCCACCCACTGGTCGCCGCTATTATCGAGGCTTACGAAGGTGACGCTGGGGCCTGAGGTTATGCAGCCCAATCAACTTGCTTTAGCCAAAGACTTCACCGCTGACTTTCGCCGCCGACTGGCCGTGACATGAGCCTTGAGTGTATTGTCGAAGAGGAGCGCTGGAACGCGCTCCGTCTCGAATATTTGGCCCAAGATGCCGCAGACAAGGTGCTGGCTCGGTTTGCTCTGGACGCGACGGATTGCGAAATCAGCCTGTTGGCCTGCAACGATGCGCGAATTGCTACCCTAAACGCTGATTTCAGGGGCAAGTCAGTGCCAACGAATGTACTATCGTGGCCAAGCGAAGAATTGTCAGCCAGTACGCCGGGTGCTGCGCCACAACTGCCGCAAAGTGACGCAAAGGGTCTGATCGAGTTGGGGGACATTGCAATTGCATTTGAAACCTGCGCCAAAGAGGCTGATGAAGCCGGGACCGCTCTTCAAGATCATGTGACCCATCTTGTTGTTCACGGAATTTTGCATTTGTTAGGATACGATCATATGCGTGATCAAGATGCCACTTTGATGGAAGGTCTTGAGACCGAGATACTTGGCAGCATGGGGGTAGATGACCCATACAGGGACAGTAACGGGGCTGAAGGGTCCCTTTTTGGATTGGATTAATGGGCGATATTGACGGTTCCTCTAACGCAGCGCAACGCGCGCAACCGTTAGGGCAAGAAGACATAGTTGAAACAGATCTGGACGATGCGTCGAACGCGGACAGGCCGGGATTTTTTCGCCGGGTCATAGATGCATTTGGCCCCTCTGACACTGATGAGAACGAAGCAGGTGACGCCGCCGAAACGCTACGCCCGGTTGCGCTTGGCATGATCAACTTGCGCCGTTTGCGGGTCGAAGACGTAGCCATTCCCTCTGCTGATATCATCGCGGTGCCAGACACCATCACGAAGGATGAGTTGGTGGCCGTCTTCCGGGACAGCGGGCTTACCCGTTTGCCAGTCTATAATGGCACATTGGACACTCCCGTAGGCATGGCTCACCTCAAAGATTTTGCGTTGATGCACGGGTTCAATGGCTCAGGCGAAGGGCGGTTTTCGCTCAAAAAAATGCTGCGGCCTTTGATGTTTGTGCCGCCCTCAATGAGCATCGGGGTTTTGCTGACTAAGATGCAGGCGGAGCGCCGCCACATGGCACTCGTGATTGACGAATATGGCGGCGTGGACGGTCTTGTCACCATTGAGGATCTTATTGAACAGGTCATCGGAGAGATCGAGGACGAACACGACACCGCTGATGGCGAATATTGGGTCAAGGAAAAGCCGGGCTGTTATGTCGCCCTGGCTAAAACACCGCTAGATGAGTTTGAGGCCGAGATTGGCCAATCTTTGACTGATCACCACATGGTTGATGAAGAAGAAATCGATACCTTGGGCGGGCTGGTTTATATGCTGGCGAGCCGTATTCCCTCGCGCGGCGAAGTTGTAGTTCATCCTGACGGCCCGGAATTTGAAGTCATCGATGCCGATCCCCGCCGGATCAAACGGCTACGTGTCAGACTCCCGGGTGTGACTGACGCATGATAGCAAACTGGTCGGTCACACGTCTTGGTGACTGGCTTGCCGATGGTTCGTCACGTCTAAAGTATACGTACGCGGTTCTTTCTGGTGCCGTTGCCGGGCTGGCTTTGCCACCGTTTGATCTCTGGTTTTTAGCAGTATTTGGCCTTGCAGTATCTCTGCAGTTGCTGCGCGTCAGTTGTAGTGGTCGACAGGCTGCCTTGGTTGGGTGGGGGTTTGGCAGTGGCTACTTTGCGGTCTGCCTGCATTGGATCGTTGAACCGTTTATCGTCGATGCCGATCGCTATCTATGGATGGCGCCATTTGCTTTGGTGTTCATCACGACTGGAATGGCGTTATTTTGGGGGGCTGCATTTTGGGCCGCCTTTCGACTGAGCCAAGGCGCAAAACCGTTGGTCAGCGCGCTGGCATGGGCCGTATGTCTGGGTACGGCTGAGTTACTCCGCAGCTATATCCTGACCGGATTTCCCTGGGCGCTTATCTCACAAATCTGGGTTCAAACTGACATGATCCAGTGGATCAGACTCTTGGGACCACATGGCCTTACGTTGGCAACACTGTTGATGGTCGGCTCGGCCAGCAGCGCGTTTACGGTTAGCGGATGGCTTAACCGGACCGCATTGCTATTACCTATCAGCCTGTTGGTTGGTGGCCTGTACTGGTTATCGCCTGATCCTCAATCCCAGCGGCCCTGTCATTCGTCTGGTTCAGCCTAACGCGCCGCAGCATGAAAAATGGAATCGGGATCTGATCCCGATGTTTTTTCAGCGCCAGATCGATTTTACCGCCGCTGCAACATTGACGGGCAAGCGACCAGATCTGATTGTGTGGCCTGAAACCGCAGTGTCCAATCTGCTGGAAAATGCTGGCCCCGCCTTTGACGTGATCAAAGATGCGGCAAACGGCACGCCCGTTGTTCTGGGCATTCAGAGGCGAAACGCGCAACAATTCTACAACTCAATGGTACTGCTGGATGCCCAAGGCGAACTGGCGGGACTTTATGACAAGCATCATCTGGTGCCGTTTGGAGAATACATCCCTTTTGGATCAGTTTTGGGTAAGTTCGGGCTGCACGGCTTTGCAGCAAAAGAGGGCAGTGGCTACAGCGCCGGACCCGGTCCAGAACTGCTAGACTTGGGTGCGCTAGGCCGCGCGCTGCCTCTGATTTGTTATGAAGCAGTGTTTCCCCAGGACGTGAGCGGCGCGCCGGAGCGCCCTGATTTTCTTTTGCAGATCACCAATGACGCTTGGTTTGGTGGTTTTTCAGGACCGTACCAGCACCTCGCGCAGGCCCGGATGCGCACCATCGAACAAGGCCTCCCGATGATCCGGGTAGCAAATACCGGCGTTTCGGCAATGATCAACGCACGTGGGCAAATTGTCGCACAATTGGGGTTGGGAGAGGCCGGTTTTATCGATGCGGCACTGCCCGCAAAACTCCCCCCTACAGTTTACGCAAAAAGCGGCGACGTGCCGATTATTCTAGTGATTGCGCTGAGCCTGATCGCACTCATAGCCGGCAAACTGCCCGTGTCCTCTTTGAAAAACAATTGACCCTCTGTTTTTAGCAGGGTACTGCGACTGCCAGCACCTGCCACAACGGCTTCCTGACGTGGCGGAGTCAACACATTGGAGCGTTTTCATGACCAGACAGAATTATGTTTTCACCTCGGAATCTGTTTCCGAGGGGCACCCAGACAAGTTATGCGATCGCATTTCAGACGCGGTTCTGGATGCATTCCTGAGCGAAGAACCCGAAGCGCGAGTCGCTGCAGAGACCTTTGCTACCACCAACCGTGTCGTGATCGGCGGCGAGGTCGGCCTTTCAAATCAGGAAAAGCTGCATGATTATATGGGTCGCATCGAGGATATCGCGCGGGCCTGTATCAAAGACATCGGATACGAACAGGAAAAGTTTCACCACGCAACCTGCGAGATCACCAACCTGCTGCATGAACAGTCGGCCCATATCGCCCAAGGTGTGAACGCTGCGGATAACAAGGACGAGGGTGCTGGCGATCAGGGCATCATGTTCGGGTATGCCACAAACGAAACCGACGCGTTGATGCCGGCCCCCATCCAGTACGCCCATGCCATCCTGCGCCGTCTGTCCGAAGTACGCAAAAATGGTACAGAGCCGACTTTGCGCCCGGATGCAAAAAGCCAACTGTCGGTCCGCTACGAAGATGGAAAACCAGTCGGTGTGAGTTCGATCGTATTGTCGACCCAACACGCCGATGAAGCACAGACCAGCGATGATATCCGTGACATCGTCGAGCCATATATTCGTGAAGTGCTTCCCGAAGGGTGGATCACTGCAGACACCCAATGGTGGGTGAATCCCACGGGCACATTTGTGATTGGCGGCCCCGATGGAGACGCAGGCCTGACCGGACGAAAAATCATTGTCGACACCTACGGTGGCGCGGCACCGCATGGCGGTGGCGCGTTTTCCGGTAAAGATCCGACCAAAGTTGATCGATCAGCCGCTTACGTCGCCCGATATCTGGCCAAAAACGTCGTGGCGTCGGGACTAGCAGAAAAATGCACCATCCAGTTGAGCTATGCGATTGGGGTTAGCAAGCCTTTGTCGATCTACTGCGACACCCTAGGTACCGGCGACGTTGCTCCTGCTGCCATCGAAAAAGCGGTGAGTGAGGTCATGGACTTGACCCCGCGGGGCATTCGCGAGCATCTTGGGATGAACAAGCCCATCTATGCCCGTACAGCTGCCTACGGGCACTTCGGACGCGAGCCGGAAGCCGATGGCGGGTTTAGTTGGGAAAAGACCGATCTGGTCGACGCGCTGTTGAAGTCAGTCTGAGCACGGCCCGCGATCCGGAAAGGCCCCGGTCTGCCCTCTACCGATTCTGTTGAAGCAAACCGCGTCGCCCCGCATCATGTGGAAGGTGCACGGGAGCTTATGCACCTTTTGTTAGAAGCGCCGCTGAGCCCGGCTAGCGCTGCGTAGACCTTGACTGGTTTTCGAAGGTTCTGAGCGGTGGTTGCAGGTTAGCTTTTGTTGTTTGCACCACAGGGGCTCTGCAACCAGAACCATCCGGCGCCCAGAAAACGTATCAAGTGCGCAAGCAATAACTCAACCTTCTTGCGCCATTTTATCAGACACTAAATAGCCCTCAGCGCTTGCGCAGCCTGATCACCACATCAACCGACGCTATTTCGGCGCCTTCTGGCGCGTTAGGCACCCGAGAAATCACAAGTTGATCTGCCGGTGCATCACTCAGACGACCTTCATCCTCCCAATAAAAATGGGGATGGTCATGCACGTTGGTGTCAAAATAGCATTTGGAGCCATCCACAGTCACCTCCTGCATTAACCCGGCCTCGCAGAAAGCGCGGAGCGTGTTGTAGACCGTGGCAAGTGATACCGCTTCGCCCTGATCCTTGGCCGAGTCAAACAGGCTTTCTGCAGTAACATGCCGGTTTTGGCCGTCGCCAATCAAAAGGGCGGCCAACGTGACACGTTGCCGGGTCGGTCGCAGTCCTGCGCCGTTCAGCCATTTGGCGCCACATTCGTGCGCCTGACGGGTCAAATCCGGGGTCATTCAATACCTCGTTTTCATGTCCTGACTCATATAAAGGGTGATTTGGGCCAATTTCAATTGAAAATGAGTGGTTGCAGCACATCCTGTCGCTGAAGTGTCACCCAACACCACGCTCTTGCAGGACCCTTTGGCAGGGTGCTAGACGAGGTACGAACAGCAGATGAATATCAGGAGACGCGCCTGCATGGCCGATTATCCCACGAAGTTTGGCAAAGACGACCTGCTGAAATGCGCACGCGGCGAGCTGTTTGGCCCGGGCAATGCACAATTGCCCGAACCCCCTATGCTGATGATGGATCGTATTACCGACATCAGCTCGGATGGCGGTGCCCATGGTAAGGGCCACGTCGTTGCCGAGTTCGACATTACGCCCGATCTTTGGTTTTTCACCTGTCACTTCCCCGGCAACCCAATCATGCCCGGATGCCTCGGTCTTGATGGGCTTTGGCAACTTACCGGCTTTAATCTGGGCTGGCGCGGTTGGCAGGGGCAAGGCATGGCGATGGGTGTCGGCGAAGTCAAACTCAAGGGCATGGTAAAACCTGACCGCAAGATGCTGACTTACACTGTAGATTTCACCCGCGTCATTGACCGCAAACTAAAATTGGGTGTGGCCGATGGACGGGTTGTTGCGGACGGCGAAGAGATTTATGTGGTGAAAGATATGAAAGTCGGACTGGCGGCAGCAGCCTAAACGACACCAAGAGGAGACCGCCGATGCGTCGCGTTGTTGTCACCGGGTTGGGGATTGTCTCTTCAATCGGAAATGATGCTAACGAAGTCCTGACTTCACTGAAGGCGGGAACCAGCGGCATTGAGTCCAGCGCAGAGATGGCGGAACACGGTTTTCGCAGTCAGATCGCCGGGACTCTCAAGATTAATCCACAAGAACACATCGATAAACGGGCCTACCGCTTTATGGGGCCTGGTGCAGCTTATGCTTATCTTGCCATGACGCAGGCGATTGCTGATTCTGGCCTGAGCGAGGACGACATCGTGAACCCGCGCACCGGCCTTGTCGCGGGATCAGGCGGACCGTCGACCTCAGCAATGTTGGTGGCGCACCAGACGGTACTGGAAAAAGGTGCTCCCAAACGCATTGGGCCTTTTGCAGTACCAAAATGTATGTCCTCAACCATATCCGCCAACCTGTCGACTGCGTTTCATATCAAAGGCATCAACTATTCGATCACCTCGGCCTGCTCAACATCGCTGCATTGCATTGGCAATGCGGCAGAGCAGATCATGATGGGGAAACAGGACGTGATGTTCGCTGGCGGCGGTGAGGAACTGGACTGGACCTTGTCCTGCCTGTTTGATGCCATGGGCGCGATGAGCAGCAAGTATAACGATA
>RCNB010001156.1_pt1 | contig 16806 bp, 14 predicted proteins | sample 2041321 | NCBI WGS metagenome assembly RCNB01 (sample SAMN09708232, study PRJNA481090) | Marine sediment metagenome, whole genome shotgun sequencing project. | reverse complement strand
AGCGGCGCAGCCACAGCGATTGATTGCACAAATTCTCTCTTGCGCTCAGAAAGCGAGAATCTCGAAATTGTCGGTATCGGCATCGACAACATCATGGCGATTGCGATGAATGATGCTGTTCTCGTGGCAGACATGAGCCGAGCGCAGGATGTGAAATTGGCGGTCGCTGCCCTGTCAGAAAAGCAGGCCGCTCAGGCGACTGCCTTTCCAAAAGACCACCGTCCATGGGGTTGGTTTGAAAGCCTGGTTGTCGGGAACCGTTTTCAGGTGAAACGCATCGTGGTACATTCAGGAGCGGCGCTGTCACTGCAATCGCACGTGCATCGTTCTGAACACTGGATTGTGGTAGAAGGTACGGCGAAAGTAACAATTGATGATGACATTAAATTAGTGACAGAAAACCAGTCGGTTTACATCCCGCTGGGGGCTGTACACCGAATGGAGAACCCAGGAAAAGTCCCAATGGTTCTGATTGAAGTGCAAACTGGAGCCTATGTCGGGGAAGATGATATTGTGCGATACGACGACGTTTATGCGCGAGAATGAGAACACCGCTGTGCTCGGTTCTGCGATGCAGCATCAGGGTGGCTTCTGACCAAAATCCTTAGCAAAGGCGGCTATTAGAATTCTGAATCGCGCCATGATATCGGGCGTCACAGGCTAGGATGGCGCTTATCTGTCCGAGATCTTGCTGTCCAAAGGTTATGAAGTTCACGGAATCAAACGACGCTCGTCTTCCTTCAATACATCGCGGATCGACCATCTCTTTCAAGATCCACACAGCAAAGAACTGGACTTCAAACTCCGCTACGGCGACATGACCGACAGCACAAAATTGATCCGACTAATGCAGGAAATTCAGCCTGATGAGATCTACAATCTTGCAGCGCAAAGCCATGTTCAGGTAAGTTCTGACACACCGGAACACCCTCCCGATGCTGGCCGGATGGGTACTTTGCGCCTTCTTGATTCGATCCGTATTCTGGGGATGGAGAAAAATGCAGGTTTTCTCGGGCCTTCTTGCATTTACCCAAAACTAGCGCCCCAACCGATCAGCGAAGACGCGCTTCTTACCGGTCCGTTAGAACCAACAAATGAATTGTACGCGATTGCCAAAATCGCGGGCATTAAGATGTGCCAAGCTTACCGTAAACAGTACGGATGTGATTTTATTTCCGCCCAACCCACTAATCTCTATGGTCCAGCTGACAATTGCGATCTGGATACCAGCCATGTGCTGCCCGTATCGGTGCGGAAATTTCACGAGGCTAAAATGACCGGAGCAGAATCTGTGACTTTGTGGGGCAGCGGTACGCCTTTGCGCGAGTTTTTGCATGTAGGCAATTTGGCCGACGCTCTGATGTTTCTGCTCAAAAACTATTCCGGCGACGCCCCGCTCAATGTGGGCTCCGGAGTCGAGGTCACAATACGGGCCTTGGCCGAAAACATTGCGGAAGTCGTTGGATACGAAGCAGACCTCCTCTTTGACAGTTCCAAACCGGACGGCGCGCCCCGAATGTTGGTGGACAGTGCGAAATTACATGCCCTTGGGTGGAATAGCGCGCGTAGCCTCAAGGAAGGGCTTGCGCAGACGTATGCGTCCGTTGGCGGCAATTTTTCCCGACTTTTTGCAGTCAGTTTGAGCTTGCCCGTTATGCCGCGAGATACTCTGAATCATAGGCAGCATAGGTGCCATATCGCCCACCATAGCCGTAGTGTTTCATAGCTTTGATGCAAATCTGGTTCAGGACGAGACCGGAGATTTTTCTGCTTCCACAGCGAAACAATCGAAGTGCTTCGTCAACTTGTGACTTTGACGTACTATTCCATTTGACGTTTAGCAGCACAACATCCGCCTGCTGAGCAATGATGCGGGCATCTGGAACAGCAAGAACCGGAGGAGTGTCGATAACAATCACATCGTATTGGGTTCGAAGTTCAGCAATCATGTCTCTGAATTTACAGGACGAAAATAGATCTGCTGCATTTGTGGCTGTTCGCTCGACCATCAGAATATCGGCGGCAAACCCAGGAATTCTGCAAATAGCGTCTTCTAGCGATCGGGTGCCGCTTAACACCGATATCAACCCTGAACAGGGCAGATCGTCAAAGTAGTGATGCAGCATGCGACGGCGAACATCTCCCTCTATCATCAGGACTTTTTTCCCCATGCCGGAAAGAGTGTGGGCAAAAGCCAAAGAGACCGTTGTTTTGCCTTCACCCGGCATTGGTGATGTCAGCACAATCACTTGTGGCGGTTTGTCAACATTGGACAATAAGGTTGACGTGCGGAGGTTTCTGACGGCTTCAGCGCCGGCTGACGCCGGTTGGTCCAAAAAAAGCGAGAGCAACTGCCTGCGATTTTTTCCGGGTATGGTGGGAACCTGACCGAGAACGGGGAGACCAGTGTATTCCTCAAGGTCCTGTGCTGTGCGAAAGCAAACGTTTTGAGTTTCTTTATAAAGGACAAAACCAGTACCTAACACCAGACCAAAGAGAGCAGCCAAAGACATCAATAATGATTTCCGAGGGCTGCTTGCGCGGGTGGGAGCAACCGCATTTGACAGCACCCGACTGTCGGCCTGCTGAATTCCCTGTTGCGCAGATGTTTCCTTCAAACGGCCAAGAAAATATTCATACAATATTCGGTTCGCCTCGGCATCACGTGTGAACTGCTGAAGCGTAATTAAGTCTCCGCCTTGCTGACTAATCTGGCGTTCCAGTTGCGCTTTCGAGGCCTGCAATGAGCCCACCTGCAGCTTTGAGCGTTGTGCTTCTAGCCCCGCGCGGAGCAGAATGCGGTCAAACCGGTCATTGAATTCACTCGCAACGACTGTGCTGGTTTCTGCCCCGACCTTCATCCGGTTTAACGCTGCATCACCTGCAGCGATCGCCTTTTGCTCCCATGTCTTTGCGTTCTTAAGTGCCCCCAGCCGGGTCCCCAATGCTGCACCCATCCCGCGCGAATCCACAACTCGACCGCGTAGATCTTTCAGTTGTCGCTCAAGCCCCTGTAGCGACTCAACAGAAATTAAATCCGTTGATGCACTAAAGCTGGCCAGCCGCGATTCCGCGTCTTCCAGTTGCACCTGAAGCTCGGCAACTCGATTGGCCAACCAGTTGGTCGCCTGCTCTGTTGCTTCGAATTTCACTCGAATTTGATTGAGGATGTAGAGGTCCACAATAGTATCAGCAATCAGCGCCGACTTCGCCGGATCTGTGGTCTCGACAGTGATCTCAAAAACAAGGCTTTGAGGAATATTGCGGACGATGACGTTGGTCAAAAGCGTATTTACAGCAACATCTTGCCGACGCTTGACTTGATCCACCGGAGTCGAAGTTGTGGGCTTGCTGCCAGAGCGCGAAAACGCAGTTTCAAGTGTTGCTCGCAAGAGAGATTTCAGGTCGGGTTTGCTCAGAGTGGTGTTAAATTCCGGATCTGACAACAGGTTGAGACGATCAACAACTTCTGTCATCAGGCCGCGTGCTCGCAAGACCTCTACTTCCGAATTGACTGATGAGCGTTCGCCAGAGAGGCCACTTACGACGCCCTGCAAATCGATGACGCTATCCCGTTGGGTTTTCAACATGACGACAGCTGTTGCTCTGTATTTGGAAACGGAAACCCCGAAGATAAAGTACATGGTCAAAAGCAATGTCAGCGCAGTGAAAGCGGTAATGATCCATTTGCCGCGCAGGATTGTGGGTAAAAAACCTCTGAAACCAGCAGTGGAATCATCGTGATTTGAGGAATCCATCGCGAAATTTTGGAGAGGTAACAGGCGTGGACCGTGTGGTGTCATACAACGTCAACTCCAGAATAATCCGACACGCTATCAGCGCGTTATTTGTCGTTGGGGCTGCAAAAACAGTATTGCTTTTCGGCTGCTCTGCCGCTTCAATTAGGATCAGGATCGCCGTTGATCGTCGTAAGTATTGGTTAACTTCGCCTTAACGGGTATAGGCGGGTCAGCTCATCTCGCACAATCGTAGTGATTTCCGCATTCAACCACTCAGCCGATGTGCCTAAGTCAATTGGCCAGACACCGCGCAGGTCATTGAGACCCTCACCCATTCTCTAGGTCAGAAACTCCAAAATGGATGGTCGACGGACCTCAGAAACTACTGGGCCAGAGAGTCCAAGATTGCGCGAGTGTGAGCAAACCGGCACCCAATAGACCTCCTAGAAGCAGCCATAAGATGGCAGTCCTCCAGCTTCGCCGAAACCTATCTTCAGGTGGGTTGGATTGCCGGATCAGCGCGGCTTCGACCAATCCGGGCAGACGTGGACCAAACCGCGCCATTACCCGTGCGGTTTTTGCCAGATCAGTCAGGACTGCCTTGGGTCCGATGGATTTCTTTATGTAAGCCTCAACAACAGGGCGCGCGACCTGCCAGATATTGATGTGTGGGTTCAACGAACGCGCGACCCCTTCCACCACAACCATCGTGCGTTGCAGCAGGATTAGTTCAGTGCGTGTTTCCATGCCAAATCTCTCGGTCACTTCAAACAAATAAGTCAGCAAACGACCCATCGAAATCTGAGTGGCGTCCATACCAAAGATGGGTTCACCTACTGCACGCAAAGCGCGGGCAAACTCATCGACATCTTTGTCTGCGGGCACATATCCAGCTTCAAAATGCACCTCGGCCACGCGTTTGTAGTCCCTGCGAATAAAGCCAAAGAGAATCTCGGCATAAACTCTGCGTGTATATTCATCGATGTGACCCATGATGCCAAAATCATAGGCAGTGATGTCGCCGTTAGGGGCGACCTTGAGGTTGCCCTGATGCATATCTGCATGAAAATATCCATCGCGCAGGGCATGTTGCAAAAACAGCTGCAGTACACTTTCACTCAGCGCGACACGGTCATGTCCAGCGGCGTCAATTGCGTCGTTATCGCCCATAGATACACCATCGGCCCAGCCCAGTGTCATAACGCGACGCGCGGATAGATCCCACTTGATTGGCGGCAGCCGAAACCCCGGATCATCTTTGGTATTGGCGGCAAATTCGGAGGCGGCAGAGCTTTCCAACCGCAAGTCCAACTCTCCCCGCACGACACCGTCAAAATGCTCGATCACATCCATGGGACGCAGACGGCGTGAACCCGGCGCAAACAATTCGACCATGCGGGCCGCCAGATAAAATGCGTCAACGTCTTTGCGAAATGCGCGTTCAATTCCGGGGCGAAGCACTTTCACGGCGACGTCTTCACCAGATTCGGTCAGTCTGGCTCTATGAACTTGTGCGATCGATGCCGCTGCGACCGGTTCGCTGAACTCAGAGAACATCTGATCAATTGGCAGACCCAGCTCTTTTTCAACCTCGAGCCTTGCCAGTTCAATCGAAAATGGGGGCAATTTGTCCTGCAACACTCGCAGCTGCACGGCCAGTTCGTCCCCGACTACATCAGGTCGGGTCGACAATATCTGGCCAAATTTGATGTAGGCCGGACCAAGCGCTGTCAGCGCGCGAGTTGCCGGAGGCATCGACGGGTCACCTTTCAGCCCAAGCCACTGAAACGGCCAGCCCAGTGTACGTGCCACAATACGCAGGGGCTTGGGGGCCTCAAACGCATCCAGCACGACGCTCATGGCACCTGTGCGCTCTAGCGTGGCGCCTGTCCGGATTAGACGCCAGATATTGTGTGGGCCTCGCATCGCGTCAGAGCTTCCATCCGGAATGGAGGGCCGCCACGCCCATCGTCAGGTTGCGGAATTTCGCATTTTCAAAACCGGCATTACAAACCATACGCAAAAATGTCTCCTGATCGGGAAATTTGCGGATCGATTCCACAAGGTACTGATAGCTATCATGATCGTTTGCGATCAATTGGCCCATGCGGGGAATCACGTTGAAGCTGTAAAGATCGTAGGCCTTCTGCATTGCGGGATTCGGCAGCTGAGAAAACTCAAGTACCATGAGACGACCACCCGGGCGCAACACACGAAACGCTTCATTCAACGCCTCCTGAGGCTGCGTGACATTCCGGATCCCAAAGCTGATTGTGTAAACATCAAACTCATTGTCCTCGAAGGGCAACGCCATCGCATCACCGACAACCCAATCCAGACTATCTGCCAATTTGTCGGCCTCGGCCCGTTTGCGGCCCTCGATCAGCATTGGTTCAGTCAAATCCAGCACGGTCGCATGGCCGCTGCCAGCGCGTCTGAGGAACCGAAACGCGATATCGCCGGTTCCTCCGGCCACGTCCAGCAGCTTCTGACCGGCTCGTGGCGCCAGCCAATCCATCATAGCATCTTTCCAAATGCGATGAATGCCCCCCGACATCACATCGTTCATTACGTCATATTTTGACGCGACAGAGCTAAAGACACCCCGTACCCGACCGGCCTTGTCGGCCTCTTGTACCGTTTCAAAGCCGAAATGGGTTGTTTTGTCATCACTGTCTGTCATCTGGTCTTGCTGTCCTTGCATTTCGCCCTTGTTATAGGACGCGGGCCAGCATGCACAATGCGCCCCTTTTGCACAGAGGAAATCTCATGCCGGAACTTCCTGAAGTCGAAACGGTGCGTCGCGGACTTGTGCCAGTGATGGAAGGCCAAGTCATCTCCAAAGCGGACGTGAACCGGCCCGATCTGCGTTGGCCGTTTCCGCAAGACATGGCGGCACGGCTGAGCGGCAAGACTGTGCAAGCGCTGCGACGCCGATCAAAATACATTCTCTTGGACCTTAGCAGTGGCGAAACACTCCTCATTCACCTCGGTATGTCTGGCCGCATGCTGATTTCCGGCGATCCGTTAGGGCAGTTTGCACACGATCACCCAGCGCCCGAGAAACATGACCACGTTGTCTTCCATTTGACGAACGGGGCGCGCATCACCTTTAACGACGCGCGTCGGTTTGGCGCCATGGACCTGATGGATACCGCGACAGCAGAGCATCACAAGTTGCTGGTTAAACTTGGACCAGAGCCCTTGGGTAACGATTTCAATGAACCCTACCTGATCGACATCCTCAAAGGCAAAAATACTCCGATCAAATCGGCACTTCTGGATCAACGAATCGTGGCGGGACTGGGCAATATCTACGTGTGCGAAGCGCTTTTTCGTGCCCACATCTCGCCCAAACGCAAAGCAGGCCAACTATCTTCGGCCCGAATTGGGCCTTTGGTTCCCATCATCAGGCAAGTTTTGGTGGATGCCATCAAGGCGGGCGGTTCATCATTGCGCGATTTCCGGCAAGCCGACGGAGAACTTGGTTATTTCCAGCACTCATTTGATGTCTACGGTCGCGAAGGTGAGCCTTGCCGAACGCCTGATTGCAGCGGAAGTGTTCTCCGATTTGTCCAATCCGGTCGGTCGTCGTTCTATTGCCCGCGGTGTCAAAGATGACTTGAACCCGGCGCGTGTCGTGCTAATCCTTTGTGCCTGACCGGAACAATCGAAAGCAAAGCTTATGGCCTTTGAGACGATCATCGTCGAAGTTGAAGACCACGTTGCCGTTATCAAACTGAACCGTCCTGACGCTATGAACGCGCTGAACACCCAACTTCTGGGTGAATTGTGCGTGGCGCTGGAAGATGCGGACCAGAACGACAAGGTGAGGTGCATCGTCATAACAGGTTCGGAAAAGGCGTTTGCAGCAGGGGCAGATATCAAAGAGATGTCCGAAATGACCTACGTGGACGTGTTTCAAAAAGATCTGTTTGCATCAGAAGGCGCTCGGATTGCTAACATCCGCAAGCCAATCATTGCTGCCGTCGCCGGTTATGCGCTGGGTGGCGGTTGCGAGTTGGCGATGGCGTGTGATTTCATTATTGCAGCGGACACAGCAAAGTTTGGTCAACCGGAAATTAATCTCGGCGTGATTGCGGGAATCGGCGGCACGCAGCGTCTGACGCGATTTGTCGGGAAATCCAAAGCGATGGATATGAACTTGACGGGGCGATTTATGGATGCTGCCGAAGCTGAACGCTCTGGTCTTGTGAGCCGCGTGGTCCCAGCCAAGAAACTGATGGAGGAGGCGATCGGTGCCGCAAGCAAGATCGCAGAAAAATCCCAACTCACCGCGGTGGCCGTCAAGGAGGCCGTCAACCGTAGTTACGAAACCAGCCTCGCAGAGGGAATCCTTTACGAACGACGCTTGTTCCACTCAATGTTCGCAACCGAAGACCAAAGCGAAGGAATGGCCGCATTCCTTGAAAAGAGATCGCCGCAGTTTCGCGACAAATAGCCGTCCGCGTCGCCGCCAAGCCACAAATTTCAAGATCAGAAGTGTCGTTCTCAGCAATTCAAATAACTCAGGCAGTTGACAGTGCAGCGAGTCAGGCCTAAAGACGCGACTTCAGATTATACCCTACCCAAACTGTGGGACGACAACATATGGCCAACTCGCCTCAATCAAAAAAACGCGCCCGTCAAAACGAGGCACGCTTTGCAGTGAACAAAGCGCGCCGTTCGCGCATCCGCACCTTCCTCCGTAAAGTGGAAGAAGCAATTGCATCCGGTGATCAACCGGAAGCATCTACCGCTCTTCGCGAAGCTCAACCTGAAATGATGCGCGGCGTCACAAAAGGTGTGTTTCACAAAAACACAATAGCGCGAAAAATGTCACGCCTAACTTCTCGGGTCAAAGCTCTGGGTTAACACCCCACTGCTAAGTGATAAGCGTTTGATGACAAACGGCGTCCCCACTGGGGGCGCCTTTTTTGTTGCCCTGCTCACGCGCTACCGAATTGGACTTGGGTCTGTTCGGCTGACAGATTCTTTGAACAAAAAACGCGAGTCAAGAATAGAGTTCTGTTGCCGCCGCCTTGTCGAACTTGCTACGACTGACAAAGCGATTCATTTCGCCTTGGGGGGACAGGCTCCACACCACAAGAGTCCTATTTGCACGGACCATATGGGTGTGGAGGTGTTAGCAAAGCAATTCGATTGCGATGCTGCAACCAGCCAAAAGTGACGGCCAGATTGCCGTCTCGTTGGCGCTGTCATCAAGTGTTGTGCGCGGATGACGTGCGGCTGACATGAGCCAACGACCGGACAATCCGGCGCGCTCTGATGTCTCCGTCATTCTGTGATGAATAGTTCGACATACGTCGACGAGTGCGCTCTGCTATGGGAGTGCATCTCTTGGGCTATTTTATTCGAGCGGTGGGTAGGCCAATTGGGATTGGTCTGTTGAGGACCCATTGATGACAACGGTTAGATAAGAAGGGCTTGGACGGGCAACTTATGACGCAGGAAAAATGGGGACAACTTAGACAGCGGCTGCTTAAGACGGTAGGAAAAAACAACTATACTACGTGGATTGAGCCACTGGAATTCTCCCAACTTGAAGATGGTGTTGCAACCTTTCACGTTCCAACCAACTTTATTGGCAACTACGTCTCGCAGAACTTTGCAGACCTGATTCTATATGAGCTTAATTCCAGCGGTGCTGACGTGTCCCGTGTATCTTTTTCAGTTCCAGCTAACGCTCCGACGCGCCCTGGAAAATCCCTGGCCACATCCTCCAACCCGACAGCACCTGTCAAAGAGTCAGTTTTGCACGCGGCGCCGCTTGATGCCCGTTTTACATTTGACAGCTTTGTGGTCGGCAAACCAAATGAACTTGCCCACGCAGCTGCTCGTCGGGTCGCTGAAGGTGGGCCAGTCACGTTCAACCCGCTGTTCCTTTATGGCGGAGTTGGTCTCGGAAAAACTCACTTAATGCATGCAATTGCCTGGGAACTCCGCGCCCGCCGCCCAGAGCTGAACGTGCTATACCTGTCGGCAGAGCAATTTATGTACCGATTTGTTCAGGCGTTACGCGAGCGCAAGATGATGGATTTCAAAGAGATGTTCCGCTCGGTTGACGTCTTGATGGTCGATGACGTTCAGTTCATCGCTGGCAAAGACAGCACACAGGAAGAGTTCTTTCATACCTTCAACGCGCTGGTTGATCAGAGCAAGCAAATCATCATCTCGGCAGACCGTGCGCCTGGCGAAATCAAAGATCTCGAAGATCGCGTAAAATCGCGCTTGCAGTGCGGCCTTGTTGTTGACCTGCATCCCACCGATTACGAACTGCGGCTGGGCATCCTGCAAACCAAAGTTGGAAACTATCAGGCAATGTACCCTGAACTCACAATTTCAGACGGCGTTCTGGAATTTCTGGCCCACCGTATATCCACTAACGTGCGCGTGCTCGAAGGAGCACTAACTCGGCTATATGCATTTGCATCGCTTGTGGGTCGCGAGATTACGATGGAACTGACACAGGATTGTCTTGCTGACGTTCTGCGCGCCTCCGAACGCAAAATCACAGTGGAAGAAATCCAACGCAAAGTGTCGGATCACTACAACATCCGCTTGTCGGATATGATCGGCCCCAAGCGCGTACGCAGCTACGCCAGACCGCGTCAGGTCGCGATGTATTTGTGCAAACAGCTGACGAGCCGTTCACTGCCGGAGATTGGCCGCCGTTTTGGCGGGCGTGATCACACCACAGTAATGCACGGCGTGAAACGTATAGAAGAGCTGAAGATTCAGGATGGGCAGATAGCAGAAGACATCGAAATGCTACGCCGTGCACTAGAGGCTTAAGTCTGCGGCCGGAAGTCTAAGCTGCACAATAGTAGCTCAAGTTCAGAATTCACCCATTACGAGCCCTTCGGGATAAGGCCGACACCTTGACGCCTCCGCCAATCCATTGGACAACGAGCGTAGAACAAAATGCTTGTGCAGTGGCGGCAATGAGTTAGTTTGCTCGTCCCAGCAGTCCAAAGGGTTATAGTAATGAAAATCAGCATCGAACGCGGCGCCTTGCTCAAAGCAGTCTCGCAAGCCCAGTCTGTAGTGGAGCGGCGTAACACCATCCCTATTCTGGCCAACGTGCTGATCGAAGCGGAAGGCGACTCTGTCCAGTTTCGCGCCACCGATCTGGATATCGAAGTGGTCGACATAGCCCCTGCGCAGGTAGAGCGATCAGGGGCCACCACGGTGTCTGCAACTACTCTGCATGAAATCGTGCGCAAGTTGCCTGACGGATCTCTGGTTACGCTAACAGCCGACATTGCCAATGGGCGCCTGACGGTTGAGGCCGGTCGATCAAACTTTTCGTTGGCGACACTCCCGAAAGAGGATTTTCCGGTGATGGCATCCTCGGAATATGCCTCAAATTTTTCTGCGCCAGCATCTGTGTTGCGACGGTTGTTCGACAAATCCAAATTTGCCATATCAACCGAAGAGACACGGTACTATCTCAACGGTGTTTATATGCATATTTCGGAGTCAGAGGGGGGCAAGGTGCTGCGCTGTGTGGCAACCGACGGTCACCGCCTTGCACGTATTGATGCCACTTTGCCGGAGGGCGCCGCAGATATGCCTGGGGTGATTGTGCCGCGGAAAACCGTCGGTGAACTGCGCAAGCTTCTGGACGATGATGACATGATGATCGCGGTCTCTGTGTCCGAAACCAAAGTTCGATTTGCAACGCCTGACATCACACTGACATCGAAGGTCATCGATGGAACGTTCCCCGATTACACGCGCGTGATCCCGCAGGGCAATACCCGCAAACTGGAAGTGGACGCGGCAGAATTCGCTCGGGCTGTGGATCGAGTGGCGACAGTGTCGTCCGAACGCTCGCGTGCAGTGAAACTGGCGCTTGATGAGGATCGGTTGATCCTGTCCGTCAATGCACCTGACAGTGGTGCTGCTGAAGAAGAATTGGCAGTTGCTTACGGCGACGAGCGCCTGGAAATAGGGTTCAACGCAAAATACCTGCTCGAAATCGCATCACAAGTGGATCGCGAAAATGCTGTGTTCATGTTCAATTCTGCAGGCGACCCAACGCTGATGCAGGAAGGCAATGACACCAGCGCGATTTATGTTGTCATGCCAATGCGGGTTTAAGCCCTGCCGCCCTTAGGAAGGTCAAGTTCCTCGGGCAGGTGTCTTTTGAAAAAGATGAAGGGAAAGGTGTGATGTCTGGCCTATTCCTGACTGGTTTGACTCTGTCCCATTTCCGTTCTCACAAACTGGCGCGCATACCATGTGATGGCCGTCCGATAGCTATATTCGGACCAAATGGTGCGGGTAAGACCAACATTCTTGAAGCGGTTTCCCTGTTCTCACCTGGTCGTGGGCTACGCCGGTCAAGTGCCGAAGACATGGCTCGTCGCCCGGACGCCATCGGGTGGAAGGTGTCAGGCGTGCTGCGCTCGCTTGCGCAAGTTCACGAGGTCGAAACCTGGTCTGAAAACGGCGCCGCGCGGCAAATCTGCATCGACAGCAAATCCGCCAATCAGGTTGCGCTGGGTCGAATTGCACGAGTTCTTTGGCTAATTCCATCGATGGACCGGCTATGGATCGAAGGAGCCGAAGGACGGCGGCGGTTTCTGGATCGCATGACTTTGAGTTTTACGCCATCGCATGCAGAATCCTCGTTGGCCTACGATAGGGCGATGCGCGAGCGCAACCGCCTGCTCAAGGATCAGGTGCGTGAACCATCTTGGTATGCGGCGCTCGAGGCGCAGATGGCCAATACTGGCGCCACAATTCACGCCAACCGTACTGCTGCGCTAGCGGTGCTGGCAGAGGCACAGGGCGGTGCGCAGACCTCGTTTCCCACTGCAGCCCTTGAACTGACACAGACCGACGGCGAGATGCCCGATACCGAGGATGACCTGCGCGAAGCTTTGGCCGAAAGCCGGTTTCGCGACCTGAGCGCTGGGCGCAGTTTGGTCGGCCCACACCGCGCTGATCTCTATGGCGTTTATGAGACCAAAGGCGTGCCTGCACGTGATTGTTCGACCGGAGAGCAAAAAGCGCTACTGGTTTCCCTCATCCTCGCCAATGCCCGCGCTTTAATTCGTGATTTTGGAGCGCCGCCATTGTTGTTGCTGGACGAGGTTGCTGCACATTTGGATGCTGACCGGCGCGCCGCGCTTTATGACGAGGTTGTTGCGCTTGGCGCGCAGGCCTGGATGACTGGTACTGGGCCGGAATTGTTTGATACCCTTGGTTCCCGGGCGATGTATCTGGAGGTAACAGAAGAAGCTGGCGTTTCTCATGTCCATCCCGCTTCATGACCATCACGGCCAGTGATCTCGCCCTCTATGCGGGCGCTCTTTTTGTTCTCTTTCTCACGCCCGGACCTGTCTGGGTAGCTGTGATCGCGCGGGCGGCAACTGGCGGTTTTCAAGCCGCGTGGCCGCTTGCACTTGGCGTGGTCGTGGGTGACGTGCTCTGGCCCTTTTTTGCGATCCTTGGCGTGGCCTGGATGGTGTCTGTATTCGAAGGTTTCATGGTCGTGCTGCGCTGGGTCGCAAGTGGGATGTTTTTGGTCATGGGGCTGCTGCTGATCCGGCATGCAGGAGAGGTGCTGGCAACAGACAGCGGTTTAACCCGTCCTGGCATGGCAGCGGGATTTCTGGCAGGCGTCGCGGTGATCCTCGGCAACCCCAAAGCTATGCTGTTTTACATGGGTGTGTTGCCCGGCTTTTTTGATCTGACAAAAATCTCTGTATTGGACATTTCTGCCATCGTTGCCATTTCCGTGATAGTTCCGCTTCTGGGCAACCTCCTATTGGCCGTTTTTGCAAGTCGGATGCGAAAAATTTTAAGCTCTCCCGCAGCGCTACGAAGGACCAACATTTTCGCCGGATTATTGTTGGTATGTGTCGGACTGATAATCCCCCTGACGTAACACAAAATGTGGGGCAATCGCGTGACATCCCCCCCCAGAACCGGTATAAAACTGCAAAATGACAAAGGGATTTTCGGATGTCCGAAAACGCGCAAGTGCCGGAAGAATACGGCGCTGATTCTATTAAAGTTCTCAAAGGCTTAGAGGCGGTTCGCAAGCGACCCGGCATGTATATCGGCGATACCGACGACGGTTCGGGTCTGCACCACATGGTGTACGAAGTCGTGGACAATGGAATTGACGAGGCGCTGGCGGGGCACGCTGACGCCGTGAACGTGATTATTCACGCTGATTCCAGTGTGTCGGTGAGCGACAACGGGCGCGGCATTCCCGTCGGGATTCACGAAGAAGAAGGCGTGTCAGCGGCCGAAGTCATCATGACCCAATTGCATGCCGGCGGCAAATTCGACAGCAATTCTTATAAAGTTTCCGGTGGTCTGCACGGCGTAGGCGTTTCGGTTGTCAATGCTCTGTCCGATTGGCTTGAGCTCCGTGTTTGGCGCAACGGCAAGGAACACGTTGCTCGCTTTGAAGGCGGCTTTACAACTGAGCACCTGAAAGTCGTGGGCGATTGTGGTGACCGAACTGGAACCGAGGTCCGGTTCATGGCCTCGACCGGGACGTTTTCGAACCTAGAATACTCATTCGAGACCCTGGAAAAGAGGCTGCGCGAGTTGGCATTCCTCAATTCAGGCGTGCGCATTATCCTGACTGATGAACGACCGATAGAACCCCTAAGATCAGAGCTATTCTACGAAGGCGGCGTCAAGGAATTTGTGAAGTATCTTGACCGCCACAAGTCGTCCGTCATGCCAGAACCGATTTTCATAACCGGCGATCGTGATGACATCGGTGTTGAGGTCGCGATGTGGTGGAATGACAGCTACCACGAGAACGTGCTGCCCTTTACCAACAACATACCGCAACGAGACGGCGGCGCACACCTTGCAGGATTTCGCGGCGCGCTTACCCGCACCATCAATAGCTACGCCCAGACATCTGGCATCGCCAAGAGAGAAAAGGTCAGCTTTACCGGCGATGACGCGCGCGAAGGTCTGACCTGCGTTTTGTCGATAAAAGTGCCCGATCCAAAATTCAGCAGTCAGACCAAAGACAAACTGGTCAGCTCAGAAGTGCGACCGGCGGTAGAGAACCTTGTTGGCGAAAAGCTGTCCGAATGGTTCGAAGAAAACCCGGCCGAGGCCCGCATTGTTGTCGGTAAGATCGTCGAAGCGGCCCTCGCCCGCGAAGCCGCGCGTAAGGCGCGCGATCTGACGCGGCGAAAGAATCCGATGGACATGAATTTCTTAAGCAGCAAGTTGAAAGACTGTTCCGACAAAGACCCGGCCAATACCGAAGTGTTTTTGGTTGAGGGGGACTCTGCCGGTGGTTCGGCCCAGACCGGCCGTGATCGTAAGACACAAGCCATTTTGCCGCTCAAAGGTAAGATTCTGAATGTAGAACGTGCGCGGTTTGACCGTATGCTTGGCTCTCAGGAAATTGGCAATATGGTTATGGCGCTTGGCACGGGTATCGGGCGCGACGAGTTCGACATCTCCAAATTGCGCTATCATAAAATTGTTATCATGACGGACGCGGATGTTGACGGTGCGCATATCCGGACTCTTTTGCTTACATTCTTCTACCGTCAGATGCCCGAGTTGATAGAAAACGGACACCTCTATATCGCCCAACCGCCACTTTACAAAGTGTCTCGCGGTAAATCCGAGGTGTACCTGAAGGATCAGGCTGAGATGGATGAATACCTAGTCCAACAAGGCATTGACGGCGCAATGCTGAAACAGGGTAACGGCGAAGAGATCGCTGGACAGGACTTGGTTCGGGTTGTCGACATTGCCCGCCAAATGCGCCGGGTGCTCGAAGCGTTCCCAACACATTATCCCCGCCACATTCTGGAACAAGCCGCGATCGCAGGTGCGTTTGTACCGGGTGTCGTCGAGGCAGATTTGCAAGGTACAGCTGACAAGGTTGCAGAACGCCTGAACTTGATTGCTTTGGAATACGAAAAAGGCTGGCAGGGTCGGATTACGCAAGATCATGGTATCCGTCTGGCTCGCATCCTGCGCGGCGTCGAAGAGGTGCGGACATTGGACGGTCGTGTGCTACGCGGTGGCGAGGCAAAACGCACCGGCTCCTTCACCGAAAGCCTACAAGACGTTTATACGCTGCCTGCGACGTTGATCCGCAAGGACCGCAGCCAAATGATCTTTGGTCCAATGGACCTGCTGAATGCAATTCTGCAAGAAGGTGAAAAGGGCCTATCCCTACAACGATACAAAGGGTTGGGCGAAATGAATCCCGATCAACTCTGGGAAACCACATTGGATCCGGACGCACGAACACTGCTGCAAGTAAAAGTCGATGACATCGCAGAGGCGGATGATCTTTTTACCAAACTCATGGGCGATGTGGTCGAACCACGGCGTGAGTTTATCCAGAAAAACGCACTGAGTGTCGAGAATCTAGACTTCTAATATGTTGTAGGGATGCGCATAAGCTTGCACGCACCCCATAAGTTTGCGCGATTTCGCGGTTTGCCGACTCAACACGTGCAGAGCGTCAGACCATGCAACACCTGAGGCGGCTGAAGTTCGTGCCCGAACGCGTGCTGCAGGCAGATCGTTCAAGCATGGTGACAGCCTGCGTGTCTACCGGCATGGGGTTCTGGCTGCTCACGCTGACATTGCTGATTGACGGTTTAGTGGAGCATATGGATTTGCGAATTCTGTCGTTGCCGGTCGCGGGCCGGTCGCGCACTTTGACGGTGGGTGCTCGCGACAGCGACCTGCAATCGCTTCCTGCCACATTCGCAAACAAAGCCCGAGACGTTCTGATCGGACAAATCAACGGCTTGATGGAATCAGTCGGATTGGATGCAATTGACGTAAACTAAATGCGCCAGCTTGACCGTTGGCGGATGTCCTCCGGACTGGTTTTGAAGTACCGAAATGGAATGAGTATTGTCATCCGGCGAAGCCAAGTGGCCGCCCTAGCTGCTGCAAGCAGGTTTTTTCTGACAGAGCCCTTTGAAAAGCTACATGTGATTATCTGTTCCATCCCGGACGATCACATAGATTCTCGCCGCTCTGCATTTTTCATGGCAAGATCGGTTTTGGGTGACAT
>RCNB010001155.1_pt1 | contig 16809 bp, 17 predicted proteins | sample 2041321 | NCBI WGS metagenome assembly RCNB01 (sample SAMN09708232, study PRJNA481090) | Marine sediment metagenome, whole genome shotgun sequencing project. | reverse complement strand
TAATTACTACTTGTATAATGACTCAGCAACCGGGAAACTTACATGGATTCCCTGGGATAATAATGAAGCCTTACAAGATGGTAAAATGGGAGGCTCAGCTGCCCTTGATTTTTCAGATGTATCGTCAAGTCAATGGCCATTAATAGGATATTTATATCAAGATGAAGTATATAAAGCTACATATGATGCTTATGTTCAAGAAATTGCCGAAGGGCCTTTTGATGTAAGTACTATCCAATCTCAATATGCAAGTTATGCTGCTTTGGTTGAAGAATATGCAACTACTGAGATTGCCGGTTATACATTTTTAAGATCTGGTGCTGATTTCCAAAATGGAATTAATCAACTTAAGTCGCATGCTTCAGAGCGAGCAACAGCAGTAAATAATTATTTGAATCAATAATAGTTGGGTTCTAAGAATTTTGAATGATAGTTTTTGTTAAAAGCTTCGCTTTTCCCCGCGAAGCTTTTTAAAGTACTATGAGTAATGACTTGTTTTAAATTGCAAATCAATTAAACCATATCCAATTACAGAAGTCTAAAATAAAAATCATAATAGCGCCATGAAAATAAAAAATATATTAAAAATTACAAGCGTTTTATTTATAGTCATTTTCACCTTAATAGCCTGTGATTCATCAGGTTCTGTAGAAGATGGAACCATCGATCCTATAAATTCAACAGATTATGATATTTCTGCTATTCTTTCAAAATTTGATGATATCGATGCCGTTTCTTATTCAGTATCTGGAAACACGGTAACCTTTACAACAACAGATTTACCGAATCACACAAGCCCTTATTGGCCTACATCAAGTCTATTGCATGAAGCTTATTCAGGGAGTAATTCGGATTGGAATCAGAATCCAGGTTCAATAGGAGAGCAAAACATTACGTTTACAATTAGTCTCAATCCTGCAGAAGCAATTTCTAAAAGCACAACGCCTTTAGGGCCCATCGGAATTTCAAGAAACGGTGTTGTATTCTTTAACCAATATGCAGGCCCAAATAATCAGCCATTGGCTGGCGAAATTAACACATTTGATCAATGGTTAGGACATCCTGCAAATACACAATATCATTATCATGTTGAGCCAACCTATTTAACTTCAGAGTTTGGCTCTGATGCCTTCTTAGGTTTACTTTCAGATGGTTTCCCTGTTTATGGGCCTCTAGAAAATGGCGCAATAATTACCAATGCTGACCTCGATGATTATCATGGGCATACTTCAGCAACAGAAGATTTTCCTAAAGGGATTTACCATTACCATATTACGGATGAGGACCCCTATCTAAACGGAAGTGCTTTTTTTGGTACCCCAGGAAATATAACAAGATAGGCGTTGAAAAAACTTATACTTCTCATATTAGTATTTAATATTTTGATTTCTTGTGGTCGCGAAGACAAGGAAGTTAAACAAACTATTGCCATGTCTGAAATTGTGATCCCACCGATTGAAAGGAGTAGAGACAATGCTGGTTTTGAAGTAATGAATGGTATTTTATTACTTGATGATCATCCGTATTCAGGAATTGTAAATGAGTTTTATCCAGATAAAAATCTAAAATCGAAGTCTGAATATTATCAAGGAAAGAGACATGGGTATTATTTTGGTTGGTATCGGAATAGAAATAGGTGGTTTGAACGGTTTTATACAAATGGAATAAAAACGGGAACTCATTTAGGCTGGTTTGAAAATAAACAGCAACTATTTCAATATCAATTTAATAACAACGGAATGTATAATGGAGCAGTTAAAGATTGGCATAAAAATGGCGTATTGGCCAAGCATTTTAATTTTAAAGACGGAAAAGAAGCTGGTAGTCAAAGGATGTGGGAAGTTGATGAAAAAATTAGAGCAAATTTCTATACTGTAAACGGAGAAAGGCATGGATTAATTGGTTTAAAAAACTGTGGGAGTGTTGTAACTAATGAAAACACAATGAAATGAAATTAAAGTTCATCATACTATTATTAACCATTTGTATTTCCTGTAAAAAAGATACTACAGTTGATAAAACCAAGGTTTTGCCTTTTTATAATTCTGAGGAATTCACCCCTGAATGGATTTCAGAAAATGACCCAAACTATTCAAAGATTCATAAGGTGGCACCTTTTAAATTCACGAATCAAAATGGAAAGACAATCACAAACAAAGATTTTGAAGGGAAGATTTACATTACCGATTTCTTCTTTACCACCTGCCCAAGTATTTGCCCAATATTAGCGAAAAACATGGGCGCCATTCAAGAGATTTACAAAGATGATGACGACGTGATGTTATTATCACATTCTGTTATGCCGTGGGTTGACTCTGTGGATAAAATCAAAGAATATGCTGCTCAGAAAGGGGCAATTGACAATAAATGGCATTTGATAACCGGAGATAGAAACGAAATTTATGATTTGGCCAGAAGCTCTTATTTTGCTGATGAAGATTATAAAAGGACAAAGGATGAAAGCGAATTCATCCATACAGAAAACTTCATTCTAATAGATCAAAAGGGGCGAATACGTGGGGTATACAATGGCACCTTAGCAATAGAAACTAAAAGATTGATTAAACATATAGAGAAACTTAAAATGGAAGGATAGTCCTTATAAATTTCAAGGTGATAATAAGTTTAGATTAGATATTGTTACTCGGCCTTCCTTGATTTAGACTGGGGAAGGCTATTTTTTTACAATTCATCTAAATTTATCAACAGTTCGGTAAGTCAGAATTTACCAAAACGTAATCTTAACATACATTTGTTGTATAATAATTAAATATAGATATCATGAAAACAATAATCGACAGTAACGCATCAAATGAAACAAGATTTAGTAATTTTTCAACTTTTAGAGATAGTAAGAGGGTAAGATGGTCAAACTACAGAAATTACGGATATTAGTCATTGATTTAATGATTTAATGATGTAATGATGTGATGAAAAAAAACTAATGATGTGATGAAAAAATGAATTAACGAAATATGGAACAAAAATTAATTCCACCGTAAAAAACCTTAACAATATTGTTAAGGTTTTTTTTATGTCTTGAATTTGATTTCTTATGTAAGGCGGATTATAATTCATATGTATCTTTTTTCTTCTCCTTTTGAATCAAGGCAATAGGACAGAAGTATCTTTCTCGCCCCACTAATCCCAAAAATAAGCATATCCAATGACGAAATAATTGTCCAAAATGGTCGATACCATTTATAAAAATTCAAAGAAAGTCAATAAAAGTATGAACAGATAGTTTTCTTTTTTAACTTTAAAAGATGGACAAAAGGGCTTTTCTAAAACAACTTTCTTTATTAGGCATTGGAACAACGCTTCCATTTATGGAGGGCTTGGCTAAGAATTTTGATGCTGTTGCCCATTTATCATCCCATGAATTGGCGTCTAATGAAGACTTTTGGTCCTCGATACGTGAAGGCTACTTGCTGAATATGGATTATGTCAATCTGGAGAACGGCTATTATTGTATGATGCCTCAGGAAAGTTTGAACAATTATTTGGAAAATGTCAAGTCGGTTAATTTTTTGGCATCCAGGTATATGAGAACGGTTCAGTTCGAGAATAGAAATATAGCGAGACAGGGACTTGCTGATTTGGCTGGATGTTCCTTTGATGAAGTGATTATTACACGAAATACAACTGAGTCTTTAGATTTGGTCATTTCAGGTCAGGATTGGAAGTCTGGAGATGAGGCTATTTATGCGAAGCAGGATTACGGATCAATGATGGATATGTTCAGGCTCATGGAGGAGCGACATGGAATCGTTTCAAAAATTGTATCCTTGCCAAATCATCCAAAGAATGACAAAGAGATCGTTGACTTGTATGCAAGTCACATGACAGATAAAACAAAATTATTGATGATCAGTCATGTGGTAAATATAACCGGACATGTCCTGCCTGTCAAAAAAATATGCGACATGGCGCATAACAAAGGAGTAGAGGTTATGGTAGATGGTGCACATGCCTTTGCCCATCTCGATTTTAAAATCCCTCAATTGAATTGTGATTATTATGGAACGAGCTTGCATAAATGGCTTAATGTCCCGCTGGGAGCTGGCTTGTTGTATGTAAAAAAAGATAAGATCAGAAATTTATGGCCTCTTTTTGCGGAAGCAGTAATGCCAAAAGATGATATCGATAGATTAAATCATACAGGTACAACTCCGGTTCATGTGGAATTATCTATTCCAGGAGCTATTGAGTATTATAAAATGATTGGGACGGAAAGAAAGGAACAAAGACTTAAATATTTAAAAAACTACTGGACGTCAAAAGTAAAGAGCAACCCAAATATTATTATAAATACACCCTTTGAATCGGAAAGGTCATGTGCAATTGCCAATGTTGGTATCAAGGATATGACTTCCAAAGATATGGCCAAAATATTGTTCGATTCATTCAATATTTGGGTTGTGGCCATTAATCGGCCGGGTGTTCATGGCTGCAGAATAACACCCAATGTATATACATCCACTAAGGAATTAGACATATTTATTGAAGCATTAAATAAAATGGCTGTTTAACTGGCAAATCAAACGGTTAATAAATATTATATTTAGCCTAAATAAAAATTAGACATGAAATGAATATAGCCGAGAATATCAAACGTTTTTTTAAGGCCAAAGCAAACAGCGAGTCAATAGATAGCGCCCCGGAAGGTGTATGCCCAAATTGTTGGGGGAGACAGGAGTGGGAAGGAAATTATTACAAGTTGATGAAGGCTAAAAATATTACTCCCGAATCAAATACCTATAACAGTTTTATCAATGAAGTCGTGACGAAATTAGATAAGATTACACTCAAGGAAGATTCTTATGAATGTACAACTTGCCATATGAAATCAAAACCAGCATCATAGTTTGGAAGAAACTAAAATAGGATTGGGCTTAGCCGCCTTAGGAAGACCTGAATACCTCAATGTCAGAAACGAAGATGATAGTGATAAATCTGAATCATATTACTTTGAAAACGCCCTAAAGGTTTTAGATTATGCCTACCAGCATGGTGTTCGTTATTTTGACACTGCTCCTTCGTATGGAAGGGGTGAAGATTATTTGATGAAATGGAATGAGGCTGCTTCTCGCAAGGATTTGCATTTAAGCACCAAATGGGGCTATACATATGTGGCGAATTGGGAAATAGGTTTTACTGACAAGCATGAAATTAAGGAACATTCAGTTGATAAGTTAATAGAGCAGTGGCAAGTTTCGAAAAGCTTACTGCCTGAATTGAAACTCTATCAAATTCATTCAGCCACTTTTGAAAGTGGGGTTCTTGAAAATTCTGATGTTTTACAAAAGCTTTTTGAGATCAAGAATAAAACAGGCTTAAAAATAGGCGCTACCACAAGTGGAGCGAACCAGGATGCAATTTTAAAATATGCCGCAGAAATCAAGGTTGATAATGAATTTCTTTTCGACAGTTTTCAAGTTACCTATAATGTATTGGAATCTAGCACGCATAAAGTTCTTAAGGACTTAATAAATGCAGGTAGAACTATTATTATAAAAGAGGCCTTAGCCAATGGAAGGTTATTCAGAAGTGCGCATTATAAGCAATATGAGAATCTTTATTTATTTATGGAAGTACTGGCTGAGAAGTATCAGGTAGGTGTCGATGCAATAGCTTTAAGGTTTGTTATGGATCACCTAAATCCGACCGTAGTATTGAGTGGCGCTTCAAACGAAAATCAACTATCGGAGAATTTGAAAGCCATGAAATTTAAGCTTGAAAATCAAGAATTGATATCTTTGAAGAATTATGCAATTGATTCAGAATCTTATTGGAATGAACGAAATAAGATGCAATGGAATTAGATGCTTAGTTTTTGAAGAAATTCACATTTCTATTTTGTTATATGTTGTTTTAATATGAAAAGAAGATCATTTTTAAGAAAAACCGGTTTTACTACTTTGGCATCTTTATCCGGTGTTCCTATTGTTTTTGCTTCAAATATCCCGGAAGGATACGAACTTTTAGCTTTTCAAGACCCTGATCCTTTTAAGAGGTTTGGTTTGAATAGTGAAATGATTGTTTTAAATGACAGGCCCATTAATATTGAAGCCCAAGCACATTTACTGGATGACAAGGTTACCCCTAATTCTAAAATGTTTATTAGAAACAACGGTATTATTCCTGAAGATATTAATGAAGATCACTGGACCCTAACCATTGATGGTGAATCGGTCAGCGAGACTAAGACTTATTCTTTGGCCGAGCTCAAGAAAAAATTTAAGACCCATTCATATCAACTTACGTTAGAATGTGGCGGAAATGGAAGAAGTGAATTTGATCCTCCTGCAAAAGGTAATCAATGGACAATTGGAGCCGTGCATTGTTCCAAATGGACAGGTGTGAGATTAAAAGATCTATTGGAAGATGTGGGAATAAAAGATAGTGCAGTGTACGTTGCTTATCATGCAGTGGATGTTCATTTAAGCGGAGATTCAGGTAAGGAGGCTATTTCAAGGGGGATTCCGTTGAGTAAGGCTTATCAAAATGAAACATTGATAGCTTATCAGATGAATGATAAACCCATACCGCTAATTCATGGCTTTCCTTTACGAATGATAGCAGGTGGCTGGCCGGCTTCTGCCTCTGGCAAATGGATCAATAGAATAAGCATTAGAAATAAAGAACACGACGGAGCAAAAATGAAAGGAATGTCATATCGAGTTCCTAAATACAATGTGGCTCCAGGTCAAGAAGTTCCTGAACAAGACATGCAAATTATTGAATCAATGCCTGTAAAATCATTGATTACTTTCCCAAAATCAGGGGCAGTATTCAATAAGACTAAGACTTTAGAAATAAGAGGGCATGCCTGGGCAGGGGAGTCAGAAGTAGCAACCTTAGAATACTCGATTGATTTCGGAGCAACCTGGCAGCAATGCACATTAGAAAAACCTGTAAACAGATTGGCATGGCAACATTTTAAGGAAGAAATTGTGTTTCCTGAGTTGGGCTATTATGAAATTTGGGCGAAGGCGACAGATGCAAATGGTATTGCTCAACCCATGCTGGTGCCAGGTTGGAATCCAAAAGGCTATTTGAATAATGCTTGTCATCGAATAGCGGTTAAAGTTGTTTAACTAATTATGGATTCTAAAGGTCATACATATAAAGGTAGAAGAAGAAAGAAGAGAATTCTATTCTTTGTTATTTTACTTCTTGCTATGGCAGGTACAGTTCACCTATGGTTTTCAGGCGATTTCAAGCACAACGACAAAGCTGAACAAGTAAATGATTCTAAAACGATCATTAGCGAAGAAATAATAAATGGAATTCACCAGCGCACCGGTTTGAAGGAAGGGGAAGGCCTGATGACCGTCGTTACAAATTGTACAGCTTGTCATTCGGCTCAGTTGATCATTCAAAACAGAATGAATAGGGAGAGGTGGAATGCTACGATACGTTGGATGCAAGAAACTCAAAACTTGTGGGAATTAGGAACGAACCAAGAAGTGATTGTGAATTATTTGCTTACCAATTATCCTGTTATCCATAAGGGGAGGCGTGAGAAATTAGAAAATATTGAATGGTATGTACTTGAAGAACAGATTAAATAATTGATTTTAAAGGGCCCTTGAAACGTTGTATTTTACCAGATATTGTATGTAGATTATGTTAATAATTTTAATCTGTTTGACGTCTTATTAAATTAAACAATACATTCTTTACCCGATTTCTATTGTTAATTACCTATACTTTTAATTATATTTTACATAAAAGCACAATGTGTAAAAATGACATAAAGACCCGTATATGTTGTGATACTGAAAATAATTAGCTTGTAATTTCTTCATTTGAAGCATGTTAAAAATTATTATGATAAAAAATATAAATTATTGTTGTTTATATTAATATTTATGTTAGTTTTGCACCCTCAAATTTTATACTATTATGAAAATAGAAACAACAAAGAAAATGATTAGTTCTAAAGAGGGTGTTCAAACACTTTACTTTAGCAATGCGAAGGCAAACAATTGGAATGTCAAACGCAGATTTAAATAATTACAAACTGAGGCTCCTTTTCAAGGGGCCTTTTTTATGCCATAAATCTTTGTAAATCCTTTGTCATTCGCTAGGATATCGTGGTTATCTTTGCCGAAAATAGATTTATGTCTCAAAACTTTTCTTCCTTAGGGATTAATGACCTGCTTCAAAAGGGTTTGAATGAATTAGGTATTGATGTGCCTACCGATATTCAAAAGAAATCAATTCCTATATTATTAGATCAAAAAAAGGATTTTGTTGGCCTTGCCAAGACTGGAACTGGTAAAACAGCTGCTTTCGGATTACCTATATTGCAATTGGTGAATTCTGAAAAGGATGATATTCAAGCCTTGATCTTAGCACCTACAAGAGAATTAGGACAACAGATATTTGAGAATTTGGAATCATATGCCAAACATATGCCAGAAGTTTCAATTGCAGCAACCTGTGGTGGTATACCTATTAAACCCCAAATTGAGCGTTTGACAAAAGCCACACATGTCTTAGTTGCAACACCAGGAAGGTTAATTGATTTAATGAAGCGCAATGCAGTTAATTTAAAGAATGTTGATTATTTTATTCTTGATGAGGCTGATGAAATGATTGGATCTTTAAAGGAAGGATTAGATGAAATATTCACTTCACTTCCTAAAGATAAACGAACCTTGCTTTTTACCGCAACAATGCCAGGCACTATCAAGCAGTTGATACAGAATTACATGTCAAAACATGTAGTTCAAGTGAGTGTTGATATGGCTTCAGTTGGACATCAAGGTATAGAGCATCGATATGTAGTAGTGGAGCCTATAGAAAAACTCGACGTATTGATGCATTTTTTAAGCACAAGAGAAGGCGAAAGAGGCATAATATTTTGCAAAACAAAAGCTGCAGTTAATAAGTTAGCTAAGAATTTAGCCATTAATAAATTTTCTTCTGGAGCTTTGCATGGAAGCCTTAGTCAGGCCATTCGTGATAGAATCATGGGTCAGTTTAGAGAGGGGTTTATTGATATTTTGGTGGCAACAGATCTAGCCGCTCGTGGAATAGATGTTAAAGAAATCTCTTATGTTGTGAATTACCACTTGCCAGATGTTTATGAAACATATGTCCATAGAAGTGGAAGAACAGCCAGAGCAGGAGCTGAAGGTTTTTCCTTAAGTATCATCCAAAAAGAAGAGGAGTTTGAAATCCCTGATTTCGAGAAGGAATTAGGATTGTCAATTAAAAAATATCAAAAAGCAGACGCAAAGAACATTGAAGAGAACAATGGTTTGCTATGGGCTAAGAAAATTTTCAAAACCAAACCAAACCGTGAAGTTTCAGATGAATTTAAAAAGAAAATTCATACCGTATTTCACCACCTTACTAAAGATGAATTAGTTGAAAAGGTATTGGCTGATTATTTGAAGAAGAATGTTAAAACACCCGCAGTAAAAAAAAGAAAATAATTCATTTTCTACCTGATTAATTATGGCTAACAATATAAAAGAACAGCAGGCGATTCTCGAAAAACTCAAAATACATGAGTTGAATAAGATGCAGAAGGAAGCAATCCCTGTGATTGAGACCAATGAAAATACCATACTCTTATCTCCAACAGGAACTGGTAAAACGCTTGCGTTTTTATTGCCCATTATAAATGCTTTGGATGTTGAATGCAAAGAGGTTCAGGCACTTATTTTAGTACCTTCAAGAGAATTAGCAATTCAAATCGAACAAGTTGTCAGAGAGATGGGTTCTGGTTTTAAAGTTAACGCTGTTTATGGGGGTAGGGCTACTTCTAAAGACAAGATCGAACTAAAGCATAGACCCGCTATTTTGATAGGTACACCAGGTAGAATAAATGACCATTTGCGCAGCAATAGGTTCTCTACCTATCATATTGACACTCTGGTTTTAGATGAATTTGATAAATCATTAGAGACCGGATTCGAAAATGAAATGAAAGCGATCATTAAGGAATTACCGAGTGTTCGCAAAAGAATATTAACTTCTGCTACCCATGGTGTTGAGATACCTTCATTTGTAGATTTAAAAAATCCGAAGACCATCAATTATTTGAAAGATGCGATATCGAAACTAGTGATCAAAAGAGTTGAGTCATCTTCAAAAAACAAATTGCCAAGATTATTAGAATTGTTAAATCACCTGGGCAATCAACCAGGTATTGTTTTTTGTAATCTGAAGGATAGTATTCAAGAAGTTAGTAGTTTCTTAGATAAGAACAATATTAGTCATGGCTCTTTTAATGGAGGTATGGAGCAGAAGGACCGTGAAAGAACCTTAATAAAATTTAGAAACGGGACCTACCAACTGATTATAGCTACTGATTTGGCAGCTAGAGGAATTGATATTCCAGAGTTGAAATTTATCATTCATTATGAATTACCACGGACAAAGGAAGAATTTACGCATCGAAATGGAAGAACCGCCAGAGTAAATGCCAAAGGAACGGCTTATGTACTGGCATGGGAAAAAGAATATTTACCAGAATTCATGAAGGATGTTCCAGTATCGAGTATAACAGAACAGGGAACAAGAAAAGCGCAATATTGGCAGACCTTGTTTATTTCTGGAGGAAGAAAAGATAAAATTTCAAAAGGAGATATTGCTGGTTTGTTCTTTAAGCAAGGAAATCTTAATAAAGATCAACTAGGTGTCATTGAATTAAAACAAGACTGTACGTTTGTTGCCGTGCCCGTTGCTTTGGCTTCTCAATTAGTAACAAAACTAAATAATACTAGGTTAAAGAAAAAGAAGGTTCGGATAAGTTTTATTTAATAATTTGTAGTTAGTCGAATATTTATTCGATAATAGCACTATATTTGCTGAATGAAATTAAAAGACGAATCAAAAAGGACCGCTATTGTTTCCAAAACAATCGACATTGTTTTTGATAAAGGTTTTGCTGGTGTGAAAATGGCAGAATTGGCTCGAATGGTTGGCGTCTCTCCTTCAACTCTCTATGTTTATTATAAGAATAAGGAGGATCTTATTGTTTCTATTGCTACAACATTAATAAAAAACGTTTCAAGCAATAGCAATAATGAGGTCAAAGAAGAACTGCCATTTAAATTAAAATTAAAAGCTGTGTGGCTTTACTGGCTTCACTTTAGTATTAATCATAGTAAGGAAATGAGTTTCTTACAACAAGTTAAACAATCACCTTATTACAGTTTAGTTCCAAGTGAAATTAAAGATGAAAAAGCCCAAATGGCTAATTCATTATTAGATCTTGGTAAGAAAGAAGGATTAATCAAGAATGTTGACAATGAAATATTATCAGCAGTAATTGGATCGATAATGTCAGAAACATGCAAAATGATCTTAAGTCAAAAACTAAAATTAAATAAGTCAGATAACGATATGATGTTTTCTATGCTTTGGGATGCTATAAAGAGTTAAAAAAATTTAAAGTAAAATCGAATATTTGTTCGATAATAAGAAGTGAAATATGATTAAAATATTAAGAAAGATGGGAATAGTAATTTTAAGTTTGATAGTGTTGTTAATTTTAACTGTGATACTCTTTGTGAATTTCAGTCCTGAATTTGGAGGTGCTGCCACTAAAGAACAAAAAGCCATTTATGTCAAATCGGATAATTATGAAGAAGGAAAATTTGTCAACGAGCAAGATGTGAAGCTAGATATGAGTTTTTCTGATATGAGGAAAAGTTTGGTAGGATATTTTAATCCTACCCCAAATACTATTCCAAAGAATAATATCAATGTGGAAAAAATAGACTCAATGAATATTGTAAATTATAATGACAAAACAAGGTTGATATGGTTTGGTCACTCTACTTTTCTAATTCAAATGGAACATAGCACTATTTTGATAGACCCGATGTTTGGAAAAGTACCCGCTCCACATCCCATGCTAGGAACAAACAGGTTTAGTAAGGAACTGCCAATTGAGATTGAAAAACTTCCCAAAATAGATGCCGTTTTAATCTCTCACGATCATTATGACCATCTTGATTATGGTTCAATTAAAAAATTAAAGAACAAGGTTGAAAAGTTTTATGTTCCACTAGGAGTAGGTGCACACTTGGCTGAATGGGGAATTGAACCTGATCGTATCATAGAATTAGATTGGTGGCAAGATGCAAAATTTAAAGACTTAACTTTTACTTGTACGCCCGCACAACACTTTTCTGGACGAGGCCTTAATGACAGGTCCAACACTTTATGGAGTTCTTGGGTTATACAATCAAAATCGGAAAGCATATTTTTTAGTGGGGATAGCGGCTATGGACCACATTTTAAAGAGATAGGGAAAAAGTTTGGTCCTTTTGATTTTGCCATGATGGAATGCGGACAATACAATGAATTATGGTCAGATATTCACATGTTTCCTGAAGAAACAGCCCAAGCTGCTGTGGATGTGAATGCAAAAATGGTTATGCCAATTCATTGGGGAGCCTTTAAATTAGGAATGCATAGTTGGACAGATCCGGTTGAAAGAATTTCCGCAAAAGCCCAAGAACTAAAAGTTAATTTGGTGATTCCACGAATTGGGGAGCAAATTCAGCTAAGCAATAATTCAAAATTCGAATCTTCATGGTGGAAATAGACTCAATTGTATCAACGATTTCGGTATTCAAAACTAATGTCAACTCTAGTCAGGAATCCAAGGTTTTAACCCTCTTGAATTTATTAGAAGACATTTTGCAAATTAATTTTGATTTTGAGGATTGTGATGATATTCTCAGAATTGAATCTAACGTAAACCTTGCGAAAGAAATAGTAGTTCTTTTAGATTCTAACGGCTTTTATTGCGAAGAACTTGATTAAAAAAATTGAAGGTACTTATAAACCTGAGGTTATAAAGAATCGATATCAATAGGAATCATTTCAACCTGTCCAGGAGTTAAGTCGTTTAGATAGATATTACCTATTCGGTTTCGCACCAATCTCAGAGTAGGAAATCCAACACTGGCTGTCATTTTCCTTACTTGTCTAAATTTCCCTTCAGTCACTACAATACTAATCCAGGAGTTGGGTCGATGCCTTCCTATTCGTAATTTGTTTGAGGCAGCAGGAAGCTTTGGGTTTCCTTCAATAATATTTACTTTGCAAGGCTTTGTTTTATAAAAATCACCATGTAAACTGATCGTTACGCCAGCTTTTAGTTTGTCAACAGCCTCGTCTGTAATGATGCCATCTAATTGAGCCAAATATTCCTTTTCGACTCCTGAATTATTTATTTTATAGGATAAGTCGCCATCTGAAGTAAGCAACAACAAACCTTCTGATTTCTCATCCAGCCTGCCAACTGCCATGATGCCTTCCGGAAAATCAAATAACTCACCTAAAAAATGTTTTTTCCGCTTTTCTCGCGGGGCATTTGAATGAAATTGACTTAGCATCCCAAGAGGTTTATAAATTTTATAATGTTTTGCTTGTTCTTTCATAAACAAACAAGGTAACTCTATTAAAGGTATTAAAGCCCCAAAGGTCATGTTCATTTTATTGATTTAAAAAGAGTTTTAAGAAATACTGTTTGTTAAACATTTGATAAAAATGTTGGTAGCCATTATTGTCATTAAGCATATATGTATTTTTGGTTATTAACCTTAACTCGAATGCATGACACGGAATAGCATAATTGTAATATTTATATTTCTTTTTATCACAAATACCTATAGCCAATCAAAGGGCACAGAAATTTCGATAGGGAATAAATACAGCATTAACTCATCAATTTTAAATCAAGAAAGAGAGGTCTATGTTTACTTACCAGAAAATTATGACAGTTCGGATGAACAATACCCAACCTTGTACATTTTAGATGGACAATGGTATTTTACAAATGGTGTAGCCATTCAGAGAACCCTTCGTACTCCAGGTCATTTGCCAGAAATGATTGTTGTTGGCATCAAGAATAAAAACCCTTTAAGAAGAACATTGTTTTATGATGAACAGGTCAATTTTCTTTCTTTTCTTGAAACTGAATTAATTGATTTTGTAGACAAAAGCTTTCGAACTAATAAAAAACGCATTTTGTTTGGTTGGGAAAATGGTGCATATTTTACTTGTTCAGCCTTTTTTGATAAGAGTCAATTATTTGATGCTGCTATCATAAGTAATGGAGCACATGACGATAAAAATATCATAAGTAATTTCAATCAATTGGATACTTCAGAAGTTAAATATCTATACATGGCTAATTCAGAAAAAGATATTTATTCCATTCAGTGGACTGAGGCTTTTAATGAAATTCTTGAAGAAAATCAGCCAAATAATGTGAAATGGAAATATGAAAAATTTAATAATGAAGTGCATGAGTCTCTGCCATATTTATCTATGTACCATGGCTTGACTTATTATTATCACAATTACCCATCACTTGTTTTTAGCAGTATTGATGAGTTTAATGAATTCGGTGGTATTCCTTATCTCGAAACGTATTTTAAAGAAAGAGGAGAACGGTTTGGTTTTCCTACTGAAATAGATAACAGTACAAGAAACAGCCTCATTTGGCTTGCTTTGAATCGAGATGATTTTGAATCTTTCGATCTGTTTATGAATGAATTCTCATCGGTTCTTACAACTAGTCGGTATGATAATGCCTATTGGCAAAATCGTTTGGCTCAATTCTATTTAAAACACAAAGATTCTAAAAGTGCTATAGCCTTTTTTATGACAGGTATTGAAAAATACCCAGATTCTGATCTGGTTCCAGAAATGTATATTGGCCTTGCTGATGCCTATCAACTTGAAGGGAATTCGAAACTTGCTTTAGCATCTTATATGCAAGCCTTAGAAAGAAATCCAGATGTTCCAGAACTCAAGGAGAAAATAAGAATCTTAGAAAAAATAATTAATTAACAGGCAAAATGGATTGAGGCATAATTCTTGATAATTTCTAAAACGCTGTATTCATCCCTAATTAAATTATATTTCATGATTAAAAAGATACTCCTATCAACAATTATTGCTTTCGTATTTTTCAGTTTCAATAGTAAGGCACAATCAGATTACCAAATTCAAATAGGGCTTAAAGATAGCTTGCAGTCTCAGGTTTTAAATGAGTCAAGAGAATTTTATGTCGAACTGCCTGAAAGTTATGTTCCTGGAAGTGAACAACGTTATCCGGTGGTTTATATATTGGATGGAGATGCACAATTAAACACGTTATACACTATTCATTCCTATTATAGTGGAGGCTATTTGCCAGAAATGATATTGGTTGGTATTTCGAATGCCCACAACAGAACCAGAGACCTTACTACTTCAAAATTAGAAGGCGAAGGAATGGCAAATTTTAATCAGGAGCATGGGGAAGCTGAAAATTTTATGAAATTTATTGAATCAGAATTAATCCCACACATTGAAAACAAGTACCCGGTGAGCCCTTATAGAACTTTAATAGGGCATTCATATGGTGGTCTTTTTACCATAAATGCACTTCTAAACCATCCAACAGTTTTTGAAAATTATCTTGCCATTGATCCAAGTATGGATTGGGATGGGCAAAAATTGCTCAAGCAATCCGAACAACAATTTGCTAAAATTGATTTGAGTAAAAAGTCTTTATTTATGGCTTTGGGAGGTCAATTGCATTGGTCTAACCCTGATATTACCATTGATAATGTGATGGAAGATACTAGTGAATTTACGCTATTTTCACGTTCAAATATTGAATTTTCTAAAATTGCTGAAAGCCAAAAGGAGCAAGGCTTTCAATTCTATTGGAAATTTTACCCTAATGATCTGCATGGAACCATTCCATTGCCATCAATGATGGATGGTTTGTTAGCTATGTTTGAATGGTACCAAATGGAGGACATTGAAAAATTCAATGATCCTGAAGCCACTAAGGAAGAACTTCTTGCCATCATAAAGTACAGAGAAAAAAAACTACACGACCATTTTGGCTATAAAGAAGCCCCATATCCCGATTTCCTTTTTAATATGAAAGGGTATATGAGTATGGATTTGGGTAGGCCTGAATTGGCAAAAATGTATTTCACTTTGAATACAGAATACTTTCCAAATGATGCCAATTCTTATGATTCATTAGCAGACTATTACGAAGCACAAAATGATACTGAAAATGCCTTAAAAAATGTCACAAAGGCTTATGAGATTAGCGGAAGTGAAAATCATAAAAAGAGGTTGGCAGATTTACAGGCAAAGTAAAATAAAAGAAACTCCTTTTTTAATTTTAATAGCCTTTTAATTGGTTGAGGGCTTTTGCTAATTCTTCCTTGATAGCGCTATCCATTTCATTTATGGTTTTCCATTGTATCTAATAGGTTAGCGCCTTCAACAAAAGTGTTAATAAGTCTTACAGGGCTTCAAGCATGGCCGTGTAATAGGGAAGGTATATTCAGAGCATGCTGAAGCTTCTGAATTCTCAATAAGATTCTATTCCTCATTGATAAAACTCAGATCCAATACATTGAAGTTATTGGCGGCTTTAACCAATAGGGTAGATCCTATTGCCTCAAACAAATGATTCGTTCTTAATACAAATTCTGCCTGTTTCTCAATTTGGAAATTTGGGATACCAACAAGGGATAAATCAGTGGTTCCTGATTCATCTTCAATAATATCATAAAAGGCTTTTTGTTCAACAGCATTGTTGATGATCTTGATCACTACGTTAACGCGTAAGTCATCTACAAGGGCTGAGATTTTACTTTCTATCACGTTGAGATCTACATTGCTGTTATTCACAAATAATACCCTGATATGGGGGTTGTCCCATCTGGGTGATGCAATGATGAATCTTGCAATGTTCAACATCATTTCGGCATTTTTACTATCTGTTTCTCGCCACCATAGATCAACAGT
>RCNB010001154.1_pt1 | contig 16812 bp, 16 predicted proteins | sample 2041321 | NCBI WGS metagenome assembly RCNB01 (sample SAMN09708232, study PRJNA481090) | Marine sediment metagenome, whole genome shotgun sequencing project. | reverse complement strand
TTTTTTACCTTTTCCACCACGGCTTTCACTCCAGCCCTGTCAAGATCCCTCACCCAGATCCAGACTTTGGCATATTCGGGAACGATGTTGGGAACCTTCCCCCCATCCGTGATGACATAGTGGATGCGGACAGAAGGTTTCACGTGTTCTCGAAGAAGGTTTACTCCGAAGGTCATCATTTCCACGGCATCCAGGGCGCTTTTTCCCTTCCAGGGATCGAATGCGGCATGGGCGGTCTTGCCAAAAAATTCGACCTGCAAGTCATCCATGGCCTGCCCGCTGTCCACATCGACAGATGTTTCATAGTCTGGGTGCCAGGCTAAACAGGCATCCAGATCATCAAAAAGGCCGGCTCTGGCCATGTACAGCTTACCCCCGACGTCCTCCTCTGCAGGACAGCCGTAAAACTTGAGAGTCCCTGGCATAGGATAATTTTCCATGACCTCCTTGATGGCTAGCGCTGCTCCAAGGCTTCCCGCACCAAAAAGGTTGTGGCCGCAGCCGTGTCCGTTTCCCTCTTCCTGAAGGACTTTTTTGTACGGCGTGCTGTCCTGGGAAAGACCGGGTAAAGCGTCATACTCAGCTAGAATACCGATGACCGGACTCCCCGTACCATAAGTGGCGACAAAAGCGGTGGGCAGGTCTGCCACATCCCTTTCCAAACGAAAACCCTCTTTTTCGAGAACATCCGCAAGAAGTTTGGATGATTCATATTCCATCAAGGCAATTTCGGCATATTCCCAGATTTTATCGCTCACATCGATCAGAAGTTGGCTTTTTTGGTCGATGATCCTTAGCATTTCGTTTTTTATGGGTTCGTCCATTGTTTGAGATACAGAAAAGGAAAACATGACCAGGCAGTAGATAATTAGAACAACCGTTTTTCTTTTTATTCTGTGCATTGTATCCTCCAAATCTGACAATAGCACTTTCAAAACGGCAAGGTCAACACATCAAGGTTTGGTGACGGGATACTTGATTACCTAATTCTGATGCACACCCCAGGGGGACGAAACTTGAATTTTTGGAATCCAGGCACTATTGATAGAGTTTATACCAATAAGATTATAATAATTAGGTAATCAGGTATCCCGTCACCTAATTATTAAATTATTAAAACGGCAAGGTCAACGCATAAAGCGTTATTCGTAACGGAGGGAGTTGGCAGGATTGGCCCAGGCGGCTCTCAGAGTCTGGGAAGCGACCGCGAGAAACGCAGTCAATAGCGATACGGATACAGCAAGAATATAGGTGCTGGCGTTGATGGGGGTGATGAACAGCAATCCTGTCTGCAAGGCCTTGTTCCAGCCAAAGGTAATAAGGCCCAAGGCAAAAACATTCGCGATAGTTACCAAGAGCAGAAATTCCCGCGTCATCCTCCACATGATGTTCAACGACGAAGCACCCAGCACTTTGCGGATCCCGATCTCTTTTGTCCGACGCTCAGTCAGGTAGGTGGCCAATCCCATCAACCCCAAGCAGGAGAAAAGAACGGCTGTCATCCCGATCATGTTCAAAAAGCCGGTTAATTTGACCAAAATGCCGAAAACCCGGCCAAAAAATTCCGACAGGGTCAAACACTCGAATGGTTGGTCAGGCATCAGGCCGACCCACTGCTCCTTGATGTATTTGCGTAGATCAGGAAATCCATCAGCAGAAGAATACCTCACCAGCAATACACTAAGGTTTTCCGGCTCCAAATACAAAACGGCTGGGGGCATTTCAAATCCGATATCTGCAAAAAGAAAATCTTTTGTGACACCGATCACAGTACCTGTCTTGTCTCCGACGACCAATTGTTTTCCTATCGGATTTTCCCACTCGAGTTTTTTTACGGCCGTCTCACTGAGGATTAGGCTGTTTTTGTCCGCAAAATCTTTCGAAAAACTCCGGCCCTCCTTCATCTTAAGCTGGAGGGTTTCGATAAGACCATAATCCACGCCGTATGCTTCCATGGTGAAGGATTCGTCCTCGGCCGCCTCCGGAAGGCGAACCGGTGTCGGAGAATCCCAGACCAGCGGCAAACTTCCCGCCGCAGAAACACGGACAACGTCTCGATGGCGGGCTATTTCTGTCTTCAATACATCGAGCTTGTCGAGTGATTCCTTTCCAAGTTGCACGAAGGCTACCTTCTCCCGGTTGTATCCCAAATCGGCCTCCAAAAGTTGTCCGGACTGGTATTTCAACAGGGCGGCGCAGGAGATAAAAATGACCGATAACGAGAATTGAAAGATGATCATAGCCTTGCTGCCCCTTTTCTTTTTTCTCCCCAGCTTGAAATTTTCCTTCAGGACATGGAGAGGTTGAAAACTGGAAAGAAAAAATGCAGGGTACAGCCCGGAAAAGATCCCGGTGAGGATGGCGGCCACCACGAGATACTTCAGAAGAAAAGGATAGTTCCAGATAGAGTTGGAGACTTGGGGAATAAAAGCAACAAGGGCAAAATCTCCCATGTAGGCATAAAAGATCGGGTGGATGATTTCGTACAGGATAATGGCGAGAGGTATCGCGATGAAGGACAACAGCACCGATTCTCCTAAAAACTGCGCGATCAACTGGCACCGTTTAGCACCGATCACCTTGCGGAGGCCGATCTCTTTAGTCCGGTGCATGGAGCGCACAGTCGACAGGTTGATAAAATTGATACTCACCACCAACAGGAGCAAGACACCGATGGAAAACATGATGTACACACTTGCGGGGCTGCTGCTTCCCATCAAAGAGGTGATGTGCCGCGATTTCAGCCGGAAATCGAGAAACGGATAAAGATACATCTGCTGCGGGGAGTCCGGAGAATCGTCGAAGTGCTTGGATAAAAAGGCCGGGAGCCTCTCTTCGAACCGGGCCTGATCGAACCTGTCTGGAACCAGTAAAAAGGTGGCCATCCGGTGGACCGACCAGTCGTCCAGGATGCCGGAGAAAGCTCTAGTTGTTTCCAGAGAGACAAGGAAGTCAAATTTAATCGAAGATGTTCGGGTGATGTTCTTTGTAACACCTGTAACTGTTAGGATGACGTCCTTCTGAAGGGTCAACACTTTACCGATAGGATCGTCATCACCAAAATATTTTTCTGCGGCTGTTTCTGAAATCACCATGGAATATGGTTCTTGAAGAGCGGTTTCCGGATTTCCTGCAGCCATTTTAAAAGAAAACACGGACATGAATGCGGGATCGACAAAAAGCATACTGCGCTCGAAGAAGGTGTCCTCCCCTCTTTTGAGAGTCATTCGTCCTGCAGGATAAACCCTGGTCACATCTTCGATATCGGGGAACTCAGCGCGCAGGGCTTCTGCCATCGGTCCGGGTGCAAAAGCGAGATGTTGTTCCTCTTTGTTCTCCGTTTGAAAGACCTGAACCACGCTGTAGATCCTGTCGGCGTTTTCATGAAATTTGTCAGCCCGGAGTTTCACGCCTGCCATAAGGGCGAACAATATAAAACCAGCCATTCCGACGGCCATTCCGATGATGTTGATCAGGGAATAGGCCTTTTGTTTTTTCAAATTCCTCAAAGCGATCAATACATAACTTTTTAACATGATGAATTTCCTCGATTGGTTTGCTACTGTTTTCTCACCAGCATAAATTTGGCGAATCGGCCGTGGATCTTACCGATAAGGCCGGCAAGGTGCAAGGTCAAAAAAAACATCAAAATCCCGACCAAGACTACCAGGGGATAAGACCAAGCTGGCGGATAAAGGGGTTGGCTGAAAGTGATCAAGGCACGGCCCAAGCCCCAATACCAAACAGGATAGATGGCGCACTTGATGGAAAAACCAAACATCACGAACACGATCATAAAATGGAGCCACGCGAGGGGAAAATGCAGGATCAGGTAAGCAAAGACTTTCCATGTGTAGGATTCGGTGGCCAAGGCCTTGTATTTTTGTCTCCAGTTAAGGCCTTTGCTGAAAAAAATCGGCTTTCGCGGCATACGGACGCCGAGGAGAGCTTCGACTATCCGGCCCTCCATCAAAGCGATCCCGCGAAGGGAAAGAAGGAAAAGCCCGGTCACCGGAATCCCGATGATCAGGACAAGAGAGAATAAAGAAAAAGCCCCTCCCAGAAGAACCCACATACCGAAGAAGAAGGAAGTCAGAGCTGAAAGAACGATGTACAGAAAGGCACCCCAAGTTCGGGCTTCCGCGATAACACCAAAAAACTCTGCCCAGAGAGACCGGGGGGACTTTGGTTTTTGGACGGCAAAAGTCGGCACAATCCGGAACTCGATCTCTTTATAAGCGGAGGCAATTTCAGGTGGCGTGCCGTATTTTTCGATCTGAGTTTGCAGAACGTCTGTCTCTGATAATTCAGGAGACTTCTTGAGCGCCTCGCCCAATGCGGTTCTGAAGTGCTCTTCAGCATCGGATAGAGCATCCTGTATGAGGGCAGGATCGCTTCCGCTAAGTTCTTTTTTGAGTTGATCTAAATATTCCTCGATTTTTTTTATCATAGTCCTATCCTACTTATTTCTTCACAAGCATTACTTTGGCAAACCGGCCGTGAATTTTCCCTGCAAACTTTGCCAAATGAAAGGTCAAGGGCAAAAGTATGAATCCGGCAACACACACAATAGGCAGAAACCAGACAGGAGTAAAAACATTATCGCCGAACAAGTCGAGAGGAATGCGGAAAACCAGTTCAAAAACGGGGCTTGTTATGAAACCGAACGAAAAGACAAAAAGCAGGCTAAACAGTCCAGAGTAGATGAGTCCCAAAGGCAAGAGCAGTACGGCATACAACAGAGTTCTCCAGGAATACTTATCCTTGATTAATGCGATATATCTATCCGACCAACTGAGACCTTTTTTGAGGAACATGGGCCTTCTCGGCATCCGGACACCCAGGAGGGCTTCAACGATTCGGCCTTCCAGTAGGGCGATTCCTCGTAGGGAAAGAAGAAACAAGCCGAATATGGGTAATCCGATGATGAACAGGAGTGAAAATGCAGAAATCAATCCGGCAAACAAGGCCCAACCTCCAAAGATGATGCCCGGAATGAAGGCAAGAAGCATGTAGAAAAAAGCGCCCCAGGCTCTGGATTCAGCCAGCACACCAAAAAATCTAGCCCAAAAAGATCGCGTATCTGGGCGGGGCGTATGTGCCAATGCAGGCGAGATATGAGGTTCGATCGCCAGATAGGCAGCGGCTATTTCAGAGGGAGCGCCGTATTTTTCGACGAGGGGGACGAGGATTTCTGTTTCTGAAATGCTTGGGTTTTTCGAAAGTTCCTCTTCCAGAGCAGTCCGGAGATGCGTTTCAGCGTCGGAGAGAGCATCCTGTATGAGGGCAGGATCAGCGCTTCCGCTCAGCTCTTTTTTTAACTTGGCTAAATAATCTTGGACATCTTTACACATCGTTACTTCCCTTTAATATGCCGTCCACAAAAGTTTTGGTTTGATCCCAAATCTTGGTCCAACTTTTTAATGTCTCGAGACCGGAATCTGTGATTTTGTAGTACCGACGTGGAGGTCCCGAGATGGATGGATCGACATAGCTTTCCAGCAGGCCATTGCTCTCGAGGGAACGCAATACAGGATAAAGCGCCCCCTGTTTCATCATTGGCACATTTTTTTCGTCCACTTCCATGAGCTTGGCAATCCGATACCCATACATCGGCTCATCCGCATGGGCAAGAATACTGAGAAGCACCAGAGCAGCCGAACCAGAGTTTAACTCCTTCTGAAATTTTTTATTGGCATCCGTTATGTAGGCCAAAATTCACCTCCTCTGATCATTTCAGCAAACCTCATAGTTTTTAAATGTTATTATCAATTTATACATATTAATCATTTCTTAATACTCTGTATCTAATAATAGTGTTAAGTTATCAATATGTCAAGCAAAATTTTGTTTTTTTTGAAATCAGGGACATGTACCGATTTTCTGAAATCGGTAACGTGTCCCTTGATTTCCATGTTAAGTGTCAGGCAGACAACTTTATGTTAAGCTCTTACGTATAAAATATAGAGGAGAATTTTATATGTTTAACAATTTGATAAAGGTGGCATTTCGTAATATTTGGAAGAAAAAATCGTTTTCTTTTATCAACATCGTCGGGCTTTCAGTCGGGATCGCTTGTTTCTTCCTGATCACCATCAATGTCCGCCACGAATCTTCCTACGACAAATTCCAGAAAAACGGCGAAAGGATCTACCGGATCGCTCTGGAAAGGATTTACCCGGATAATGTGATCTTTTATGCCATCATCCCTTACTCCATCGGAGATGCTATGAAGACGGACTTTCCTGAAGTTGAAAGAATGACCCGCGTTTTTGATAACAACAATCCTTTCATGTTGCGCTACGAAGATAAATCGTATGAGGAACAAAATATCTTTTTCGTGGAACAGAATTTTTTCGAGATGTTTTCCATGCCCCTGATCAAAGGAACGCCGGAAAACGTCTTCTCCACGCCAAATTCAATGGTAATGACTCAAGATACAGCTCTTAAATATTTCGGGGATGAAGACCCTGTCGGAAAATACCTGACATCGCCTCAAGGACAAGTTTTGGTATCGGGAGTCTGCGAAAATGTCCCTGAGAATTCCCACATGGAATTTGATTTTCTGATGTCTCTGAACCTTATAGGTTTTCAAAACCGTCCCAACTATGTGTCTTTTTCTGTCCACACATATGTGATGCTTCAAGAGGGAGTGTCACCTGATGAGGTCGAAGGCAAAATGCCCGGCCTAGTCGAAAGGTATGCTGCCGGTCCGATCCAGGCCCAAACCGGGCTTTCATTCAAAGAATACACGGCGGCTGGGAATGGATATAACTACTTCTTCCAACCCATCCGAGATATTCACCTCCGCTCCAATCTGGAGGCAGAGATCAAGCCTAACGGAAACATCACATACGTTTATGTTCTGATCGCTATCGCTGCCTTCCTGATCATAATTGCTTGTGTCAATTTCATGAATCTGGCAACGGCTAGGTCCGCATCCCGAGCAAGAGAAGTGGGCATCCGCAAAATCGTCGGTTCGACAAAGGGGCTGCTCATCCGGCAATTCCTGTTCGAATCCCTAGTCATGAGCCTGATCAGCGTAGTGGTTGCCGCTATTCTGGTCCAACTCCTCCTTCCTGTTTTCAACCAACTTACAAGAAAACAACTGGAAATCCATTATCTGCAGGATCCCTTTAGCATCGTCTTTCTCCTGGCAATCGGCCTTTTTGTAGGACTACTCGCTGGTCTTTATCCGGCCTTTGTTCTATCCTCATTCCGGCCGGTGACCGTCTTGAAGGGCAGATTCACTACCTCCCGCTCTGGAACACGGATGAGGAATGCCCTTGTTGTCCTCCAGTTCGCCATTTCCATCATCTGTATCGCCATGACAATACTAGTCTTCCGCCAAATGAATTTCATGCAGAAAAAAGACCTGGGATTCGACAAAGAAAATCAAATGATCGTCGAGAGAGCCTATGCCCTTCAGAATCGCGGGGAGGCTTTTAAGCAAGAACTCCGGACTCTCCCAGGAGTGGTCAGCGCCTCAGGGTCCAACACCCTTGTTTCCGGGGGAGCTTATTTCGGCGTCATGTTCAAGGCTGAGGGAAATCCGGAAGTCAAAACCACACGCGGCATGGTCATCGATGAGGACTTCATCGAAACCATGGGCTTGACCATAACACAAGGGCGTGGATTTTCCAAAGAATTCAACGAGACAAATAATCTCATAATCAACGAGTCGACCATTAAAGAATTCGGGTGGGAAAATCCGATCGGCAAAAAAATCAATCGTCTGGGAGATACCAACGAGCAAACCGGTGATTACACGATCGTGGGGGTGGTCGAAGATTTCCATTACAATTCTCTTCACAGTCCTGTCAATTCCTTCGTGTTGTTCGGCTTCGACCCTAACCAAATAGTTTATACTAACCTGAACATCAAAATAAGGCCGGAAAACATCAGCTCTGCCGTTGCCGCCATCGAGGAAAAATGGAAGGCATTCATTCCCCAAGAGCCTTTAGGTTATTATTTTCTGGATGACAAGCTGGACGAGATGTATGGGAACGAAAAAACCTCAGGCCAGATATTCAGCATTTTTTCTTTGCTGGCCATTGTGATCGCATGTATCGGCCTGTTCGGATTATCCGCCTACATGGCCGAGCTGAGGACCAAAGAAATCGGCATCAGGAAAGTCCTGGGATCCAGCGCCTCAAAAATCGTCGTGCTCCTTTCCAAGGATTTCGCCAAGCTGGTTGCCTTAGCTTTTGTTATCGCTACGCCGATCGCCTACTATGCCATGAACCGGTGGCTTCAGAACTTCGCCTTTAGATCTCCGGTCCAAGTGTGGATATTTCTTTTTGCCGGACTGGCGGCTGTGCTCATCGCTCAGCTTACGATCAGCTTCCAGGCCTTAAAAGCAGCAAACACCGATCCTGCCAATGCCCTCCGCTTCGAGTAGAATTTGAAGCACTTGACAAAACTGCTCTACTGTTCTATATTAGTAGAGCAGTGAGACAGAAGACAAAAGCCCTCCACATCAAAATCGACCCCAAATCCGCTCTTCCCACATATGAGCAGATCAAGCAAGCCTTAAAGATGGCCATCCTCTCCGGGCAACTGGAAGAGGGAGACCGTTTGAGTTCTCTCAGAGAAATGGCTCTCAAACTAAATGTCAACCCCAACACCATCATCAAGGTCTATTACCAGCTTGAAATGGAAGGATTTATCTACTCGCGTCCAGGTGCAGGTTACTATGTCAAGATAGATCCCTCCAAAATCAAGGTGGGAAAACAAGAACTTTTTCAAAACATTACGGAGGGATATGTTTCTAAGGCTCTGCAGCTTGGGTACTCGATAGAAGATATCATCGGCGAGATATCCAAGAAGGAAAACACGGATGATTGAAATTAAAAATTTAAGCTTTCGTTACGGAAAAACAAAGGTGTTTGAAAACTTCTATATGCAAATTTCCGAAGGACAGGTGTGTTTGATCACCGGAATAAACGGAGTGGGAAAAAGCACATTGTTGCGCTTGATGGCCGGGGTTTTGCGGCCAGCAGAAGGGGAAATCGTGTTTGGGGAAAAATTGGGAGAAGATCCCCGCAGGAAAATCGGTTTCATCTCGGATATCTTGAGCCTGTATGAAAGCCTAACCGTTGCCCAGGCCATTGGCTATCACAAGTCCGTCTATAACATCTCCTCCTTCGACGAAACATTGATCAAGCATACCAAGATCGAATATGGCCAGAGGATAAAAGAATTATCATCCGGTCAGCGGACAATTCTCCATTTGAGCCTGATCCTTTCCACCGAGCCGGAACTCTTGCTGATCGACGAGATCATCCACTCCATCGATGCCTATCTGAGACGGGTGTTCCTCGAACAACTCGTCCAATTGCTGACCAAACGCCACATCACGGTGGTTATGGTCAACCTGAACTTCCACGACATCGAACACCTGGTAGAGCGCGTGATTCTGCTCAAGGCAGGGGAGATAGCCGTGGATGAAGATATCGAGGCCCTCAAAACCAAGGTTAAAAAAATCGTATCTGAGAGTCCCCCAAAGTCTCTGAATATTCTTTCTAAAATCGATTATTCCGATCATTCCGAGTTTTTTGTGTATCCCTTCGATGAAAAATCCAGGGGAACGATAACAGGAGAAGTGGTGGATTTGAATCTGACTGAGATCGTCACAGCCTTCATAGGAGGCGAGTATGCTTAAAAAGGAGGTTTGGGACGCCCTCAAAAGAGAATTGGAATGTCTTTTGATCCTCGGGGCTATTCCTCTGGCTTTCCTATGGGATAGATTGATCATAAAATTCAACTGGGGATTTCGCGATATTTTTTCCGGGATTTTCATAACTACCGTCATCATCTATGCGGTCTATGCTGGAGCGACGATCTTACACTCCGAAAAGAAGGACCAGGCCTTTGAATACCTGTTTTCGCTTCCTCTCTCAAGATGGAAAATTCTCCAAATGAAAATTTTACCTCGCATAATTATCTTGATCCTTTTAGTCATCATTCTAATTTTGTATTTTAATGTAGATATATCAATCTTTGGAATCACCTTCCTTGTTCTGTTTTTCGTTTCGGCCTTCCTGAGCATCGGGATCAATTCCATCGTAATAAATCTCATCGGTGTTTTTATGCTGTACTATGTATATGAATTTCTCTGGAAAATCCTGACGCATTTCTTTGACAGTAAAAACATCAGCATTCCTGGCTCTTTGGGCATTATCACATTCCAGCTCATTGCGGCAGCACTCCTGTTGGTTCCGATGGGGATCGCCTTCTGGCTGACGTTTAAGAAAATGGATGTCAAGCCCATGAAATGGCAACTGAGAACCTATTACGCCATTGTTCTCCCCACCCTTGTCGTACTCATCACTTTTATCACGCTGATGTTCAAAAAGTATTTACTCGATTACTAGACAATATGTTTCACTGAAACTTAGCACCAATAAGCCAAAGGAGAATTGAATGCAAAACACAATTGCCGGTGTAAATATTGTTTGCGCGATCATTAGCGCAAAATGGGCGATGGAATTAGGATACAGTCAACTGCGCCAGATCCTTTTCCTGATCGGGGGACTGATTCTGGGACCGATTATGCTCCTTATCCTATACATCTACCTCCTGAACAAAAAGCTAAAAGAAAAAAAACCGGATGCGCCGGTCACCGAATAATTGATTTTCACATAGAGCTTTCCCCAAGGCAAAACGTCCCCTAGAAGGAAAAGCTGAAGCCAAACCTGTAGGTTGGGGTGCTATGGCTCTGCATCGGGTGAACAATCTCAGCGTATAGGAACAAAAATTTAGTTCCCGCCATGACAAACGGATACATGTAGCCATGATTTCGAGACATCTCTATTCCTCCGCCTCCGTAAAGCCGGAAAAACAATATTTTTCGAGGCAACATATACGCTGCTCCAGCCTGGAACAGCAGGTCTGACTCAGAACTCACATAATCCATATTCCCGATAAGAAACACGTTTCCGGTCAATCGATGTTTGTAGCCCACGCTGACGGGTTGGATGAAAAAGGAAAACGTCACAAAATTGTCTGGAGATTGATAGGACCGAGACCTCCGGTGTTTGGCATAGGAATCCGTTGCACAAAAAGAGATCAACAACAACCCTATGATACCGACGGGAAGAATTTTTTTCATCTCCTCCTCCTTTCCAAATTATTGTCAACACTCTATTTGCAAGAGCCATGCCAAGTTGTTTAGCCTAAGGATTCCAGGAAAAATGTACTGAAAAACGGACAGATGGATACAAAATGTCAACTATTTAGGAATGGGGTGGTACCTTATGGGACGCCCTCTTTTGGATTAAAATATGCTATGATAATCGGTAAGTGAGGTAAAAATGAGAAAGTTACTGCCAGTTATTTTGATGCTTTTTCTGTTCACAGTTTTTTATTGTTCAAACGAAACTGGAGAAATCAATCAACAAGAGAACGGTCCCGCCGGCGTTCAGTTTGTAGACCTCAGCATCCCTGATGCAGTCGCCAAGGCCGAGACGGCAAATAAAATCGTCCTGATCGACTTTTTCTCTCCCACTTGAGGGAGTTGCCTCAAGCTGGACCAGTTGGTCTGGCAAGACAAAGAAATAGGAACATTCGTCAATGCCCGATTCATCCCCCTGAGAGTTACGCCCTCCGATTCGAAGTATTTTCAAATACGGGCTGACTACAAAGTCCGGGGAACTCCTACAGCATTGTTTCTTAATTCCCAGGGAAAGGAGATCGACAGAAACCTCGGGTTCGACGGCAAACGGGATGAATATTTCCAAACCATCAAAGATATTTCATCGGGAAAAAACACTCTGCTGTCTCTCATGGGCGAACTCAAGAAGAATCCGGATGATGTGGAAACGAACTTCAAGATTGGCAATCGGTACATCGACAGATACGAATGGGAAAACGTCCAGCCCTATTTTTCCAAAGTGCTGGAAATGGATCCTGAAGACATGAAAGGATTCAAATCCGAATCCACCTATAATCTGGCCGTCTACGAAACCAGGACAAACAATAACATCGAGCCGCTCCAGAATTTCATCGCCACTTGCACCGATCATGATCTCCTGTATCAATCCTATGGCATTTTGGCCTCCCATTTTATACGAGCGAAAAAACTGGATAAAGCATCCGACCTTTATGAAGAGGCGCTGGAAAAATTGCCCGATAGTGCGAATTTGATGACGGATTACGCCATGTTTGTATTCACAAGCAAAGTCGAGGACAAATACGAAAAGGGATTTGAAAGAGCAAAAAAAGCGATGACCCTGGCTCCAGATGATGAGGAGGTTCTTTTCAGCTCATATTACAGTTTAATTTCCTACTACAAAAACAAGGAAAACCAGGAAAAATATTTCGCAACCTACGAGGAGGTCCTCAGCAAAATGCCCAAAGATACATTCTTCATGTACGGATACGCAGAGGCAATCCTGAAATCCAAAAACGAGGACAAATATGACAGGGGTATCGCAATAGCGAAAGAAGCCTTAGAGTTGGAACCTCAAGCCGCCCATATCTGGCATTCGCTGGGCCGTCTGTACGATGAAAAGGGGGACCGGAAAAACGCAGTGAAGGCAGTAAAAAAAGCCGTCGAGATCAATCCCGGCAGTAAAATATATAAGGAAACGCTCGGAAAACTCCAAGGCGAAAAACAGGAGTATGAGTAGCAGCCGAACTCAGGGATTTTTTAATTTGGCCCCGGCACATCAGAGATCTTGAAAATCCAAGCATAATCGTAGGGGACTGTTCCTGGATTTAGGCCAGGAGGAATTATGACAACTTCCTCCTCTGTCGTTTGTCATTTGACATTCCCATCATACCCTAGAAGACTGACCTTGGTTTTTTCCATTCCTTTTATGCCTTTGATCTTGAATTCTTGCTGCGGCCATTGCGTGCATATCACGTACAGGTCTTTTCCCTTTTTTGTGAAATAAACGGACTTCTTTTTTTCCCGGTTATTCCCTGATCCTTCCCAGGGCCTTGTTCCATAGATCGCATCTCCGTTCACCTTCAACCACTCCCCGATGTCCATCAACCGCTGTTGCATGATGATAGGAATCCGGCCGTCAGCCGTTGGCCCGACATTGAGCAATAAGTTGCCCCCTCTGCTCACAATTTCGATCAGCTCATGCACCAATTCTTCCGATGTGTTGTAATCGTCGATATTTTCATCCCGGTTGAACCCGTAAGAACCGCCTATCCCCCGGCTCTCCTCCCAAGGATGAAAAGTCCCCACTCCTTCAGCATCCTCGTATTCGCTGGAGTGGATTTGGAAATGCTTCCACTTATTGTCGTAATGTTTTATTATATAAATGGAAAACAGGAGACCATGAAAAAATTAACCTTTATGATAATTGTTTTATTTCTCGGCAATTCTCTTATACTTTCCCAAGATCTAGTCATAGCAGCACAAAAAGAGAAGGAGCGAAGAGCAAAATTAAAAAAGAAAAGCGCTATTATCGTGACAAATGCTGATCTGTACAAAACAGAAAGGGCAAAGACTCTAAAGATAACTCCTCCTGAGAAACAATCCTCAACTGTCCAGAGAGCGACACCCCAAAAGACCCAGAGGACGATCCCATCCAAACCCCCTCGTCCCCAAAAAAGGAAACCATCCCAACAAATAGATAATATTGATCAAATAGACTTCAATGTGGACAAGGTGGATCAGCTGGATCAAATTGAGGCGCAGGGATTCAGCCGTGAATACGCCACTCAAGTTTTGAACACAACTGAATACGTTGAAAATCCTCAGTCGGCCCTGGATAAACCGGATGGACAGTACGCCGAGATAGGAGAATTTGGATCACTCGACATTAAAATAGATGTCAAAAACAGAGACGGAGACGATATCGCTATCTTTGCCAAAAGACAAAAAGAAGGCCAACAAAACGAGAATCGAAATTATGGTGTATTTGTTGAATACAGAGGAGAGTGGGAGTTCATCGGGTTCGGTGGGGGAATAACGAGCCCAGAGACTTTCGACCTCGGGGAGATCCAATCGGCAAAAAAAATTCGGCTCCTATTCAAGGACTTTACACGAAGCATGTGGACGGCCAAACCATATCAACACCAACAAGTTGCCTTTTCGATGGGCATCGATGCCGTAAAATCCCTCCACCGCTAAAAAGACTTCGACTAGCACCTCCTTTCCCTATTGACCTCTGACCCAGTTGCAAGGTATTATTTGAGTATAGACAACATATCAGGGATAGGAGATCGCGATGGAAGAAAAACCCAAACTCACCGAGGAAGAATTCGTACGAAAAGCCGTCAAAAAACTCCGGGGAAAATATAAGGGCATTCATACGGTCTACAGCGGATTTAATACTGCCTTTAAGGAATATTTCGGAACAAATCCTATAGAAGCGACCCAAAGATTGGTCAGTGAAGGCAAAATCAATATAAGGCCCGTCAAAAGGGGCGTGATGATATACCTTCCTGAGGATGCTCCAAACCCCGTAGAGAATGTCCTGGAAAAAATCCTTGGGGATGAAGAGTAGTCATCGCGCGATCTTTATCACAAATTCGTCCTCGAGAAGTTTTTGTTTCGCCGTCAACACGATCCGGTAAAGTTGTTTTCCCCACGACGATCGAATCCTGGCATCTTTTAAAGGAAGAGTCTCCACGTTCGCCATAAATTTCTTTTCGTCGAATCTGACAACGATGGGTTCGAGATCTTGGATCTCTTCGAGATTTTCCAGTCTGATCACTCCCGTTTGATCCAGCACAGGCTTCCGCCAGCTCATAAGGGTCATCTGCAAATTTTTTGTGGCCTCGCTAAGCTGGTATTGATCATGAATGACGATATTTTTTCCTCTGTTCAATGTGATGGTGCGCAGCCATGATCGGACTTTTGCTTCCTCTGGATAAGCTGGGGAGATGTCGAGGCTGAATGCGGCTGATTTTTCTGTGACTCTATACCTTGCGCCGGCGGCTTTGTATTCTCTGCCGTTTTTCTGCATGATGCCGTTGATGGTAGGCAGATTATGGAAAGCTGATTGCATGGTCCATATTTCATACCGCCGGTTGCTGAAAGTTTTGGCGGTGTAGGTCTCGACACCCACATCGATAATGGCCGGATAACCATCGGCGTACACGATAAAGTTCCCCACATCGTTATGATTGTGGCTTTCCGCGTTGTGTCCCCCTTTGGCTGCCACATAAAATCCTTCGCTTGAACCTTCCGACGAACGGGCGGCCATCACCTGCAGCTCCGGAAGCCAAAAATCTTTGGCCAAGGGTTCTTTAGACTCTGATTCCAGAAGCTCCTCGAGTTGGAATAGCATCGGTAAAACCCTTCCCAATGAACCAAAACTTCCTCGGATGTAATCCTTTCCTAGACGTTGTTTTTCGGCCAAAAATGCCCCGAATCCCATCATATCTTTATCTCCGATGCTTTTCCCGTATCGGAAGATGAGGCTGGCGCTGGCATTGATCCGGGCTGCGGCGTCTGCAAAATTGATGAAATATGGATGGCTAATGTAAGCCCGTGTGATATATTTGCCGATCTCTCGGATCAAAGGTTTGTCGAATATGTCGATCCGCCCTTTTGATGAGCTTTGGAGCAGCTCGAGACAATCGAATAGTGAGCCGCCTGCCCGGTCCCAGTACCCTGGGCCTTCGTCGCATCCCCCATCCTGTGGGTAAGGATTCAGGAAGTTGTCCAAACATCTCAAGATCTTGTGTATGGATTGCGCCCTTCGCGCCCCATCTTTTTCCAGGATGAGCACAGCGGCCAACCAATTGGAACAGATCCAAGGATTCCAGTTATTCACAACTGTACCTCCGAAACCCATCCACCAAAAATCATCTCTTTCAAGATTGACGGATATGATCCGGCAGTCGACATCATGATGGATGCGCTCCCGGATGAGTGGGGAAATGGGATCGAGCTGTTCCCCCACCAGGTAGTCTGTCCAAGCCAGAAGCATGGCTGTTTCAGCGGCAAAAAGATCCACCGTCGGTTCGGTGACATCCGGAAGACCAGAACCCCTCTTCTGGGCGCCGACATGGGCCGGGATACCCCAGTAGGTCTCTTCGCAAATCATCCATATCCCGTTCATGATGTCATCCAGAAACCGGCCTTTCCCTTCCATGCATTCCCCTAACACCAGCTCGGCCAGTTTTGTGCGGCGGCCAAACGAGATACTCTGGTAATGGCTTCTGTTCCCTGTCCGGACATATTCCATAAAAACAGACGCCTTCGGTGTTTTCCACTCGCAATTCAGATGTTTTTCCGCCTGTTGGATATGGGCCATCCGCACCCTCTCAGGCAGCTTTTCCCACGCATCACGTTCGGATGCATTGGGGAAGGGATGCCAGTCTTCGACAGACAGGATGTTATCCTTCAATTTCTCTAGAGAGTAAGTCCCACTCAGGAGATTCATCCCCTCCTTTTGATCTGATGACTGGGATAAACTCGATCCATTCACAAAAGCTGTCAACAAAACAATCAGAAAGAAGGAACTCTTTTTTACTCGGCTTTTAATCCATTTCATAAAGATTCTCCCTTGAACCCTTTAATTTGGGTTCAATCTTATCAAAACACGCAAAATGTGTGCAACTTTGGGTTTCTTGACTGACAGGATGAATTGGGATAGGCTCAAGGAGATAAAAAAAAAGTGCACTCATGATGATATGATGAGGAATAAAAATATTTATTTCGTTCTATCAGCCTTTCTGGCTGCAACGGCATTCATGGCTTCCTGTGAAGGCCAAGGGGAGGGACAATCAGAAGTGGTCCCAGCAAAAAGAACTATCGGCATGGTAAGTTCGGCTCATCCTATCGCTACTGAGGCCGGCTTGGAAATTCTGACAAAAGGGGGGAATGCATTCGATGCGGCC
>RCNB010001149.1_pt1 | contig 16859 bp, 9 predicted proteins | sample 2041321 | NCBI WGS metagenome assembly RCNB01 (sample SAMN09708232, study PRJNA481090) | Marine sediment metagenome, whole genome shotgun sequencing project. | reverse complement strand
GGATTCGGGCTGATATCTGCATCGTCGGTGCAGGCGGCGCAGGACCTGGCATTGGTCAGCCATGTTGCGACGCTAAAGGCGCGCGTACCATTCATTCATTTTTTTGACGGCTTTCGCACCTCCCATGAAGTGAACAAGATCGACGAATTGTCTATCGAACACATACGGGCGATGGTCGATGACAAACTTATCTACGAGCACCGCAGACGGGCTCTGAACCCTGACAATCCGTTTATCCGCGGCACTGCACAGAATCCGGATGTCTATTTCCAGGGTCGTGAGAGCGTCAACAGCTATTACGCCGCGACGCCAAATACTGTGCAGGAGACGATGGACAAGTTCGCGTCACTCACAGGACGGCAGTATCACCTGTTTGATTATCACGGCGATCCGAAAGCCGAGCGAATCATTGTCCTGATGGGTTCCGGTGCAGACACCGTGATGCAGACTCTGGATACCGTACCCGCCAAAGGCCTTGGCATGGTTAATGTCCGCCTGTATCGGCCGTTCTCGGCGGAACACCTCCTGCAAGCCATTCCAAATACCGTAAAGTCGATTGCGGTGCTTGATCGAACCAAAGAGATTGGCGCAGGCGGAGAGCCGCTCTATCAGGATGTCATAACAGCACTTGCCGAGGCCGTCAGCGACGGCGAGATAAGCACGATGCCGCACGTTATCGGCGGACGGTATGGCCTGTCGTCGAAAGAGTTTACTCCTGCGATGGTAATGGCCGTATACGATGAACTCACCAAGCCGCAGCCGAAGCGCCATTTCACGGTCGGCATCAATGATGATGTGACGCACACCAGCATCGAATACGATCAGGAATTTCATATTGAGAGTGACAAGGTCACTCGTGCATTATTTTTCGGCCTTGGTTCAGATGGCACAGTGGGTGCCAACAAAAACAGTATCAAGATCATTGGCGAAAACACCGATCTTTATTGCCAGGGCTATTTCGTTTACGACTCGAAAAAGTCGGGGTCTCGAACGGTGTCGCATTTGCGCTTTGGGCCCGACGAGATTCATGCCCCGTATCTTATTCAGTCGGCAAACTTCATCGCTTGCCATCAATTCGACCTTGTCGAAAAAATAGAGGTACTACGGCACGCAGCCAACGGTGCGGTGTTCCTGCTCGACAGTCCGTATTCATCTGATAAAGTCTGGGACATGCTGCCGCAACCCGTGCAGCAGACAATTATCGACCGAGGCATACATCTACATGTCATCGATGCCAACAGCGTCGCGCGCGATGCGGGCATGGGCAAACGCATCAATACAGTGATGCAGGCATGTTTCTTTGCACTATCAGGTGTTTTGCCACGCGAAGAAGCCATACAGCAGATCAAACATGCGATAGAGAAATCCTACAAATCGAAAGGCCAGTCGGTTATCGACAAGAACTTTGCGGCGGTCGATGCGGCGCTTGATCACCTTTACGAGGTTGATATCCCGAAAGATCGTCTCAGCAAGCGTCCACTTGAACAAATTGTTCCGCCGCAGGCGCCGCCTTTCGTGCACGAAGTGACCGCAGAGATGATGCGTGGTTACGGCGATGACCTTCCTGTGAGCAAGCTACCGGTTGATGGCACCTACCCGAGCGGTACGACGCAATGGGAAAAGAGCAATATTTCGGATCTCGTGCCACTTTGGGACGAAGACCTCTGCATCCAATGTGGCAATTGCAGTTTTGTTTGTCCCCATAGCGTCATAAGAGCGAAGTTCTTCAATGCAAGCGCTTTGGCGAATGCCCCGGAAGAGTTTCCGTCTGCACCAGTCAGTGCGCGCGGTTTTCCGGAAACGCGCTACTCGCTACAGGTTTACGTAGAAGATTGCACAGGCTGCCGCCTTTGTGTCGAGGCCTGCCCTGTACGTAGTCCGGACGATCCGGAGGTGCGTGCTATCAATATGGGCGATAAGAAACCGGTGCTTGAGCAGGAAAAGACGAACATCAAGTTTTTTGAAAGTCTGGCCTACAACGATCGCGCAAAAATCGACTATTCTTCAGTTCGCGGCGCACAATTTCTGCAGCCGTTATTCGAATTTTCCGGTGCGTGCTCCGGCTGCGGCGAAACGCCCTATGTGAAGTTGCTTTCACAGTTGTTTGGGCCGCGCTTACTGGTCGCAAATGCCACGGGCTGTTCGTCTATCTACGGCGGCAACCTGCCGACGACGCCCTGGACGAAGAACCACGAAGGCAGAGGGCCGGCCTGGTCCAATTCGCTTTTTGAGGATAATGCGGAGTTCGGTCTCGGAATGCGTATCGCTGCAGATCATCACATGGATATCGCGAAGGACCTCGTCACCGAACTCGCGCCAAGAATCGGTGAGGAGCTGGCGGACCTGCTAATAAACTCTCCGCAGCACCTGGGTACGGCGATACGCCAACAACGTAAACGTGTAGCAGATTTGCGAAGCCTTCTGCTCGATATGGTTAGCAAGAACAACGACGAAAAAGCTGCCGCGTTGCTTTCGATTATTGAACATCTCGTGCGCCGCAGTATTTGGCTCGTCGGCGGCGATGGCTGGGCCTACGACATCGGTTCCGGTGGACTTGACCACGTTCTGGCGAGTGGCCGCAATGTTAACGTGTTGGTGCTTGATACCGAGGTGTATTCAAACACGGGTGGACAGATGTCCAAGTCGACACCACTTGGCGCGTCGGCTCGTTTTGCTTCGGCCGGTAAGCGCAGCGGCAAGAAGGATCTCGCGTTGCAGGCGGTGTCTTACGGCAACGTCTACGTGGCTCAGGTTGCCATGGGTGCAAATCCGCAACAAACATTGTTGGCGATGCGCGAAGCAGAGGAATATGAAGGGCCCTCGCTTATCCTTGCGTACAGCCATTGCATCGCGCACGGCATAGATATGACGAAGGGCCTGGAGCAACAAAAACTGGCAACCGCATGCGGGCATTGGCCTTTGATTCGCTTCAACCCGATGCTACGTGCTGCCGGCAAGAAACCGTTCGTTCTCGATTCCCCGCGTCCAAGCATTCCGCTGACGGAATACGCATACAACGAAAACCGCTATCGCGTGTTGAAACAGACGCATCCGGAAGAGGCCGAGAAGCTCATGCGGAGTGCCCAGGAGCAGATTGAGAATCGTTGGCAGACTTATGAGCACATGGCAGAACAGGGGCCGGCTAAATTCCAGCCTATCTCTTAGTTGTCATCGGACTCGAAGTACGTGTCCGCGTTCCGCAATTCCCGCGCCCGTAAAGTTACGCAAGTCTGCACCGAAGTTACGACCTTATCGAGCACTCGCAATGTGCCGGAAACCTGATGGTCCGGGTTGCTAAAGAACTCATTGGCGCGCTCGATACTCTTCATTGAACAGGACCTCGCAACTGACGGTAGTCTTGCCAGACCGTTACCCGGCAACCGAGCCTTGAACGTCTCGTAATTCGCGAGCGCATAGTTCAATACTGGATCGCGATTTTCCGGTTGTGCGAGCAGCAAGCTTCGAACGGACAGCATTTCACTTGGGCGCACGGCATCACTGATCGAATAGGCCTGCAAGTCGACCAATACTTCCGGCAAGTCGAAATAGGTCAGCGCTGCCAAAAACCTGCCGCGCGCACTCGGCTCGGTCGCGTTTTCGAACCGACTCTTAAACGTTGCGTAGGTCTCCAGGTCGCCGTTGATTGCTGTAGCAAGTAACGCTGTGGATATGAGACTGGCATGCAAATTCAGGTCGCCAGCCAGGTACGCAGCGCCACGTTTCGCAAACTCCCGCGTGATTTCTTCGTTACGGGCATTGCGGATCAGTTGTCGCAGCAGGTAAGGACGAATGGTCGTCACCGCATTTGATTCTCCGTCTACAGGGTCAAGTCCAAGTGACTCAACGGCCGGCCCAAGCAAATTGCCGATAAACCTGGCAAAGCCACTTTTGTGAGCGTCGCTGACCAGTGCGTCTTTGATGATCGACAGTTGATCGACAACGATGTCCAGTACGTAAGGGTCGCGTTCTGCCGAGAATGACGCTAGTGCCGCAAGGTACTCGTTTGCGGGGAGCTCTCCGGCGTAAAGTGTCGCAGTGAGGTTTGACACGAGACCCATTCGTTCCATCGGCGTGAGTAATTGCTGCGCATCGTCGACTAACGGTTGCAGCATCTTCGCGGGTAGTTTCCAGCGAAAATAGCCACCTTGTTCGGCATTCGGGTAGATCCAGTCGACATCGCCATGGTGCTGCAGTTCCACCGTCGCCGATGGGCTGTCGAGAATGAGTGTTTGCGTGTGTATCTCGCCGTTAACGGAATACTTGATCGCTATAGGGATAGTCCACTGCAACTCGGGTAATTCGATACCTGCGTTAGAAAACCGTTGCTGCGAGACCGATAGCAGATTGTCATCGAGTACCTCAACATTAATCAGCGGGATCCCGGGTTGTTGCATGAAGCTCGCAAAGGCTTTCGCAACATCCCAATCGGCATGAGTTCCGATTGCGTCGGCGAAATCGATGGCAGATGCGTTACCCCATTGATGTCGGCGCATGTACTCGAGGATGCCGGCGCGAAAATTTTCTTCGCCGATCGCCTTTTCGAACATATTGATGACAACCCGCCCTTTGGAGTAGGCGGGCCCAATGTCGTTCAGGAAATTGTCAGTCGCCATTCTGGGTGCGCGAATAGGCCGAGCCGACGGTCCAGCGTCCTGGTTCATTGTCCTGAACATTGTCGACATGCGCGATTTTTCTATGTCCAGTTGCGGGTATGTTTCTGCGACAATCTTGTCACCCATCCAGCTGGCGAAAGACTCGTTTAGCCATAAGTCCACCCACCATTCCATCGTGACGACGTCACCGAACCACTGGTGAGCCAGTTCATGCGAGTTTGTGCCAATGATGGACCGGTAGCGAGTTGGGTCAACGTTCTCCATATCGATGAGAAGTGCACGATCGATATAGATAATAGCACCAGGATTTTCCATCGCGCCGTACCAGAATTCAGGTGTCGCGATGAGATCAAGCTTCTGATACGGGTAAGTCGAGTCAAAATAGTTCTCGAGGCCGGCCACGAGCTTGGGAGTCGATTCCACCGCTAGCTTCGTCAAATTGGATTTCCCCGGTGTCGTAACAACCCGACCCGGGATACTCATACCGGGAATTCCGACGGCTTCGAACTCGCCAACAGCAATAGCAATGAGGTATGACGGGATCGGCGCCGTCTCCGAGAACACAACGGTCTTCATTGTGTCGTGCTCGACGGTGCTTTCGATCGGCGAATTCGAGATCGCCATCATGTCCGACGGTACCGTCAAAGTGACCTGCCACGGAAACTTGTACGCTGGCTCGTCGAAGCAAGGAAACGCCTCCCGAGCTTCAGACGCTTCCAATTGAGTAATGACGTGGTATCGGTCGTTCTCTTCAACGCGATACATACTGATACTGTCTGTATTGAAGTTATCTTCAAAGTCGATGTGCAATTCGTATTCACCGGGTTCTATCGTCGAGCCGGTCGAGATGTGTAGCATTGATTGTTCGAGTTGCTCAAACGCTGCGGGTGCCGGCGCGCCCTCGGGGCCAAACGTCGCGCCCAGAATCGTGATGTCCTGGGCATGCAACACAACGGACTCGACCGCTTCGCGAACCTCGAGAACGATATGCGTGCTGCCGACGTAGTCCGGACGATTCGGATCAATCGTCATTTCAAGCTGTTGCTTCAGTGGTTGAACCGCCGGGTTCAGGCGGTAGGGGTCGAGCTCACTTGCGCAGACGGAAGAGCCGACCAGCAACGAAAGCAGGCAAGCGGCACTCAAACTGTTTACGATCACCGGGTTCTCCTTCATCGCGATGTATCACTTAGTGCACAGTAGATCTATCATAGTCTAATCCACCGTAACGAGAACTCATCGTGCTGCAAGAGCTAATTGACATCGAGGCCCGCATTATTGGCTGCCTGATAGAAAAGTCTATCGTTACGCCGGATATGTATCCGCTGACGCTAAACGCACTCACCGCGGCCTGCAACCAAAAGTCTGCACGCGACCCGGTAATGGCGCTGAATCAGGGAGAGGTGCAGCATGCGCTTGGCATTCTCGAGGCCAAACATCTTGTAGTCCGGGACGAAAACTTCAAGAGTAGGACAGAGAAGTACTCGCAACGCTTCTGTAATACGCGTTACAGCAGCCAACAATTCGAGCCACCGCAGCTGGCTATCGTTTGCTTGTTACTACTGCGCGGCCCACAAACGCCAGGCGAATTGCGAGCGCGTAGCGGGCGATTGCATACCTTTGCAGACAACAGCGACGTTATCCTCGCTCTAAACAGCCTTATAGAACGTGAAGACGCGGAGCCGTTGCTCGTGCAGTTGCCACGGTCGCCCGGGCGGAAGGACTGCGAGTACATGCATTTGTTCTGTGGGCCCGTGGACATCGAGGAGCACGCGCGTCAGGCACAGGCAGCACGTCCGGCCGGATCGTCCGAGCGCGTCAGCGTCGCGGAGCTGGCAGCGAGAGTCAGCCAGCTCGAAAGTGAGGTCGCGGAGCTGAAGGAACAGCTGGCGTCGCGACCCTCATAATCGCGCTTATTGCGGATCGGCCTTGGCAATAACTTCATTCATTATTCGGGCATCAAAAGTCGGACATATTGATTTTGGAGTCTGATTTCCGCTCCATTTTCTTGAGGGAATAGCATGAACAAACTAATTACGGCGATCACTATTGGTGTGGCAGTAATAGTGGCTTCTTGCGGCAATAGTGAGGCTCCAGAGGAAACGTCCAGCCTGCCGGTGCGCCATGCGGTGATTGACCTGGCAGATATCGCCACTGCTGAAGCGCTTACCGCACGCTGCGAAGAGGAAGAGGCTCTGTTTCGTGCGCATCTCGCCGAGCTCGAGGCCTTCGATGGCACTCCCGCGACAGACGGCTATTACCAGTCACTCGATAGCCTGTTTTCCAGCCTGGGCACTCTAGGTTCGACAGCCAGCAGTCTTGGCGGTGTTCATCCGGACGCGGATCTACGCGACGCGGGCGATGCTTGTTCGCAGCTCCTGACAAAAGTAACAACAGACATGAATCTGTCTCGCCCGTTGTACGATGCAGTTAGTCGGATAGATCCTGGCAATGTCGATGACGCCACGAAGTATTCGATCGAAAAACTGTTACTCGGTTTTCGGCTTTCCGGAGTCGACAAGGATGATGCAACGCGCGAGCGGATTCGAGAGTTAAACGACCAGATCGTCGCTATTGGTCAGGAATGGGATCGAAACATCCGTGATGATGTCCGTTACATGGAGCTCGATTCGGTCGAGGAACTTGCGGGACTACCCGAAGATTACATAGCGGCGCATCAGCCAAACGATGCAGGCAAGATCGTCATATCTACTCAGTATCCGGATGTATTTCCTTTCTTCGAGTATGCCGATAACGACGCGCGGCGAAAGGAGATCGCGACGATATACAGGCAACGCGCATACCCTCAGAATGAGGGGGTCTTACGCAAATTACTGGAGGCGAGATACGAATTGGCACAACTGATCGGCTTTAATAACTACGCGGAGCTGGTTACTGCCGACAAGATGTCCGGGTCGCCCGAACGCGTCAAAGAATTTCTGGCCGAGCTTAGAGGTTATACCGGCGACGTGCAGGACAAGGAGTACGACATGCTGCTCGCCAGGCTGCGACAAGACGAACCGGACGCCGAGCGGCTGGAAAGTTGGCAGAGGAGCTACGTGCAAAGCAAGGTGCGTCGCGAGCAATTCGACGTCGATTCGAAAATTACTCGGCAGTACTTCAACTTCAACAACTCCCGCGATGGTATTTTTGCACTGGTGCAGGAGCTTTTTGGCGTGCGCATCCAGCCGTGGGAAACAGATACCTGGCACGAAGACGTTGAGTCCTATGAGTTAGTCGATGGTGATGACGTTGTCGGTCGTTTCTATCTCGACATGCACCCGCGCGAAGGAAAGTTTCAGCATGCGGCGATGTTCCCGTTCGTCAATGGTATTGAAGGTCAGCAAATACCAGTAGCCGGATTGATCTGTAATTTCCCGAGAGGGGAGGAACTGATGCAATTCAGCCAGGTGGTTACGTTCCTGCATGAATTCGGTCATCTTCTTCACTGGCAATTTGCCGGGCACCAGGATTGGAGCAACATTTCCGGTATAGCAACTGAGTGGGACTTCGTGGAAGCGCCGTCGCAGATGTTGCAGGAGTGGGTTTGGGACTATGACACCGTGTCTCAGTTCGCCAAGAATGCGGATGGTGAAGCGTTGCCGAAAGACCTGCACTCACGCATGGTTGCGGCTCGCGACTTCGGACTGGGTATGGGAACTCGCGGGCAGCTTTCGTATGCGATGTTGTCGATGTCTATGTACGACCGCGATCCCGCAGAGGTTGATTTCGATGCGCTTAATGGTGAAATCACCAGTGAATACACAAGGTTCAGTCCAATCGAGGGTACTCACAGTTGGGCAGCATTTGGCCACCTAAACGGTTACTCGGCAATTTACTACACATACCAATGGTCGTTGGCGATAGCGACGGACATGTTCACGGAGTTCAAGAAATCGGGTCTGCGTAACGTGGAAGTAGCCGGTGCCTACCGCGATAAGGTTCTGGCTGTTGGCGGCAGCCGCTCGGCAAATGATTCGGTTACGGACTTTCTTGGCAGGGACATAAGCTTTGAGCCGTACGCCGACAGACTACGAGGAGGCGCCGACTAAGCTTAGTCCATCATCTGGCTGACGTTGATTTTGAACTGCAGAAACACGATGCCGCTCATGGATTCGTCTGCCATCTTGCTGTCATACATTTTCTCGACGGCGACCTTCGGCATATAGGTCAGGTTGATGCCAACGTAGCGGTTGCCAACTGTCAGGCTGGGCAGTGCGCCTGGGAAGGGCTTGTTGTCGTTAACGTCGGTTCGGGTCATGACGAACGCATCGATGCCGGCATCGAAGTAAAAGCCGTTCATGCGATCGGTAGCGTACAGGTTTCTGTGCAGGCCACCACCGACCATGTAAGACATGTCTTCGTTGCTGTCACGGAAACCGTTCGCCATCAGTCGAGGCTTCCAACGCGACTCGCGCTTGAAAGTGTACTCGAGACCGAGGCCGTAATTATCCTCGTTCCACTCCTGGCTCGCACCTATGTGAAAGGACTTGCCATTGATGATTGTGCTGAATTCGCCCGCAGTGGCCGATGACAACGGCAGGACGATAAACAGGGCGACAAGGGTGAGTCTTGCGGCATTTACTGTTCTCATGCCTTAAACAGTCTGCAAGGCTCATGCCAGAATAATAACTATTGGTTAATCAATCGCTTACATATTTAGTCTCAAGGCGATGTAAAGAGTGCCGACAGCGATCAGAAAGGGGTTGTGACGTGCGTCACAGTTTTTCGGCGGTTGCGTGATGTGAGCCGATGCTCCAGAGTTCAATGCCAGCACAATCAAAAGCACTAATTTGTCACCGTGAAACCCAGCACTCTCCGCATCGGCTATCGCTACAGATCCAAACGGCTCGCGCCCGAGTACGACGCGATCGTCATCGGCTCGGGCATAGGCGGGCTGACGAGCGCGGCGCTGCTCAGCGAACTTGGCTGGAAAGTGTGCGTGCTGGAACAGCACTACACGGCAGGTGGTTACACACATTCCTACGAACGCAATGGCTACGAATGGGATGTGGGTGTGCACTATATTGGCGATGTTGGCACTGAGACTCGTACGAAAAAGATGTTCGATTTTCTCACCAGCGGCAATCTCAAGTGGGCACCGATGGCCGCGGAGTACGATCGCTTTTATGTAGGCGACAAGGTATTTAATGCGGTTGCCGGCAGACAGGAGTTTCGCGACAACCTCGTAAGGCAGTTCCCTGCGGAAGAGCGAGCCGTCGATCGTTACATGCAGCTGCTCAAGCAGGTCAGCGGCGCCCTATTCGCCCACAGCATTGAAAGGGTACTAACGCCCTGGCAACGCAGGCTCGCGACGCCTATCTTGAAATGGAAAAAACCAAGTGTGTTGTATCGCAATACGCATGATGTATTGAGTGAACTCACCGACGATCCGGATCTTATCGCAACCTTGTGCGGTCAGTGGGGAGATATGGGTCTGCCGCCGAAACAGTCGGCGTTCATGGTGCACGCTATGATAGCTCGCCACTATTTGTATGGCGGATTCTATCCGACCGGCGGAAGCTGGCAAATCGCCGAGAATATTATTCCCAGAATTCAAAAAACAGGCGGGGAGGTTTTTACCTACGCGCGTGTTAAGCAAATCCTGGTGGAAGAAGGCAGCGTCACCGGCGTTGAAATGGCTGATGGCCATCGAATCGAGTGCGGTTGTGTCATTTCGTCGGCGGGCATCGGCAACACTTTCGATGGACTCCTGTCCGGAGAGATCGTCAAGAACGCCGGTTACGAAAAAGATCTCTCCAGCGTGCAACCGAGCTTCGCACACCTTGGTGTCTATATCGGCCTCAAGCACACGGCCGAAGAGCTCGGGCTACCCAAAACAAATTTCTGGATATACCCGGGCAACGATTACGATGCCGCTGTCGACGCATTCGTGAAAGATAAGAACGCGCCGTTCCCGGTTGTCTATATTTCGTTTCCATCGGCGAAAGACCCGGACTATTTGCGCCGCCATCCTGGTACCGCAACCATTGAAATTGTTGCGCCGGCTCGCTATGCGTGGTTTGAGCAGTGGCAGGGCAGTACCTGGGGCAAGCGTGGTGATGATTACGAAGCGTTCAAGAAAGAACTCGGCGACCGACTGATGCGGCACTTGTTCGACAAACTACCGCAGCTCGAAGGCAAGGTGGATTACTTCGAAGTTTCAACGCCGCTATCCACCAACTGGTTTTCCGCTTATCAACACGGCGAACTCTACGGCCTTGAGCACACCCCGGAACGACTGCAGCAAGACTGGCTTGGTCCGCGCACTCGCATTCCTGGTCTTTGGCTTACCGGGCAGGACACACTTACCTGCGGTGTTACCGGCGCCATGATGGCGGGCATGTTGACGACCATGGCAATTGTCGGAATGCGAAAGATAGGTCCGCTGATGAAACGGATCTATTCGCCGCCGTGTTAGGCCTCAAAAATATAAGTATCCGCCGCGGGCGGAACCTACTTATCGAGAACGTCAGTTTCCAGCTCCACGCGGGGCAGAGAATGGGCTTGATCGGCGCCAACGGCAGCGGCAAGACTTCCTTGTTCGCGATGCTGCTCGGTGAGCTTGAGGCAGATGACGGCGAGCTTGGACTGCACCCGGATGACGTGTTTGCGCATGTAGCTCAGGAGAGCCCGAGCGGTAGCGGTTCGGCGTTGAATCACGTCATGGACGGCGACGCTGAGCTGCGCAAAGTGCAGGCAGCCATCGCTGCTGAGGAGGCCGGCTCCGGCGAGCATGGCGCCGCCTCGCATGCGCTGTTCGAACGCATGGAAGCGATTGACGGTTATGGTGCCGAGTCGCGTGCGGCACGATTGCTACACGGCCTGGGATTTGCAGACGGGGACATCCACAAGCCGGTGCAGGAGTTTTCAGGTGGCTGGCGCATGCGTCTCAATCTCGCTCGGGCCCTGATGTGTCGCTCCGATATTTTGCTTCTCGATGAGCCGACCAATCACCTCGATCTCCCGGCGATACTATGGCTGGAGCGCTGGCTGAAACGCTACGAAGGGATATTGATGGTGATTTCTCACGATCGAGACTTCCTCGATGAAGTTTGTACACGCATCGCTCACATCGAGCACCAGCAACTGCAGCTGTTTACGGGAAATTACAGTCAATTCGAAGCCCAACGAGCGGAGCAACTCGCGCAGCAACAGGCGATGTACACGCGACAGCAGTCCGAGATCAAGCATATCCAGAGCTATGTGGACAGATTTCGTTACAAGGCATCGAAAGCCCGCCAGGCACAGAGTCGACTGAAGATGCTGGAACGCATGGCAAAAATAGCCCCGGCACACGTTGATTCACCGTTTCGTTTTCACTTCATCGAGCCGAAGAAACAACCGCAACACCTGTTGGGTTTGTCGGATGCGGTGCTGGGGTACGACGGCAATGAGCAAAGCCCGGTGCTCGACAACGTTGACCTGCATCTCGCTGCCGGTGATCGGATCGGCTTGCTTGGCGTTAACGGGGCGGGCAAGTCCACGTTGGTTAAGGCGCTTGCCAGTGGCAGCACGCTGCTCGGTGGGGAGCGTCTGCTCAGCAAGGATACAAAGATTGGCTATTTTGCGCAGCACCAGTTGGATCTGCTGAAACCCGAACAAAGCCCAATAGATCACTTGCGCGTCTACGCAGCGAAGGACCGTGAACTGGAGCAGCGCAATTACCTGGGACGGTTCGGCTTCAGCGGCGAGCGCATCTTTGAGCCCGTCGCGCCATTTTCAGGTGGCGAAAAAGCCCGTCTCGTACTAGCACTGATAATTCGTCAGCAGCCAAACCTGCTTCTTCTTGACGAACCTACCAACCATCTTGACCTGGAAATGCGCCAGGCCCTGAGCGTCGCGCTCATTGAGTACAGCGGTGCTCTGGTTGTCATCTCACATGATCGACATTTGCTACGCAGTGTCTGCGACGAGTTGTTGATCGTTCACGATGGCATCGTGGATCGTTTTGACCGCAGCCTCGATGACTATCCAGCCTGGCTAAAGGAGCAACAACTGCCTGCGAGCCAGAATGGGGCAGGTGAGAAGGAGAGTTCGGAGTCGACCAGGTCATCTAGCAAGAAACAACTGCGGCAAGAGCAAGCTAGTCGTCGTGAACGATTGAAGCCAATGTACGACAAAGTTCGTGACATCGAGAAAAAGCTGACATCGAATCGGGCCAAGGTTGAATCGCTGGAAGCCAAACTCGCAGACGAAACTCTCTATACAGACCCGACTCGCCAGGCCGAACTCACCGGGTTCGTAAAAACTCTCGGCGAGGTGAAGTCTGCTATCGAGGGTTTGGAGTGGGACTGGCTGGAAGCCAGTGAAACACTTGAGACGAGTCTGTAGTTATTGTGCTTTCGCTCCACATAACAGAGTATGCGGTATCGCTTGCCGTCAGGTCGGCCGCCTTTTTTGGGAAAAATTATGAAGAATAAAGTTCTTTTAGCCATTACTTCATTGCTTCTTATCCCTTTTGCATCACAAGCTGCGGACTATCTGCCGAAGCTTGCGATCGATAATCCCGGCAAGAAGATTGCGATCGTATCGATTGCTGCCAATAATTTCGGCGGATCGCTGCAGGGTTGGAACGATGCAAATTCGACGGATCTGATGACGTCTCGCTTAAACACGATGCTGTTGTACACCGAGGAATTGTTCGCCAAGAGTTGGGATGTAGTACCGACGAGTTCTTTTGCGAGTCAGCCGGAGTTTATTGCGCTCGCAGGCGAGCAAAGAGATGTTGGCGCGCCTATTTTTGATGGCATCTATATGCCGCTGTTCTCGAAAAATAGAAAACAGCTGGTCAAAGCAACGATCGACAAAGACGTTGCCGTTGCCCTAGCTGGCATCACCGGTGCGGATTTCCTGTTGGTCATTTATTCTGAATGGGCTGTCAAGACCGGCCAGTTTGTTCCAACATCAAAACCATTGACCAAGAATGTGGTCAGCATCTTTAACGCCGCCGGCAAACAGGTGTTCAAAGGCAGGCTGGACAAGATGGCACCCAAGACACTGGGTGCATTCAGTGCGGTCTTCGTCGATAAAGATACCATCGACCTGTGGGTAGGCGCTTACCAGGACAGTATTGCGGCCATGTACGCAGGCCGGAAAAAATAGGGTAGGCAGGATTTAGAATTAAGCGGGTACCTTCTTATTCAAAAATACCAGTGATTCCAGGACGATGTCCGGTTTAGCCGTATTTCTTGAAATGCAGGTCCTTAGCCTGGCCGATCCAGTCGTCCTGCTCCATGCGACCCTTGCACTCTTTTAATTCGAAATTCACGCGTGCGATATCTGCGACATTGAACGCCGCGATTTGCCGAAAGCTGTAAATACCAAGCTCGTGCAATGCATGTTCGAAAACCTTCCCGATGCCGACGATCTCCTGCAGGTTGTCCCGTTCTTGTTCGGCAGGTTTCTGACCGTTTGATTTCTGTGCGACAGTCGTCTTACGCACATCTTTGAGGGCCTGGCGCTGCTGCTTTTCGATATCGACGAAATTCTTCTCGACTTCGTCCAGTTTGAGTCGCAGCGTTTCGGATTTCTGTTCGGACTGGCCCGCATGCTCCTTGTAGCGCTTGGCATCGCTTTCATACTGTTTGCGGCTGTTTTCCATCGACGTAAGACATTGCGCCAGTTCCCTGTTCTGAACTTTGAGCTCATCCATTTCTGCGACGTCACGTTGCAATGTTTCAATTTCCTGCTTTACAAGAGTAGCGTCGTGGTTTAACTGTGCGTTCTCGGCCTCTAATTCGATTGCCTTCTGCTCCAGCGCATCGAGGTTCCCGAGTCGTTTTCGGGCGGACGCAAGCATTTTGTTGACAGATTCGTGCTCCGACCGGGAAGATTGAAGCAGGTTGCCGAACGATTCATGCTCCAACTTGGCATCTTCGACCTTCGCCGCCAATGCCTTGCGAATCTCAAATGACTTCGCGAGCTCGCTCTTATAAAAATCGCCTGACTTTATGAATTCGGTCTGAAGATCTGAGGACTGCTGTTTGACTTGTATCAGCGCGTTTTGAAAGCGGGTCATCTCGCTTTTGACATCTTCACGTTCAGCGCGAAGCGTGAACAGATCCTTCGACATCCGCTTTTCTTTTTCGCGAGCGGACTCAAGATCGGTCCTGGCATTTGCGGCGGCGGTTTCGTGCTTATGCACAGCAGCTTGCTGCGTTTCTATCGTTGACCGCAGTTTGACCGCTTCAGCCGTAAGGTGATCTCTTTGACGGACATAGTTGTCGAGTTTTATGTGCCATTCATCATTCTGTTGCTCGACACGACGGTTGACGAGCGTGCCGCGAAACAACCAGCCGAGAGCGGCGCCAATGATGGCGCTGCCAAGCAGATACGTCACGATTTGTGGGGTCAGGCCGTCCATAGTGGTGCAGTATGGCTGGCTATGACGTTATGGAATATGACCGAATCCACAAAAAAGGGGTTTTTCCGGCCATGCGACCCCTTTTGCCGCCCTGTTAAATCGGATACGGTCAGGAAATGACCAAATATGCATTAAATGTGATCTTGGCGGCGTTGATTCTGACTGCCTGTACGACTCATCCAAAGACAGACCTCAAACGGCTCTATTTCATGCAGGCCGACAATCCGGATCAGCCACCTGTCGTAATCATCCAGGGCGCTATGGGCAGCCGGCTCAATGATTCCGAAACCGGCGCTGAGGCATGGCCGGGGTCGTTGGGGAGTGTCGTATTTAGCGACTACAAGAATCTTAGGCTCGAAATCGATCCTGAAACACTCAGGCCATTGCCGTCCAATCTGGTAGAGGGCGGAATTGCAGAAAGCCTGGGCGGCGTCGATTTCTACGGGCGCATAATGTCGACGCTCGAAAATGCCGCCGGTTACACGGCGTCGGTTCCCGGTACATCGGCCGCGCATGGCGAACAACGATATTACGTTTTCAGTTACGACTGGCGGCAGGATAATGTCGCGACCGCTCGAGAGCTTGATAAATTTATTGCGAAGATCCGTGAAGATTACGGGGAACCAGACCTAAAAGTCGATGTTGTTGCGCACAGCATGGGAGGGCTGATCACCCGCTATTTCGTTCGATACGGGACGCTGGATGTGCTTGACGACAATGAGTTTCCGGTGAATCAATACGGCGCGAGCCGAATAAGGCGCGTGATCTTACTTGGCACGCCCAATCTCGGCTCGATTGGGGCTCTGAGTACCTTGATCCGCGGATACAGAATCGGGTTAGGAGTGGTACCTCCTGAGGTAGTGGCAACGTTTCCGAGCACGTATCAGGTACTTCCACACGCGATTACAGATTGGTTTGTCACACTGGATGGACAACCGTTACAGTACGATCAATTTAGTGCGGACAATTTCTGGAAGCGATTCCAGTTCTCGGTCTTCAGTGACGAAGTTAAGGAAAATATCAGGGCTCAGTATGACGACGATGCTGAGGCCGAAGCGTATATCGCTCTTCTCGAGCGTTATTTCAGAAAGCACATAGAACGGGCTCGCCGATTCAGCTGGTCGTTGACGGTGCCCGTTCCCAATCCGAAAGTGCGATACATCGTTTTTGGCGGCGACTGTCTGCCGACACCAGCCCGCTCCGTAGTTGAGCCGATAAACGGGGCTTGGGAGGTTCGCCTTGCACCGGAAGAAATCGTGAACCCGCTGCCTGGTGTTGATTATGAGCAACTGATGTTGGAGCCGGGAGACGGAACGGTAACGAAAGCATCGTTACTCGCCAAGCACACAACTGACCCAACCGTCGCTCGTCACAAGTACAGTTTCTTTCCAGTCGACTACCCGGTTTTTCTGTGCGAAAAACACAGTCAGCTAACCGGCAATATCGATTTTCAGAACAATCTCCTACATGCGTTGCTAAGCGCGGATCGATAACACTTCGCCTGTTGGCTCAATGTAATAGCGCAGCCCTCGCAACACAGAGCGCGTCGTCTTCATAACTATCAGCAAAGTAGTCTTTTATCGATGCCCGGCTGTTTTTGTGTGCAGCGACCGCTGTTTTGAGGCGGGCAACACTGGCTTTCGTACAATTCGTCGGCATCAGGTAGGCAGCAAATGCCCGCGCGCGAGCGTAGAAAGCCGGATCCGGGTTTTTCTCGTCTGCCAGGATCTGGGCAAGAATCTCGTCGGCGAAGGCCTCATGCAGTTCTTCCTGGCCCGCCGGGAACATATAACCCATGGAGATGCGCTGGATGGCATAGGAGTTTGCGGAATCCCTATTAAGAACGTCGTCAATAATGGCCCGTTTGACCGCCATGTCTGGTC
>RCNB010001148.1_pt1 | contig 16862 bp, 12 predicted proteins | sample 2041321 | NCBI WGS metagenome assembly RCNB01 (sample SAMN09708232, study PRJNA481090) | Marine sediment metagenome, whole genome shotgun sequencing project. | reverse complement strand
TCGTTTTGTTCGATTGCTTTTAGGACAGCGCCTCCGCCGGTAAAGAAGTAATACATGGCATCATCTTGTACTGCCAGATAGAGGCCTGGGCACAAGCTTTTGAATTCCTGCAGGGTGTCCCCGCCGCCGTAAAGCTTCAATGCGTCACGGTTTTGGTCGATGGTTCGATCAAGTGCTTCTGAGCCCTCGGTAAAATGAGGGGTATATCCCATAACGGCATTGACAAAGATGGTCTTGGCGGAATTGAACACATCGGCTACGGTATGGTCGGAAAAGGACTTGCGATCAATGTCAAGTATGTGACCATAGGATTGGCCTTGGGCGAGATCGTCCACCTTGAGGGTTCGATACTGTCCTTCCGCCTTTTCTCCCAGATTGTCCGCCTCGACAATATAGGGAAGCTCAATGATTTTGTTCTTTTCCTTGTCGAGAGAAACAAGTTGTTTGGCCGCTTCAATATCTTCTTCTGAGACTCCAGCTATGCGGACATTGTACTTTGCGCTTAAGTATGTGTTATAGATCACGCCACCGAGGATGAGATGATCTACCTGCTTGTAAAGTTCATTTAGTGGACCTATCTTGGTGTCGTACTTTGCGCCGGCTACAACGGCAACGAAGGGTCGTTCCGGATTTAGCACCTGGTCTAAGTGTTGAATCTCTTCTTGCATGAGAAATCCGGCGTATGCCGGAAGAATCTTTGCAATATGGTACGTGGAGGTGTGAGGTTGCCAGGAGCCAAAGGCGTCATTGACAAAGACATCGGCAATGCCGGCCAATTGAAGAGCAAAGGCATCTCCTTCGTCACCCTTTGATTCCTCGCCTTCAAACCATCTCGTGTTCGGCAAATAAATACCCCCAATCTTGCGCCGCTTGAGGTCGTTTATGGCCAGGTTGAAGGATGTGTCTATTCCGGTTATGCCTCGTTTATTTTCTATGCGAAACTCAGGCACATAGATCTTCGTGTGAAGCTTTCGTTCGATATAGGAGGCGATAGGTTTCGTGGAGGTAGCAGTATCACATGCTATTTCGCCGGTCTTCTTGTTCTTGGGGCGCCCCACGTGAGACATCAAGATGATCCTGCCTCCCTTTTCCACAATATGATAAAGGGTGCCAATGGTGCGATCGATTCGGTAGGGGTCCCGAATAATGCCATCCTTTACCACGTTGTGATCTACCCTAACCAGTACTACCTTGTCAGCGAGCTGGGCGTCTTGGATGACGGGGAGTATGTCATTATTGTTCTTTTTCATCTGCACCTTGTTCCTTAATGTATTGCTTGAGTATTCGGTAATCCTTCATATCTATATCCCGGAATTTGATTCCCATGCCCTTGGGGCGGTGTGGGCCTTCCGGGCGTATCCTGGTCCAGACGACTTCGCATTTAAGTGTTACGGTTTCTTTAATACCTGGTAGGTTCAGCTTAAGCGAGAATTTGTGGCCGGGCTTCAGCGGATTGTCGGTTTGTATGAAAAGGCCCCAGGTGCTCATGTTGCCCAGGTAACCCTTGATAAGGGTGTCTCCAAACTTGAACATGACCGGCAAGACCTTTGAAACCCGAGGCTCCTTTCGGGCCGTAAACTCAGTAGCCCTGTCGGTCATTTTCTTTATCCTGTGAGCTGCCGCAACGAGTATTAGCCTGAAATCTTCAGATAGTTTGTTGAATTCTTGATCCAGGAATTCACGGTCAATAATTCCAACCGTGGTTTCTCCTATTACTCTAGCAGTGGCTATTCGTTCTACGCCTCCCAAAAAATCGATTTCTCCGAATATATCTCCAGTTTCCAGCACCTCAAGAACGTACTTGTGGCCTTGAATTGTCTTGGAGATCTCTACCGAGCCTGACTGAATCACGCTGATCCAGTCTCCGGAACTTCCTTCTTTGAAGATGATCTCTCCGTGATGGTAGGTTTCTTCACTTGCAATGTGATACATAGGGTCACCCTTTTTTTACGAGCCCATCAAGGCTGTCGCTCTTTTTTTGCAATTTTCTTGATTTGGTAAACTACGAAGTAGACGATACCTCCAATTGGCGGAACGAATACGACAAAAAGTCCCCAAATGGCCTTTTTCTTGATGGAACCGAAGTCTCGACGAGCTATGTTTACAATTGCCCACAACGTGGGGATGAACAAAAGTAAAAAAACGAGAAGCAAATTGGAAAAACTCATGCCCGTGCTCTCCATATACGTTGGCAAGGTTTCAAGTAGAATTGCAAGAATTGGGCCGTGCGTGTCATCCCAGTGTGAGAAACGATGTTCTTTGAGTCTCCGGCTCGTTTAGTGTGGATTCTTCACTACTGAGGAATAACAAAGAAGAACTCATTGCCCGACTCTTTTGGATTATGACCTACGACGCCTCCATGCACTTCAACAACGTTTTTGACAAAGTGAAGGCCGTGTCCAGCGCCTTCTGTTAGACCTCGGTGGGTTATTCGAAATCCTTCTTCAAAGATGCGGGCAGAATCTTTTTCGCTAATGGGTTGTCCGGAAGAAAGAACGTGGAAACGTATTGCATTATGTCCATATCCATAAAAATCAATAAGTTGCGATATATTGCAACGGATCTTCTTTACGCTTTTCCCCGACTCATCTACAACAGATGCAGTGTATTTAGCGGCATTTGAGAAAAGATTAGCTACTACTTGGGCCATTAGACCCTTGTCGGCCTTTACTTCGATATCTTCGGGTTTCCTTTGCTCCTTAATGATTTCGCTGATCTTGATACCCTTTTGGGCAAAGACATCCGTATATCGTCCCAGTTGCGGCAGGATGATATCTTCCCAGAGGTAGCATGAGGTCTTCTTCAATATGTACTGGCCATACAGGAAATGATCCGGTCGCAATAGAGTTTCCAAAAAAAGGCTGGTGTATTTATAGTGCTGCCCGATCTTTTTTTGTTCATTGAATGTGGCTCTGTTGATTATAACCATATGTTCGACAATTTCGCTTAGCTTGGCATACAAGTCTGGATTTCCGACCTTGACTTCATCAACAATATCATGCAGGTCATTTTCGATTTCCTTGTTTGTATTCAAGTACTTTGTGATTCTGTTAATATAGTTTTTATAGCGCAGATTGGGTACAATAACGTTGTGTTCTATATCTGCCACCAAATTATTTATGAACTTAAGGTGCTGAATGTTTTGTTCAGCCAGGAATTTGTTGTAGAGGTTGTAGCCTATGCGGTTTACGTACTTTTCGATAAAAAAAAGCTCTGCCTCTGTAAAGCCGCCCAGGCGTGTTGCGGCAAAGATGCCAATGATATCGTCTGATCCGTAAAACAAGATGCGACTCGAAGGGGTTCTTTTGCCTGGGATTGGCACTATGTATGAATGATCGTGTTGGTATGGGCTATTAGCAATCCTAATATGGTCTGGTATGTTATCTTGTGTGGTATCAAGCCCTGAATAGCTGTCTGCCACCGGCTTTATTGCTTTAGTCTTTGGGTCGATCATGTAGAGGGTGCTTTGTATCTCGAAGAAGATGTGAGGTACGGTAATACTTATGAGGTATAGATTTTCCAGGCCGTCATATTCCTGGGCAAGGTCAAAGAAGGTGTTGAGCGCAGCCATCTCCAGTTTATTAAACCCGTAGGTGGCATAAGCTTCCTTTTTTTGTTTGACACGCTTTACGATAGTAGCGAATGTATCCATGGGCTAACTACTGCCATGTTGACGGTTAGGGCTCGTCACTCAATAACTGTCGCATTTTGCTGGTCTTTTGGGTTGTCTTTTGCGTTGCTCGGTTGGTCACATACCTCGGTATGCTCCCGCCCGAGTGCCTTGAATACAACCCAAAATCCTTCGCAATCTTGACTTATTTCGTGAAGAACCCTTAGAAAGCACAATAGCGCAAAAAAACCAGAGGAGGAAAATTCCCCACTCAAATAGTCACAAAACTACGTGGTTTTGTAGACATTGTCAAATAAGATCTGTTTCTTACCTAGTGTCTTGTCCACGAACCGTCAAAAACTGATGGAAACTACCTAGTGTCTTTCTTAGCTGCCTCAATCGCGGCAAGGCACGGATCCCTATCACCCAACTTGCCACTAGCCAGTGCTGCAGCAATGCCGACAGGACCGAACAAGGCTGCACCTCCAACCGCCTTACCCAGAGCAAGGATTGTTTCCGTGGGATCGATTGTAAGTGACGGCTTGGCAAATGTGCCGGTCAGCTTAAGGGGTTTTGTCAATTGCCCGAGACTCAGGCTGAGCTTGGCAAGGCCCTTTATCCCTAGACCTTTTTTCGGGGAGGGCTTTAGGGATAAATCAAGTTCCTCGGTTTTAAGATTAGCCTTGCCACGACCGATCACAGTAACTTGATCGGTGTCCAAAAGTAACGCAGTGCTTTGTGCAAGGCCTTCCTGAATATCCAACCCAACAACAAAGCAGTTGATCTTGGTATATTCCGGTTTTTTCTTGAATGGGTTTAGTAATTTCAGGAGGCCGGAAGTCAAGTCGGCGCCTAGGAGATCTAGGAGTCTTTCATCCATGTTTCCGTCTTTCATGATTACTGTTGTTTTGCCGTTAAGGCCTGCCATGAGTTGTGCCACAGAAGCCCCTTGTCCGTGGAGATCGACTTCTATGTCGAAGATTCCGCCTAGGATATTCTTTACGCCTAGTTCTTCGAACATATAGCCAAGGTCTAAGCCGTCCATCTGAAAGGTTGTCATGATTGTTGGCGCCTTATCCGTTGGTTCAAGCTCAAAATGACCGTCAAACGTGCCATTGGCCATCATGAACTCAAGAGGTCTTATGGTAAGATGTCCGTTTTTAAGGAGTATACGACCGGCAAAGTCTTTAAGGCAAAACATTGGCATTAGCAGTTGTTCGGCCTCGATTTCAATGTCGGCGTTTATCCGATTCAATCCTTCCAGCTGTAAGGGTGTTTCGGGAAAGACCTTGTTTCCTCTGGAAGCCGATTGGGCAATCTTGGCTGGAGAATCTGTCTTCTTGTCGGGTCCTCCCAGCAGTATCGGGCGCAGGTTGAGCACCTGAGATTGGAGTGTTACCGTTAAGAGCGGCTTTTTAGCTTCTAGATTCAAAGTTCCTGTTCCCTCGAAACGACTCTTTTGAACTGAAGCCTTAAGGTCGGTGATTTTGTATACCTTTTCTGATGGACAAAAGGCGTGGCCAGACAGGCTGAAAGGCCCTTCAAGTGGTAGTGTCTGACCTATTATGGGTTCCAGGTTTGCCGCGTTGTTTCCTTTAATGGAAAAATCCAGATCTATTCCTTGTATCGTTGTGAGGTCTTTGACTGTACCCTCAAGTTTTATGCTGGTCAGTTCTTTTGTGCCTGCTTCGAACTCAAGATCTGCAATACTCCATTTGCCATTATGATCCGTTACGTGCCCGGATACCTTGAATGGACCTAGGTCCGGTATGCTGGTTATATTAAAGACTTCCAAAACACCTGGTACGGATTGGCCTTTGGCCTTCGCCAAAAAGGTGATTCCTTGAAAAGAAATGAGGTCTTCAATGGATCCAGTAAGGCTTACAGTGGCCAGTTTCTCATTGCCCACATTGAGGTCAAGATCTGTTATGGCAAGCTTGCCACTGGAATCTGTGAGTCTGCCGGAAACTTCAAAAGGTCCTACATCCGGCACGTCAGTGACATTGAATAGTTTTAGGATCTCAGGCACGGATTTGCCTTTGACGTGTGCAGTGATATCAAGGCCCGTTCCATTTAGTATGTTCGTGACGTTACCATTGACCTTCAGAGTTGAACCAGCCATTTTGGCCTTAAGCTTTACTGAACAAGGCTTGTCAGGATCAATCAGCTCAGCTAGCCGGCCAAATGCACCCGTGATCTCGCAGTCCTTGTTATTATAGCTCCCCTTAAGTTTCAACTCTACGGGACTGTCAAGGCCTGAAACCACCGTGGCCTTGTCCAGAGTCAGATCGTAGACCCGATCCGAAAGGCCGTCTCTATACGTGAGACGCCCTTTTTCAATGCGAACGAGATTAAAAACCGGGGGTAATGACTGAGATTTGCCTTGGGCTTCTATATGTTCCTTTTTCTCTGTAAGTCTACCCTCCCCGGCGGTTTTGAATTGAAGGTTTGATTTGCCTGACTTATTGGTTTCAATAAGAATATCCGGTTCCACGAGGACTAAGCGTTTGATCTCAATGGTACCACTAATCAATGGAAGGATTGCAACTCGAACCTCCAGACGCTTGATTTTTGCCATCTCGGCTCGCGATCCCCATGGTGCATTTTGTAGGCTGACATCATTTACTACGAGTGCCGGAGTTAGCCCAATATCAAGTTTTACATCACCTGCCAGGGTCAGTTCACGTCCGGTAGCATCCTTGACTGCCTGAACGGCTTTTGGCTTAAGATCATTGAAATCGTAGCTAGACAGGATTACAAACGTTGTTATACCGAGCACGGCGACAAGAACGGCAAGGATACCGAATATCAACTTCCAACGCATGAGCAAGCACCTCTTGGATACTTCATGTCCATTATTCCAACATTCCGATTGGGACGGTAAAGCATAAAAAGAAACTGGCGATGTGTCAATGGACCCAAGCTTGGGTCACATGATTTGGGGAAACATTTTTTGTAAGTTCTCAAAAAGTTCTGGTTATACGATTAATCATAAATATCTAGCCACTGCGTAGGTATGTACCAACTAAGAAAGATATTGCCTTTCAGAAAAAGCCACCATAACCGTGGTTATTGAGAAGCTGCGATTTTTTTTTGAAATACTTGCCTTTACAGAAAAAAAGTGATAAGTTCCGCGTTTGTTACATTTATGTTATCCCCGTTGTTGTTGGTTCAGTCTGTAACTAATTGAAACAAAAGGAGAATTACTATGGCCTTAGATCCAACAAAGTATAAGGACTGGCAGATTTCAGAAGATGCGGAAAAAAAGATGCCTATGCCTGAAGAGTGGCAGGAGAAGCTTGGCCTTAAGCGAAATGAGATTCTTCCTGTGGGGCGGCTTGCCAAGCTTGATTTCTTGAAGATCATGGATCGTCTGAAAGACAACCCTGATGGAAAGTACATTGAGGTTACAGCCATTACTCCCACCCCGCTGGGTGAGGGGAAAAGCACTACCTCGTGCGGCCTGATGGAAGGTCTTGGCAAGCGCGGTGTAAATGTCGGCGGCGCCCTCAGGCAACCTTCAGGGGGGCCCACAATGAATATAAAGGGGACTGCGGCCGGAGGCGGTAAGTCGTTGCTTATTCCGATGACAGAGTTTTCTCTTGGTTTAACGGGGGATATCAATGACATCATGAATGCCCACAATCTGGCTATGGTGGCTCTTACCGCCCGGATGCAGCATGAGCGCAACTACAATGACGAGCAGCTGCAAAGGCTTACCGGTATGCGCCGAATTGATGTGGATCCTACCCAGGTGGAAATGGGCTGGATCATCGATTACTGTGCCCAGTCCTTAAGGAACATTGTTATCGGCATTGGCGGTCGTTATGACGGATTTACCATGCAGTCAAAGTTCGGCATTGCCGTAGGTTCTGAGTGTATGGCCATACTTTCCATTGTTCGTAATCTGGCAGATCTCAGAAAACGCCTAGATGAGATTACCCTGGCCTTTGACAAAAGCGGCAAGCCTGTTACTACCGGTGATTTGGAAGTAGGCGGTGCCATGACGGCATGGATGCGAAACACGATAAATCCCACTCTCATGTGTACAGCTGAGTACCAACCTTGTATGGTACATGCCGGTCCTTTTGCCAACATTGCTGTTGGCCAGTCTTCCATTATTGCCGATCGTATTGGCCTTAAGATGTTTGACTATCATGTTACTGAGAGTGGTTTTGGGGCTGACATCGGTTTTGAAAAGTTCTGGAACGTAAAGTGTAGAAACAGTGGCCTAAAACCCCATGTCTCCGTATTGACAACTACGATCCGGGCGCTGAAGATGCACGGTGGAGGTCCGAGGGTCGTTGCAGGTCTTGCCATGCCTGAGGAATACACAAAAGAAAACGTAGGGTTGGTAGAAAAAGGCATGGAGAATATGGTCCATCATATAAAGACCGTGCGCAGGTCGGGCATCAATCCGGTGGTTTGTATAAACTGTTTTCATACAGATACGGATGCTGAGATAAAAGCTATCAGAGAAGCGGCCGAAGCAGCTGGGGCACGCTGTGCCAAATCAACTCACTGGGCTGATGGTGGGGATGGAGCCTTGGAGTTTGCAGATGCAGTTATTGATGCCTGTAATGAAGAAAACGATTTTAATTTTCTTTATCCTCTGAAAACAAAGCTGCGTGACAGGGTTGAGTTGATTGCCAAGGAAGTCTACGGAGCAGACGGGGTGGCTTGGACGCCTGAGGCAGAGAAAAAGGCCAAGATGCTTGAGAGTGATCCCAAGTACGATGATTATTCTACCATGATGGTAAAGACACATCTCAGCTTGAGCCATGATCCGACCTTAAAGGGCGTACCCAAGGGTTGGACATTGCCGATTCGTGATGTGCTGATATATTCCGGCGCGAAGTTTCTGTGTCCCTGCGCAGGCACCATAAGCTTGATGCCGGGAACTTGTTCAAATCCGGCCTTTCGGCGCGTTGATGTTGATGTGAATACGGGAAAAGTGAAAGGACTATTCTAATCTAGTATAGGAATTTCTTTTTTTTGAGCGGCGTAGCCGCATTACATAAAATCACTAAGTGATTTTATAACTTGTGGAAGACGACATGAATAAGAAAGCAACTGTGGCTTCTTCGTCGGAACTAGTAGGCTCAGTCATGGTCGTGGGCGGTGGCATGGCTGGAATACAGGCATCCACGGATCTGGCTGATATGGGATTTCATGTCTATTTGGTGGAGAAATCCTCTGCCATAGGTGGCAATATGGCTGCCCTTGACAAGACCTTTCCGACGAATGATTGTTCTATCTGAATCTTGGCCCCCAGGCTCGTTGAGTCTGCTAGGCATCCCAACATAGAAATTATCACTTTGGCTGAGGTCAAAGCGATCGATGGCCGGGCCGGTCAGTTCAAGGTTCATCTGCTCAAGAAGCCCCGCTACGTTGATGAAGCCCTGTGTACGAATTGTGGGGAGTGCGGCCAATACTGTCCTTTGCTCGTACCGGATTCGTATAATGAATCCCTGTCGACTATCAAGAACGTACACATCCAGTTTCTGCAGGCGGTTCCCGCAGCTCCCTACATAGACCCGAACAAGTGTCTCTTCATGCGCCATGGGGTCTGTCAGATCTGTCCCTCTGCTTGCCAGAGAAGGGCCATAGATTTCAGCCAGAAAGAAGAATTTCTGACGTTGGATGTGGGAGCGGTAATTTTGACTCCGGGTTTTTCCACTTTTGACCCAGGACGACTGCCTGCCTATCGTTACGGCGATGCCCCTAATGTTGTCACAGGTCTGGAGTTTGAACGAATTTGCTGTGCCTCTGGGCCTACCATGGGCGAGATCATCAGACCGTCGGATCTGAAAAAACCAGACAAGATTGCTATTGTTTTATGCGTGGGTAGCAGGGACAAGAGTTGTGGCAACGAATACTGTTCGGCCGTGTGCTGTAAGTATGCGGTCAAGGATGCCATTGTGGCCTTAGAGCATGAGCCAGACCTCGACATAACCATATTTTTTATGGATATGCGCATGTACGGAAAGGGTTTTGAGACCTTTTATCGGCGAGCCAAGGCCCAAGGCGTAAAATTTGTGAGAAGCAGAGCCTCTGAAGTTAAGGAAGATCCTGCGACCAATGATCTCACCCTGAAGTACGTAACAGAAGACGGTGCGCTAAGAAAAGACTCCTTCAATTTGGTAGTGCTTGCCCATGGACTTGAGGCTCCCAAAGGAAACAGCAACCTTGCCATGGCCACGGGCATTGGGCTCAACCAGCAAGGTTTTTGTGATGTTGAACTCTTTTCGCCCCTTGATACAACAAGAGAAGGCATTTTTGTGGCCGGTGCTTTTCAAGGACCTAAAGCCATACCCGACAGCGTCATTCAGGCCGGAGGTGCAGCGGCCTCTGCAGCAGAGGTTTTGGCACCCGTCAGGGGCGTGCTGGCGAAGGAAAAGACATATCCCGAAGAGCGCTCAGACCTTGGTGAATCGCCGAGAATAGGAGTGTTTGTGTGCCATTGCGGCAAGAACATCGCCGGCGTTGTGGACGTTGAGGCAGTGAGTAAGTATGCAGAAACTCTTGCTGACGTAGTGATGGTAGAGAGAAATCTCTACTCCTGCTCATCGGATACCCAGACTTTGATTGCAGAGACCATAGCCAAACACAATCTCAATGCAGTAGTAGTTGCAGCTTGCACACCGCGGACCCATGAGCCACTCTTTCAGGACACTCTAAGGGAGGCCAGCCTTAACAAATGTTTGATCGAAATGGTCAATATACGGGACCAATGCTCTTGGGTCCATGCGCACGAAAAGGAGGAGGCCACCGAAAAGTCTAAGGACTTGATTCGTATGGCTATTGCCAAGGCGAGAGAAATTGAGCCCCTGCCTGAAGAAATCATAGATGTGGCCCCCAAAGGGTTAGTCATTGGCGGTGGGCTCTCCGGGATGACTGCGGCCCTAAGCCTGGCCCGACAGGGCTTTGAATGCTGTCTGATAGAACGTTCCTCAGAGCTTGGGGGAAGTCTCCGGCAGACCTATTTTACTTTGGAGGGCCCCGACCCGCAAAAATTCTGCGAACAACTCATCCAGGAAGTAGCGGAGAATGAAAAGATCCACGTGCTTACTGGAACAGACATAATAGAAATTGAAGGATTTGTAGGAAATTTCGAGACACGGGTCTTGGAGAACGGAAAGACCGTGACAATAAAACATGGCATTATTATCATTGCTACAGGTGCCACTTCCTATGAGCCCGATGAGTATTTGTATGGTAAGCATGGGGGTGTTTTGCTGCAACAGGCCCTGGAGCAAAGGCTGGCCGTTGGAGAAGTCAACCCCAAAGACCTGAACCACGTGGTAATGATCCAGTGTGTGGGTTCAAGAGATGAGAACCATACTTACTGTAGTGCAATTTGTTGCGGCCAGGCGATCAAGAACGCTTTGAAGATAAAGGAGATCAACCCTGACACCAACGTGACGATTCTTTACAGGGACGTTATGACATTTGGATTCAGGGAGAAATACTACGATCTGGCCAGGGATCGTGGCATCGCGTTCGTGCGTTTTAGCCCAGAGCAAAAGCCTGTCGTAGAGGAAGTTGATGGGAAGCTCAGGGTTACGACCAGAGATCCTCTTATGGGGAAGAATCTAATCATCGATGCTGATCTTTTGGCTCTAAGCAGTGCCATGGTTCCCTATGAAAACAAGGCCCTACTTGACCAGTTAACGGTACCTCTTTCTGCAGACGGGTTCTTTTTGGAGTCCCATGCACAACTCAAACCCGTTGATTCTTATGTGGACGGGATATATCTATGCGGTAAGGCGCAGTTTCCCAAGCCGGTCGATGAGTGCATCTCGCATGCAAAGGCAGCTGCGGCCAAGGCAGCACTCTTGTTGGGAAAGGGACATGTGACTGCAGAACCGATTGTTGCATCGTGTGACATAAAGCAGTGCATTGGTTGCGGTATTTGTGCGCATCTGTGTCCGTACAGTGCAATCAGGATGACTAAGATGGGCAAGGTCAAGAAAGCGGAATTTGTTACAGCGGCCTGCAAGGGGTGCGGTGTGTGCTCCTCATACTGTCCTACAAGGGCAATTGCCATGGGTCGTTTTACGGACGGGCAGATTGGGCGGCAGATAAAGGCTTTTGGGGAGTTAATAGCCAGTGTCGGTTGAGTAGTTAAGTGGTCGAAGGGTGGAATGGATCAAAAATGACGAACAACAAGTATGAACCAAGGATTCTGGGTTTTTTGTGCCACTGGTGCTGTTATGCAGCGGCAGATGCTGCAGGGGTGTCGCGTTTTCAGTATCCGCCTAATATCCGTACGATCCGGGTGATGTGTACTGGGCGAATAGATGCTATGTTTCTCATAGATGGCTTTGTCCATGGAGCCGATGGTGTCTTTGTGGGCGGCTGACACCTGGGCGAATGCCATTACCGGGACGGTAATTACGAAGCCATAAACAAGCACAATCTGGTCACCCGCATCTTGAAGGATCTCAAAGTGAATTCCGAAAGATTGTCCCTGGAGTGGGTGTCTGCCGCCGAGGCCCCACGTTTTGTAAAACTTATCACGGAATTTACGGAACGGATTAGAAAGCTCGGGCCTCTCGGTTCTAGCGAGAACTTGGATCCTGAGGACCTAATGGTCAAGTTGAGGGCTGCCAAGATGGCTCTTGAAGGCAAACGTCTTAGAATGGTCTTTGCTAGACAGGCCAAGTATATGAAGCACGAAGGGGCTTATCGGGAGATCCCATCTGATCATAAACTACATGCAGATATGGACAAGGCCCTTAAAAGCGAGATGGCCAAGAACGGGTTGCTGTTGTACTTGAAGGACAGTCCTCGTGAGGCGGAAGAACTGGCTGGACTTTTAGGTGTTTCTTCTGATGATGTAGTCGCCCATTTCAAAAAACTTGAGAAGAAGGGGCTTGTAGAACCTGACAGGTTGATTGGGGCTTAAACGTCCCAACCGGTGAACAATAACAAACGACAGCGAGCAAAGTGAACAAAATGACAAATGACAAGGCAGAAGATATATTTTTTAGTGAATTGGACCCTAGTTTCAAAGATGAGGTTGCCAAGAAGATAGGTTTGGAAAGTATCAAGCCTTGTTACACTTGTGGGTCCTGTACAGGGATATGCCCTGTTCATGAAGTCATTGAAGACTTTGATCCCAGGCGCATGATTCACATGATCTTGCTGGGCATGCGCAAGGAGGTGCTCAGCTCTGATCTCATCTGGTTTTGCTGTCTGTGCAACTCGTGTTTCTTCGTGTGTCCTCAGGAGATAAAATTCAGTCGAGTAGCCACGGAGCTCAGAAAAATGGCCATGGACGAGGGTTATGTGGATAAAGGGTTTTTGAAAAGGCTTGAGCAAGTAAATCCTTACTTACAGGATTTATGTCGTAGGACAATGTTTTTAAAGGTAAGGGAAGGGTTTTGTGGGTTACATACTATGCCGTGCTGGAGGAAGCACACTAAGGGTTAAATATTTTAGTTAAGGAGCCGGAGAAAAGAATGGGGTTTGAAAAAGTTGATGAGATATTAGAGAATTACACATACAAACATGAGGCGTTGATAGGTATTTTGCAGGATGTCCAGCGCCTGGAGAATTACCTGCCTCAGGAAACGCTGCAATACGTTGGCGAGAAGTTGGAGGTTCCGCTTTCTCGTATTTACTACATTGCCACTTTTTATAAGTCTTTCAGCCTTGAGCCGAGGGGCCGCCATATTGTGAAGGTTTGTCTGGGGACAGCCTGCCATCTCAACGGGGCCGTGCAAAACCTGGAGCAGGTCGAGCGTATCCTGAGTATCAGCGAAGGGGAGACAACCAAGGACCGGATGTTTTCCTTGGAGACGGTTAACTGTGTCGGTACCTGTGCGCTGGCTCCGGTTACCATGGTGGGCGAGGACTATTATGGTGCTGTGACCCCAGGCAAGGTTGAAAAGATATTATCTGCTTACTCTACAGGATCAGGTTCTGCGGAAGATGGAAAAGATTAAGAGCAGTTCACAACTGGAGCACTACAGAGAATCAATTGTCCACAAGCGCGAAGCTGGGAAGAAGGTTATCAGGCTTTGCAACACAGGGTGCCGTGGGAGAGGATCGTCCAAGGTGGCCGAAGCGTTGGAGAATCAGGTCAGGGAAGCAAACCTTGACGACAAGGTTACTATCAAGAAAACGGGCTGCCACGGCTTTTGTCAAATTGGTTCCGTGATGGTCATTGAGCCTGACAACATCCTTTATCAAAAGGTCAAACCAAAGGATGTCCCCGAGATTCTCTCAGAAACAATTGTAAAAGGTGAGGTCCTGGATCGATTACTATATCGTGATCCCAAGAGCGGAGAAAAGATCAGGCGGGAAGCAGATATCCCTTTTTACCAGCACCAAACCAAGACAGTGTCCCATCACACGGGCAAGATAGATCCAACGGATATTGAGGACTATCTGGCACCAGGTGGATATGGGGCGCTTGCTAAGGCTTTGACTACCATGAAGCCCATGGGAATTATCGAGACGGTGGAGGCGTCGGGGTTACGAGGCCGCGGCGGCGGCGGTTTTCCTGCCGGCAGAAAATGGCGCTCCTGCCGTGAGGCCCCTGGAATTATCAAATATGTGATAGCCAATGGTGATGAGGGAGACCCTGGGGCCTTTATGGACCGAAGTCTGATGGAGGGCGACCCACACAGTATTATCGAAGGCATGATCATAGGGGCCTACGCCATTGGTGCTCACGAGGGCTTTATTTATGTTAGGGATGAGTACCCGATTGCTGTCGAGCACTTGTCAAAGGCTATTAAGCAGGCTGAGTTGCTGGGGCTGTTGGGCGAAGACATCTTGGGTACGGGTTTTGATTTTACTATACGGATAATTACGGGGGCCGGTGCCTTTGTGTGTGGGGAATCTACGGCCTTGATGAATTCTTTGGAAGGCAGGGTGGGCGAACCCCGGGCCAAGTACGTTCACACGGTAGAAAGCGGGCTATGGGACAGGCCGAGCACGTTGAACAATGTAGAGACGTGGGCCAACGTGCCTCTTATCATTAATCGCGGAGCACAGTGGTATGCTGATACCGGCACTGATACGAGCAAAGGGACCAAAATATTTTCCCTGGTGGGCAAGGTAAGAAATACGGGCCTCGTGGAAGTGCCCATGGGTATTAACCTTAGCGAGATCATCTTTGACATTGGCGGAGGGATAAAAAGGGACAAGGAGTTTAAGGCGGTTCAAACAGGCGGGCCTTCGGGTGGGTGTATTCCCATGAATAAGATAGACATCCCTGTGGACTACGACAGTCTGAAACAATTGGGTGCCATCATGGGCTCGGGCGGCATGATCGTCATGGACGAGAACAACTGCATGGTGGATACGGCCAAGTATTTCATAAATTTCCTGATGTATGAATCATGCGGCAAGTGCGTACCGTGCCGCGAGGGTCTCAAGCAGATGCATGAGATATTGTCGAATATCTGCGAAGGCCATGGCCAAGAAGGAGACCTGGAACTGTTGCAAAAGCTGGCTTCCTTTATGGTGGATGCTTCTTTGTGTGCCTTGGGTGGCACAGCGCCAAATCCGGTGCTGAGTACGATTAGCTATTTTAGGGATGAGTATGAGGCACACATATTTGACAAGAAATGCCGGGCCGGTGTGTGCCGAAATCTGTTTGACTACTATATTGATGAAAAGCTGTGCAATGGTTGTACATTATGTCGCGTGAAATGCCCTGAAGAGGCTATTTCCGGGGAAAAGAAGAAGCCTCATGTGATAGATGAGGAAAAATGTATCAGGTGCGGTATATGTTTCAGCCTGTGTAAAAAGGAGGCAGTGTTAGTAAAATAAGATGATGGTTACATTGACTATAGACGGACAGATTATTCATGTGGAGCGGCATACCCCTATTATCGAGGCGGCCAAACAGCTCGGTATCTCCATCCCCTCGCTGTGTCACCATGAGGGTTTGCAGCCCTTCGGATCCTGCCGTTTGTGTGTTGTCGAAGCGTTCCGGGGAAACCGTTCCAAGCTTGTAACATCGTGCAACTACCCTGCGGAAGAAGGGCTGACAGTCTTGACGGCCAGCGATCGGGTCCTAGAGACACGCAAGATGGTTATGGAACTGCTTCTGGCCAGGTGTCCTGATGTGCCAGGGGTTCGGCGGTTGGCCGAAAAGATGGGGGTCGAGGCGGTTGGTTTCAAGAAAAGGGGAGATCAATGGTGCATATTATGCGGTCTGTGCGTTCGTGCATGTGAGCAGATGGTGGGTGTTAGCGCCATCAGCTTTGCCAGCCGGGGTATTGAGCGTGAAGTAAACACGCCCTTTGGTATGGAATCAGATGTCTGTATTGGCTGCGGTACCTGCACCTACATCTGTCCGACGGGTTGTATAGAAATGACGGGGAATCCCGGCTCCCCAGGGCACCGGGTGATGAATATGGGAGACCTTGCGCTGGGGAGCTGTTCGGACAATCACGATTGTGAAACTTGTGATATTGACCAAGGTTTTCTTGATAAAGTGAAACGCGCCATAGAAAGTGTTCGTTTATGATTCTAAGCGGGAAAAGGGAGGTTTATCATGGCAGCAAAGCTAATTAAGGGAGCAGAGATCTCCAAGCAGATTCGTGAAGAAATCACCAACGAAATCGAAGAACTGAAAGAAAAGCATGGCTTAACACCAGGATTGGCAACGATCTTGGTGGGGGAAGACCCTGGTTCAAAAGTCTATGTGGGACAAAAGGAAAAGGCATGCAACAAGCTCGGCATCAATTCTGTCAGGACCGATCTTCCTGCCGACACGTCAGAAGACGATTTGCTGAACCTGGTAAGAAAGTTCAACAATGATCCCAATATCCATGGCATTCTGGTGCAGCTTCCTCTGCCCAAGCACATTGATGCCACATGTGTGATCTATGCAATCGAGCCTGACAAGGATGTAGACTGTTTCCATCCTGTTAATGTTGGCAAACTAATGATCGGCACAGCCCGCTTTCTACCGTGTACGCCTCATGGGATTATGGAGCTGCTGAAACGTTCAGGCACTGATACTTCGGGAAAACATGTAGTCGTGGTGGGAAGAAGTAATATCGTAGGTAAACCCATCGCGAATCTCATGTTACAACGTTCCCCAGGAGGAAATGCCACTGTAACACTCTGTCACACAGGGACAAAAGATTTGGCAGCCTTTACCAAAATGGCGGATATCCTTGTTGTTGCCATTGGTCAGCCAAAGGCAATTACTGCTGATATGGTTAAAGACGGGGTTGTAGTGATTGACGTGGGTGTTAATCGTATTGGAAAAACTCCTGAG
>RCNB010001146.1_pt1 | contig 16883 bp, 21 predicted proteins | sample 2041321 | NCBI WGS metagenome assembly RCNB01 (sample SAMN09708232, study PRJNA481090) | Marine sediment metagenome, whole genome shotgun sequencing project. | reverse complement strand
AGGTGTCCAGATGGAGTTCAGTGAGGTAGAGAAGGCTTTCCTGCGGGTCCTTTGCAGCTCAGGCCATGCCCAGATGGGCCAGGACACCATCAGGGATAGGCTGATCGCGGATGAGGTCATTAAACCCGAGGAGTTCAAGGCGTTGAAGAAGAAGCTGCTCTACTCGGGTATTATCGGGATCGTGTACGGGAACATTACGGTGCAGGATAAGTCAATTCTGGTTCAGTTCGAGGAAGACGAATTCCCCATATGAGTATATAAAGGCAGTTGATGATAACCCTAAATACTGGTCAAGTGTCTAATGCGGCTCGATTTTCATGGCTCAAACGCGCGCGCAGGATAGGTTCCCTCGGTTCGTTGACCTCAACACAAAGGCACTTGAGGAAGGGTTCAGACTAGGAAAGAGGGCTATGGTATAATTCCGTAATCTTCCTTCAGCGTGTTCAGCACCACATGGGTCTTAGTCCTGACTACGTGGTTCATCTTCAGCACCGATTTTGTAAAGTCGCTGAGCTCTGCCCTTGACCTAAACTTAGCAATGATCAATATATCGGAGTCCCCGGTAACGTTGTAGACACCAACTGTGTGTGGGGTCTTCGATATCTTGTTACCAACCTCGATCATCATTCCCTCCGATATAGTAACCTCCGTCACCGCCGTTAGCTCGAATCCCAGTTTCTCGTAGTTGAGCATAGTGGTGTACTTATTGATGATACCGCTCTCCTCCATCTCCTTGATGCGGCTGGCCACTGTCCCGCTGCTTATGCCTATCTTTCGGGCTACCTTCCTGAAGCTCTGCCTGCTATCCTTAAGGTACTCTGCCAACACTTTCTTAGAAGTCTCATCGATCATGGACGTTCTTCAATCAAATGACCAGAGGCGCATATAAACCAGACTACAGATGAATAAAAAAACCACTACGAGGTGGTTATTTTGTTGAAATGAAAAAGTTGAGTCTAGTACTCAACTGGGATGGTCTGCATCAGCTCGAAGAGCCTCAGGAAAGCCTTGCTGTACCTGATGATGGTGCTCATGTTTCCCTTGAACGGGAGCTGCCTCGTCATGAGTGCGCTTTGGGCGTCTAGCTCACCTTTGTTGAGCTTTGTCCAGATCTCGTATGGCCCTGCCAGTGTGTAGTCTGTCTTCTCGCCCTCTTCGAGTTCCCTGACTTCCATGACCTCTCCATCATCGAACCTCATGTAGATATCGGGCACTGCATCGTTGTCTGTGACTCCATATGTGAATGTGGCGTTGAACATCTTTGTCTTGATCCTGAACTCCTCATCGGCGTTCGCGACCTTTTTACACTTTTTCCAGTATTCCAGGCCTAGATATTGTACCATTGTTTACACCTAGTTGGGGAAAAATAACGTGAATAGCATAAAAAACTACTGATCAAATCGTATATTGTTTGTAGAAGTATTTTCTGCGCTGTTTTCTGTTGATATCCCCCTAATCCTGGCGGTTTACTTCATATGAACCAGAGTAAATGATTAGCCAAGGTCTGGGAGGAGATCAAGTGAAGGTAATCGAGAATATTCCTATCAAGCTGGATTCTGATGATCTTGTCAAGGGTCTGCGAATTCGAAGGAATGTTGAGTACATAAAGGATAAATTAGATTCCCTGATCGAGGCCATCACTCCTGTAATGAACCTAAAAGCCCTATACTCAATCTCCTTTGTTGACAAAATAGAGGGAGACCAAGTTACAATTGGGGACACCGTGTTCACGAGCAAGGTTGTAAGAATGAACCTGGAGCAGGTTTGCAGGGTTTTCCCCTACATCGTGACCGCCGGGTCCGAGCTTGATGACGTGGAGCTTTCGAAGAGGCAGAGTGCCATGCTGCTGGATCAGGTCAAGACCGTGGTAGTGTCAAAGGCTTACCAGTACCTAAGGACCCACCTTGCAGAGAAATACGGGATTAAGAAGCTTTCAAGTGTGGCTCTAGGCAGACTGGACGAGTGGCCCCTCACTCAGCAGCGTGAGCTGTTCAGCCTGTTCGGGGACAACGTGGACAGGATAGGGATCCGTTTAACCAAGACTTGCCTGATGGTGCCGGTGAAGACAGTATCCGGACTCCTCTTCCCATCAGAGACCGGCTTCGAGAGCTGTGAGCTGTGTTCAAGAGAGAAATGTATGGGCAGAAGGGCCGCTTACGACCCCAAGCAAGTGGAGATATTCGGCGTAGAAAATCAATAGACGCCGTGTTTCTCCACGGCATCCATTAGGGCCTTCACGTTCGCAGGGTCGGCCTCCTCCGGGATATTTACCCCAGGCGCTAAAACGAACCCGCCGCCCTCCTTGACCTGCCCCATGAGGTCCTTGACGTAATCATCGATCTTGGCCGGCGTCCCACTCAAGAATAGCGATGCAGGTGGGCCTCCAATTATACAGGCGTGGTCCCCGATCACCTCCTTGGCCTTTTTCAGGTCAGTCTTCTCGAACTTGGCTATGGTCTTGCCCTTTGGCAGCTCAAGGATTGACTCAAGGTGGGCGTCATGGTAGCCCTCGTAGAAGATGGAGGGTACGAATCCCAGCTTGATGAGCTCCTCGACCACCTCTTTCAGGGTGGGCCAGTAGAACTCGTGGTACTGTTTTGGCGAGAAGTACTCGTTCAGGTGAAGGGGTATGAATGCATGCGCTCCCTCCGGGGCGAACCTCGCGTTGATCCTCGCCAGCTCAAGAATTACCCCCTTCAATGCCTCGGCTGCCTGAATCACCTTGTCAGGGACCCTGAAGGTGTCGAAGAGCACGTTCTTTATATCCCGCATATAGTCCCCCATGAGGTCCATGGGGGCGTACGAAAAGCCCCCACCGAAGCTTGGGAACCCGTAGCGCCTCAGCTCGTCTCCCATCTTTTTCATGCCAGCCCTGTACTTTTCGCTCTCCTCGCCGTACTTGATGAGGGCTGACATGGCTCTCGGGGAGTTGAGGTCCTCCAGCTCGGTGAAGGACCGGGGTATGATCTTGGTGACTATGAACCCGTGGGGGTCGTCAATCAGCTCGTCGTACTCGTCGACCTTCATGTACTCCTGCCCTATGAACTGGGGCGGGGTGTCCTTCTGCATCTCTAACCCCGGGAACCTCCCGTACTTCATCCCCAAGGTCTTCTGGAGGGGTATGTTGATCATCCCAGGCACTATCCCATCATAGTCCCGCATCATCGCTATCACCAGGGGCAGCGAATAGATCCCCCCGCCGCCTCCCGCGGTATCGTAGCCGAAATCAACGGAAGTCTTGACCACAGCGCCCCTCAGCTTGTCATAATCCGTGAGGGCCTCCTGTATGGTGATACCCCCGTACCGAGCGGCGAAGTAACTATAACTACTGCTCAGGGGCACCCTGTCCGGCTCCTTCAGGGCGTAAGCCCGTGAGAGCCTCTCCTTCCTCTCCCTATAGAGCTCCTCGTAATCTACGCTCAAACGCATTCACCCTTCATTAGCCCGATGCACATTCTCACCCCTTGTGCCGCGTTGTCCGTTGAGGCGTCCGGCTTGATGTACTCGGTGGCATGTGAATCGATGCGTCCCCCACCGACGATGATCCTGACCTTGTCCCTCAGACCCGCCTCCGTTATGGCGTCAATTGTCTGCTTTGTGGTCTCAAGGGCCACGGTGAGGAGGCTGCTCATCCCAACAATATCCGGCTCATGCTCCCTGATGGCCTCCACGAAAGTGGCCGGGGGAACATCGACGCCCAGGTCGACGATATCAAAGCCCTCCGCCTTAAGCAGCGCGATGGCGATGTTCTTCCCGATATCATGGACGTCACCCTCGACAGTCCCGATGACTACCTTTCCCTTAGGCTCGGACAGCGCGCTCTTGAGGTGAGGCCTGATGATGTTCATTATCTGGTTGAAGATCTCGGCAGCCATAATCATCTCCGATAGGAAAAAGTCGCCGCTCTCGAACTTTTCTCCGACGAGGGACATCCCCTCCCTGCATCTCTCCAGGATCTCAACGGGCTCGGTGCCCGACTTTATCCTCCCGTCCGCCAGTTCAAGGGCTGCCTGTTCATCCAGCTCGATTATCGCTTCAACTATTTTATCGCGAAGGGTCATGCATTTTATTCCCGTTGTGCGTATAAAAAAGGGCGGCTACTTTTTCCCGTCGGGGTGGAGCATAACATGGTGGCTGGTAGGCGTATCAAACGTAGGGGACCCGGTAACTCCACTCATTTTTTACACCCCAACAACAAAAGTCAAGAGCTGTTACCCGTAGAATAGATGCAACGATGTTCGATTACTCAGTGAAACAGAAAACATACGAGATTCACGGCGTCAAGGTGGGCGGCGAGCCCGGCCAGTACCCCACCGTCATGATCGGGTCCATGTTCTACAACAAAGACAAGAACGTGACAAACCACGCCGAGGGCGTCTTCAACAAGGAGAAGGCTGAGGGGCATATCAGGAAAGCCGAGATGATGACGGAGAAGACGGGGCTCCCCGTCATGATTGACCTGGTCTCGGAGAACGCCGTCGCGGCTGGAAAGTACATGGATTTCATACTGGAGAAAACGGAGATGCCCATTGTCCTGGATGTTGTTGCTGAGGCGGAGCAGGTGAAGGCCCTCCAGTACGCCGACGAGATCGGCGTAATCGACAGGATCGTGCTGAACTCACTGAACCCCCACACCAAGGACCAGCTCTACGAGGCAATCCAGGAGACCAAGCTGAGGTCCTCCATCCTCCTCACACACAGCACAAGGTACGTGCTATCATCCAACAAGGCGCCTCTCCTCGACGAGCTTGTGCCGAAAGCCGAGGCAGCGGGAATAAAGAACATCCTGGTGGACACAGCGGTGCTGGATATCCCGACCCTGGGGATCGCCGCCAATGCCATCGACCGGATCAAGGACAAGTACGGGTATCCCTGCGGGTGCGGGGCACACAACGCCCTCTCCTCATGGAAGAGGCTCAAGGAAAAATACACCAAAAGCGCGCAGACCATCGTCAGGGGCCTGACCAACGCCATCCCCACCACCATAGGGGCGGACTTTGTCCTGTTTGGGCCGCTGAAGAACGCCGAGAGCTTCTTCCCAGGGGTGGCAATGGTGGACGCGGCCTACAGTCAGCTGATGATGGAGAAGAAGGTCAGGCCGGACAAGAGCCACCCGCGGTTCAGGATCGGTTAACCTTTCCTCGCCCAAAGTACACTTATACCGAGTCAGCCACCATTCTTGATCGAAATGAAGAACCTTCTCAAAGAGAAACTAGCCAGGGGCGAGAACGCCGTTGGCACCTTCGTCGAGATGGGGCACCCCGACGTGGCCGATATTCTGAGCCACAGCGGATTTGACTGGCTCCTCATAGATGGCGAGCACAGCCCCATGGGCTTCGAGACCATGGAGAGGATGCTACAAGCCATGGTGGGCAGTGACTGCACACCCATTGTCAGGCCCCAGTGGAACGACCCCGTCATAATCAAGCGAATCCTTGACCTGGGCGCACACGGCATCGTGGTCCCTTGGGTCAACACCAAGGAGGAAGCCGAGGCAGCCGTCAGGGCGGCCAAGTATCCGCCAGAGGGCATCAGGGGCTGGGGCCCTAGGAGGGCCGCGAGGTACGACCCAGATTACAGGGCCACGGCGAACGACGAGATCATGGTGGCTATCCAGGTTGAGACCCAGGAGAGCCTGGACAACCTAGACGAGATACTGGGCGTGGAGGGCATCGATGCGTGCTATATCGGTCCCTGGGACCTGAGCAACAACCTGGGTCTGGGCTTGCCCCCTGACTACGACAACAAGAAGTTCACTGACGCCCTTGAGCACGTCATTGACACAGCCGACAAGCATGGTAAGCCAGCTGGTATGTGGACAAACCTGACGAGCGTTACATGGGCAGTCAAGAGGGGCTTCAGGTTCAACACCGTCATCAACGCAGATATGATGCTCGAGTACGGTGCCAAGGAAGCCGTCAAGAAGGGCAGGGGCAACTAGCCTTCCCTAATGGGTGAGATGTAGACCGTGACCCCGGTCTCCTCCACCACTTCCATTTTCTCGTAATTTTCAGGGATCTCATCGATGCTATCAACTGTTCCCTTGTATACCAGGCACCCGAATGGGCCGTGCTCCATTACCTTCATCTTCATGGTTCCGACTCTCCCTCAAGCGTTTAAGAACAAGACTCAGGTCTTGGTGGCAGGGTCGTTTGTGAATAAGGTTAAGTAAAAAGGGGGGAGTTATTCTCTTGAAGCTGGGGGCTGGCCGCTGCTAGGTTTAAGCCTTCAGCTTCTCGAGTCTCTCTGTGACATTGGCTAGGTTGGCCTCAAGATGCTCTTTCATCTTTCCGAGCATCTCGATCTCCTCTTCCAGGCTCATAGCCCTTCGGGGACCGCAGTGGCCGCCCATACCTCGTCCGTGCATATGTTTACGCATTTTCTTTATCTCCGTCAGCAGCGGGCTCTGGGAAATGTAGCCGGTAGTACTCCTCCATCTCGTCGAGGAAATTCTTGCGGCGGAGCATGTACTGGAGGCCGTTCTTCAGGTGTGACCTTCCGTCCTCAGTGATACTGTAAACCCGCCTGGGCCTGCCCGACTCGCTTTCCTCGTGTGTCGAGGTTAGGATTTCTTTTTTCTCCATCCTGTTGAGGATTGTGTATAGGCTGCCGGTCTTGAACCGGCCCTCCCTCACGTATCCCCGTGTCTGGAGCTCCTCCGCGAGCTGGTACCCGTGCTTTGGTTCCTCGTTGAGTAGCATTAGGAGTAGGAACTGGACCCATCCCCTCTCGGGGTGTGATCCGTGGTGCCTTCGCGTCTCTTTTCCCATTCCCCGCATACTTAACATTGTTAACCATAACATTGTTACTTATAAACCTTACCTAACAGTGTTAAGTATGTGCCATGGAACAAAGCCCAGTACTTACTCTACCTAGCAACCTTCCCCCGTTTTGATACAGTTTTATATAGGATTGAGGGCACATTTCCTTGAAACCATCAGAGTTGAATCGACTTGGATGCTAACATTGCACTAGATAAAATACTCAAACCCAAGAGCCTAGCGGTTATTGGTGCGAGCACTGATCCCTTCAAGTGGGGTTACATGATACTCAACGCCATCAAGCAAAGCGGCTTCGAGGGCCCAATTTATCCCATCAACCCCAAGGCCGAGGAGATCCTTGAGCTCCCATGCTACAAGAGCGTCAAGGACGCGCCTGGCCCAGTTGACATGGCAGTCGTTGTTGTTCCTGCCAGGTTCGTCCCAAGCGTCTTCCAGGACCTTGCCGACATCGGGACCAAGGGAGCGGTCGTAATCACGAGCGGCTTCAGCGAGGCTGGCGAGGACGGTAAAAAACTCGTCGCGGAGACCGTCAGGATCGCCAATGGCAACACAAGGTTCATCGGACCAAACTGTATGGGTGTCACCAGTAGCGAGGCAAAGCTAAGCGCATTGATGATCCCATTCCTTCACGAAACCGGCGAGGTTGCCTTCGTATCCCAGAGCGGCGGATACGGACTCCAGCTATACATCAGGGCATCGGCCATGGGTATAGGTGTGGGCAAGTTCGTCAGCAGCGGTAACGAGAGTGACCTCAAGGGCTGGAACTATCTCAACTACTTCGGCCAGGACGAGGACACCAAGATCATCGCCATGTACATCGAGGGACTCAAGAACGGCAGGAAGTGGTACGAGGCGGCCAAGGAAGTATCCAAGACTAAGCCCATCGTGGCCATCAAGGTCGGCGTAACCGAGGAGGGCAGCAAGGCAGCCGCCAGCCACACGGGCTCAATCGCGGGAAGCGACAAGATCTATGACGCGGCATTCAAGCAGGCTGGCGTCATCAGGGCCTACGACTCATCCGAGATGTTCGACTACGTCAAGGGACTGCTCTACTCCCCTCTACCGGAGGGAAAGAACATCGCCATAGTCTCAAACAGCGGTGGGGTAGCCGTAGAGACGGCGGACAGGCTCATCCAGAACGGTCTCAAGGTGCCGGTCTTCAGCGAGGAGGCGCAGGCCGAGATCCAGGCGCTGATTCCAGCGTTCGGTAACGCTAAGAACCCCGTCGACCTGACTGCAACATTGAACATGAACAGCTTCCTCAACGTACCGGACATCGTCCTGAAGCAGCCCGAGATCCACGGCATGATCACCATCAGCCTGGGCACGAGCATCATCAAGACCATGTTCCCCGACGTACCCGACGCGGACCTGAGCGGCATGTACCAGTGGATCAATAGCACCCTGCTGAAGACCTACAAGAAGTACAACAAGCCGGTCATTGTCATCGACCCATCAGCGGACGTAGCCGGGGAGTCGGCCAAGATCCTGGAGGCCGAGAAGGTCCCAGTCTACACGACCCCTGAGAGGGCCGCGGACGTCATGGGCGTCCTGTACCGCAGGAAGCAGTACCTGGACAAGATCGGGGCCTAAACCCCTTTTCTATTTCGCTATTTTCTGTTCTAGTCATCTCTCTGTGCATGATGGAATGGGGTTCTTTTCTCCCACCATTCCATAAGTAAACAGGGTAGACTACTGGGCAACAGGTTTCTGGACGTCATCTCCCCAGGACTCGACCATATGAACTCCATATGCCCCTCCACAGAGGTCACGTTATCTGCCTCAATGGATGCCTCGAATATGAGGTTTACCTCCTCGTAGGCCGTGCCATGCCTGTCCGTGAACTTGTGCTCAAGGACCCCCACGAAGTCACCGATCTCAGAGCCCAACCCCAGTTCCTCGGCTAACTCTCTACTAAGCGCCTCTTTCGCGTACTCCTCCAGTTCAATGTGGCCACCTGGCAGGAACGTGTTTGATTCACCTATTTTGTGAGCCAAAAGAATTTCGCCATCCTTTCGAAACACGGCCCTCGCGATGAACTCGATGCTCGCCATGCTGAACCATGAAACTGGACAGAATTAGTGTATTGTGTTTTCGTCTAGGAAGGTTCCCCTGACCTCCCCAGGATCCACGTCCGCCTTCTGGAGTCGCGCGCGCGGCACACTGGACTCAGCTGAGCCACCGAAGATGATACTCAACCCTATCCCTTGTTTGGTCAAGTCGCCTTGATGAATATGGCGCCGACCCCGTCTATCAGGGCGTTCCCGGTCCCTGACCCTATCAAATCACCCGTAGCCTCCCTGATTACACCGTAGAACAACCCGAGGGCGAAAGCGTACAGTCCCCAGCCAACGTTAATGGTGTAGACCCCGCTCCAAGGCTTCATAGTCCTCATGGCTCTTGAAAGCCCGAAAAGGGTTGAGGAAACCAGGATACCGGGTCCGAATTTTACGCCTCTCACAGTCCAGTGTTTCCCGTACTCGTGGTTGACTGTGGACTGGATGTAGCCCCTGAACATGAACTCCTCGGCGAAGCCTCCAACAAGCACATGCCATATGAACGATGTAAACAGTTTGAGCGATAACGAGTCGTACGTAAACGCCGTAACGAAGGGGATGAGCACGATAATGACCATCAACGCTGCCCCCAGTTTTGAGATATCCCCAATCCCCTTTCCGAGATTCATTAGCAACAAGTAGCCCACGAGGAGCACCACTAGGCCAAGGAGGACCGCCAACACCCCGAACTCGCGGTAATCGACGCCCCAGCCATTGAAGAAGGTTAACAAAAACTGAGGCACCAGGAACACGAGATATCCCTTGAACCCAGCATTGACGCTGCTCCTCCAGTTTGAACGCGTGACACCCACCTCCTCAAAATCGAGCCTGGTGGCGATTATAGCTATGACGGAGATTATGACCATCAACACACCCGTAAAGAAGCTGCCCCCCAGGATCCTGACCTCCCAGCGGGTGAGGGCTCTGACCCCTGGAAGCATCATTGTCGTCAACATGAAAACCGAAAAGACCACCGATGCCTCAAGGATGGATCTGCCTTTCATACAGGAAGCATAGCCAAGTGGGCTTAAAAACCCTTAAACAACGCCAAATGGGTTGAACCATTATGTTCGACGGCGCCAGGCGGGCCTATATGCTCCAGATTCTCTACGTGATGAACGCCATCGAAGAGCTTGGCTCGGACAAGGCGCTGGAGATTCTGGAAAAGTCCAGCGAGCGCCAGGGCGTCATCATCGCTAGGAATATGAAGAAGACCCTCCCAGAGGGCATGACCAACCTTGAGATAGGCGCCGAGGTCTACAGGAGGTTTATGTCTGATGCTGGGACCGAGATAAGCGTACACCAGCAGGACGAGAAAAGCGTCACTTTCGTCATCAACAGGTGCCCATTCTTCGAGGCGTTCCTTGATGTGGGCGTGGACTGCGGCATGTTCCTCAACGGGCTTTGCACCCATCTGACGCTCCCCAGTATCCAGGCAACCCTCAACCAGTTCGACCCGAGGCTCAAGGTGGAGCCCGTGCTCACCCGCAAGGCGGCAGAGGACCTTTGCCTTGAGAGGGTCTACCTCTCAGATTAATCGCTTTTAGGTAATCAGTGGCATCCCAACCCATGGTAAAGAGTACGCCACCCACGTGCTGGTCAATGGTAACATTGGGGCTGGACTGAGCGTCGCAGTTGTTCGGGAAGGTCAAGAGGTCTCCCTCTAGAGCACTTTTAAAACCCCGGCACACCCTATTTTCCCTATGGTTATTCACGTTCAAACAGACCTTCTTATCATTGGGACGGGGGGCGCGGGGCTCAGGGCCGCAATCGAGGCCGAGTCCATGGGCGCCAAGGCGGTGCTGGTCTCAAAGGCCCCCGCTGGGCACAATAACACCACAATTGTCGCGGGTAGCGGATATCTGGCCGCTGTGGGTGGCATGACCATCGACGAGCACAGGGACCGCACCTTCACGGCCGGGAAGATGGTTAACGACCCCGAGCTGGTCGAGACGCTGGTCCAGGAGGGGGGCGAGAGGGTTCTTGAGCTATCCAAGTACGGCTGTGTCGTCAACGAGCGTTTCGGCGGTATCAACGTCGGTGCCCCTGAGACCATCCTTGGTCAGGGCATCACCCTGCCCCAGGTTAAGTACCTGAAGGACAGGGGCGTCGAGTTCGTCGAGAATGTGATAATCACCAAGCTCATCAAGGACGGGGACCGGGTCGTCGGCGCTGTCGGGTACAGCAGCAAGGAAATGGACGTGGTCCTTTTCCAGGCCAAGGCGGTGCTCCTGGCATCTGGCGGCGCGGGGGCTCTATTCAAGCGAACTGACTGCCCGTTGAAGACAACGGGGGACGGGTACAGCTTGGCTTTCAACGCCGGCGCGAGACTCAGGGACATGGAGTACTGCCAGTTCTTCCCGTTGGCACTGGCTGAGCCGGACGCTCCCCCGCTGCTTGTCGACGGCCCCGTTGTGTGGCGTGGCAAGATCATCAACATTCTCGGGGAGGACATACCGGCCAAGCACAACGTCACAGCGAGGCCATACATCGCCAAGAGCAGGGACACGCTCTCAAGGGCCATGATGATGGAGATCCACGAGGGAAGCGGCGTCGAGGGAGCCGTCTTACTTGACGCGAGAGAGGTGATCCTCAACGCCGATTCAGCCGAGTTTTTAGGCATGGTCAGCCTCGACTATTACAAGGAAAAACTGAGGGCCCATGAGAGGCCTTTCAGGATCGCCCCCATCAGCCACTTCTCCATGGGCGGAGTTGTCGCGAACAGGGACGGGGAGACAGGTGTCGAGGGCCTCTTCGTGGCGGGGGAGGTCATGGGTGGTATCCACGGGGCCAACAGGCACGGCGGAAACGCGTTGACGGATGTAACCGTCTTCGGCGCACGGGCTGCTAAGAAGGCCCTTGAGTACAGTGTCGGCAAGGAGCTCGTGGACATTGATGAGTTGTCCTCTGACGAGGCCGAACGCATCGAGGAACTATCAAAAAGAGAGACTGGGTTTACACCCGCCGTCGTCATGAGCCTCCTCAGGGAGAACATGTGGGAGAACGTTGGCGTTCTGAGGGACGCAGATATGCTGGTAGAGGCGTACAAGAAACTGTCGGAGCTCAGGGACTCGTCAAGGCTTCTCCAAGCCCAGCATGGGAAGCAGATACTCGCGGCACTTGAGCTTGAGATGGCGCTGGACGCATCCGAGTTCATCATCAGGGCCGCCATGGAGCGCAAGGAGAGTAGGGGGGCCCACTACCGGCTAGACTACCCCGAGGAGCGCGAGGAGTGGATGAAGACAGTCATCCTCAGCAAGCAGGACAAGGCCATCAAGGTGACCCATGCGAAGATCGGTGAGGCGTATTGAGCGAGCTCACCCGAAGGGTAACCACCGACGTGGAAGCCCTCAGTGACCCCACGAGGGCAGCGGATCACAGGCGCTACTTCCGGGAGGAGATAGAGACCTATGGGCTAGCCATGCCCGATGTCAAGAAAATCGCGGGCATTTACTACAAGGAGCTGAAAGGCGATCTCCCGAGGGCGATGGGTCTCACGGAGGAGCTGCTACAGACAAGGAACCTGTCCCTGTCCGATGTCGGCATCCACATGCTGAAGAGGTTCAAGCTCCACATCAAGGGGACGCACTTTTCCCGGTTCGATGGCTGGGTCGATTACCTCACGAACTGGGCGAACACCGACAACCTCTGCTGTGGGTTGATCGCTCTAGCGGTCAAGGATGACCCGGGTCACCTAGAGTCCCTCGTCAAGTGGACAGGGTCCGAGAACAGGTGGAGGAGACGAGCATCCGCTGTGAGCTTAGTTCCCATCGTGAGGAGGGGGGACCTGTTTGAGGACTCATTAAGGGTAGCGGACATGCTGATGCCCGACGGCGACGATATGGTGCGGAAGGGCGTCGGCTGGATGCTCAAGGAGGCAAGTAAGGTGCACCCGCAGGAGGTCCATGAATACCTGGTCAAGTGGAAGCCGGATGCACCTGCGTTGACCCTGAGGTATGCTTCGGAGAAGCTTCCCGAGGAGCTCAAGGTATACAAGTCCCGGTAGATGTTTACTTACCGCGCGCGCTAGGCGTAGAATGTGAGTATATCCTCATCCATTGGGACGTGTTTCGGCTGCACCTTCTGCCCGCCGAACTTTACGCTCTTGCCCCATATTCGCGAGTACCGGAGCCTCTTCCTGAGGTCGCCGTGAACCATCTTCGCGATGTCACCGACAGTTGACCCGTTCCTGACGATCATGGGCTCCTCCATGTCAGCCTTCTCGCCCCTGGGCTTCATGTAGATGCGTATAAGGTCCAAGTGCTCGAATATCTCCTCCTTGAGGCGCTCAAGGTTCACGTCGTTGTCCGCGCTGATGGGTATAATGTAGTGGTCCAGTGACTCCTCCAGCTCCTCGACGTACTCCTTGTCAACCATGTCAATCTTGTTGAGCACCGTGAGCGTTGGGATGTAGACCGTGTTCTTCAGAAGGGAGTCCACGAACTGGTCGTATGATACGTCCTCCTTGATTACCACTCTGCTGTTGTGGTACCTGTACTCCCTGAGAATATCCTTGATGCCCTCGCGCTCCATCTTTGTCATGCCCACCATGTCGGTGATGAAGATGCCCCCAGAGGCACGCTTCTCGATGATGACATTGGGCGGATCCTCATCAGGCCGCAGACCGATAGCCCGGATCTCATCCAGCAACATGTTCCTCATCTTGGGGTTGAACACGTCTGTGAGGACGAGGATTAGGTCCGCCGACCTGGTTGCAGATAGAATTCTCTTCCCAAGTCCCCTTCCCCTGCTGGCCCCCTTGATGATACCGGGGATGTCCAGGATCTGGATGTTCGCCCCCCTGTACTTGAGGATACCCGGGATGACTGTCAGCGTAGTGAAATCATAAGCACCGACCTTACTGTTGCTGTTTGTGAGATGGTTGAGCAAAGTGGATTTGCCCACACTGGGCAACCCCAGCAGGACCACGGTGGAATCGCCGTCCTTCCTGATGGTGTATCCGTCGCCCTTCTGGCCCTGGCCTCTGGTGATCCTGTCCCGTTCCTGTTGCCTGAGCTTGGCTATCCTAGCCCTGAGTACACCAAGGTGGCGGTTGGTGGCTTTGTTGACCTGCGTCCGCGCCATCTCCTCCTCTATGGCCTTGATCCGCTCTAGGGCACTCATTGCAGATAGCTCACATTACCTCAAGTATAAAACGTTCCCATTTTCATGAATCTCAAACTCTTATAATACACGTGAATTGATGATATCACAGTGATTCTATGAAGCTACACAAGGTTTCAAGCCGCGTCTATGCCAACTGGGACGGCGAGACAGGCGGAAACGTAGGGATAATCGAGCTAAATGAGAGCGCCTTAGTTGTCGACGCCCAGTACCCCGGCTCGGCGCGCAATTTCAGGGCAGCCATCCCCAAGGTTTCAAAAAAGCCCCTGAGCTACCTCCTCCTCACCCATGTCCACGGCGACCACGTGTTCGGCAACATGGTGTTCAAGGACCTGGAGATAGTTAGCCATAGGAGACTCTGGGAGAAGATGGAGACGAGCCTCAAGAACGAGTGGGCCCCAGGCAACATGGAGAAGATGCTGGAGACGTACAGGAAGGACGCCCCTGAGAGGTGGTGGCTGTTCGAGGGCCTTGAGATCGTGGTGCCAACCATCACGTTCACCGAAAAATGGGAGATCGATGGGGTCGAGTTCACCAACCACGGGGGCCACAGCGACTGCAGCAGCGTCGTCTACGTCCCCGACGACAAGACCCTGTTCGCAGGTGACCTCCTCTTCGTGGAGAGATTCCCCTGGGCCGGAGACCCAACGGCAAACCCGGACAAGTGGATCGAGGCATTCAAGGCCATCCTCAAGATGGACATCGAGACCATCGTGCCGGGCCATGGACCCCTCTGCGACCTGGAGGAGGTGGAGAGGCAGCTGGCCTGGATGAAGGAGGTCAGGTGGGTTATGCAGGGCCTCATCGAGGACGGCGCGACGGAGGAGGAGGCGACCTCCTACGATTACAGGGCTCTCTACCCGACGGACCGCCCCGAGTGGCAAAAGCGAAGCTACGCCAGATGGTACAACGTCTGGTCATCCTAACTTTTTAGCTAAAATTACCGAGGATAGTATTGACAACTCCTAGGCTGGGCTCTTCTTCCCCGTCATCTCATCGATGTCGATGCGGATGATCCAGAGATGCTTGTTCTTTTCCATGGTCTCGGGGGTGATCATCTTGCCCTTTCCCGGGCTGTACTTGTCACTGATGAACCTCAGCCCCCTGAGCCTCTCATCCTCGTCCTCAACGATAGTGGCCTTGCCGTTGGCAACTACGCTGGTGTACCGCCAGCTGTAAGCACACGGGTCCTCGCCTGTGATGATCTCGCCCTCATCTACCTCGAAGCAGACCCTAGGGTTGGACTGGATGCCCCTGATCTTCTTTCCGTCCCTGAAGCTGTGGAGATAGATCCTGTCCTCGACGTAGCAAAAGTTTATGGGCACGATGTACGGGGAGCCGTCGATCGCAGTCCCCAGCCTCCCCACCTCTGCCTGTCGTAGAATCTCTTCTTGGACCACCTTCTCGGTGACCTCCTTTTCCTTCCTGCGCATGCCTGACATGAGGATTACGGGTTCTTTTCAGGTTTTATGGGTTGCCATATGGGAATGGCTCGGGGCGCCTTTTGGCGGGATCCCAGAAATGGTGGAAAAGCTCCTTGCACCATTGGATGCCGTCGGTGCTGGAAACGCTGAATCCTTTGTAATCGAACTCGCCTTGGATGGTGGGGAACATCTCCTCGGCGGCCTTCTCTGAGACCCAGAGCATGAACGGGAGGCTATCGACGTACCGCTCCTCAAGTAATCCATCCCTCCTTGCGACTGTGAACGCCTCCTCGGCCGCGTTCCTCTCCTCGATGAACTGCGCTGGCGGAGCCCAGTCCTCGGACTCAAGAGCCAGCATTGACACCCCTTTGTTCCACGCGACCTTGTTTATCTCGTATATGTTTGCCGGGTATTGGTCCACTGCGCTCATAATATGCTCCTCGGAGTCCAGCACCATCTCCTCGATAAGGTGAACCGTTATGAGGAGGTCATCTATGAACTCGGAGTCCCTTAGCTCGCTGATCCTCTGTAGGAACTTTTCAGGTATTTCAGACATATCACGGGTGGTGAAGTACTCCCTGTGCCGTGTCACGAACTCCTGTGTCCTCTGTAGCCTGATGCACACTTCACCGTACGGGCTCAGCATGTAGTTGCCGTTGCTGTCCCTGGTGATGAGGTCCGCGTCCATTGGCCTCGACAGGTGCCTGCTGCACTCCTGATTGGTTATCTCTAGGAGGCAGGAGAGCTCTGAGACCCTGAGTTGGTTTGTCTGAAGGGACCTCAACATCTTGAGGCGAATCGGGTTTGACAGCTCGAAAAGCAGTTCGGTCAAGGCGCTCATAGGGGCTCTAAGTTGATTACGGGAAGGTAGTTTATACGATATTGGGTAACAGGAGCCAACTAACCGTGATTTTATTCACATTACATTATTTTTACCCTGTTTTAGCTGTAAGAATCTATGAATAGTAATGGTTTAAAAGTCATAATTCAGATAAACGGGAGTCTCCCTGGACACTGTCAATCATATGATTGCCATTGTTTTTCCTTCCAAGAACAGGGAGACTTATTCCCCAGATACATCCTTGGGGACCGATTTTGCCCAGTAGTATTCGAAGAGGTCTTTTGCCCACTTGTGGACTGACTTGTCGTCACTGACAAAACCCCGGTAATCCATCCTGCCCTAGTTTGTGGGGAAGCTTACCGCCGCGACCCGTTTCTCGTTCAGGGCCATGAACACGTTGACCTTGTCAATCACACGTATCTTGAACTGTTGTTTTATCACAGAATCCCTGATGACTGGTCCGCGATCAAACTCTGGGGGGACAACTATGTCTCTTGGTTCTAAGAGCCTGAAGTTCACTCCACGTTTCAACGCTACCTCCCATGCAGGGATGGCGGTCAGGATATACTTGTCAGTAAGCCTGTAGATGTACTCCTCGGATTCCCGCCCCAGCTCCATCCAACATAGGGAATTCCAGCAGCTGGCGCTCTTCCAG
>RCNB010003347.1_pt1 | contig 16910 bp, 20 predicted proteins | sample 2041321 | NCBI WGS metagenome assembly RCNB01 (sample SAMN09708232, study PRJNA481090) | Marine sediment metagenome, whole genome shotgun sequencing project. | reverse complement strand
GTCACCCTGATGGCGCCATCAACTCCCCCCAGCGCCTCGGTGATGACCCTGCACTCCTCAACGGTGCTGGTGTCGTTCCACAGCTTCGCAGGCCTGATGACCCGGCCCATCTCGTCCAGCGACACGAACCCGTGCTGCTGACCCGAGACCCCGATGGCCCTCACCCTGGACCTGTCGATGCCGCTTAACTCAAGCGCCTCCCTGATGACTGCAAGCATAGCCCGCGCCCAGTCCTCTGGGTGCTGCTCCATATGACCCACTGGAAGCCCCTCGATCATGCCATACGACTGGGAGGACTTGCCCAGCACATTTCCCGTCTCACCGTCAACCACCACTGCCTTGGTGCCCTGCGTCCCGCTGTCCACGCCGATGAAAAAACCCATGACTAACCCAGTGCCGACCTAATATTTAATCCCGAAAGGGGGAGGGAGGGTCAGCATTCAAAGGGGAAAACATGCCCGTTACACGGAAAGGAGACCTAAAACAGCCCAGACTGTCTCATCATACATGGAAAAAACTGGTAGAGTGCCGGATTACAGGTACAAAAACCCGTCAACCCACTCATCCAAGCCTCACCCACAAAACATTAGTATATCATTCAACCACCACTAAAATATGGAGTGGTTTGAGGCCCTCGGCTACGTCTTCATATACGGGTACATAGTCTTCGGGCTAGGCTACTTCCTGAGAAAAGGACTCACAGCCGTATACCTCGCCACTCCCCGGGAACCAATCATCCCTGTTATCGGCATACACGAGATGACGCCAACCAACATCGACCACCTGTTCGAGGAAAACGGGATAACCCAGATCGACCCGATCTCTGAATAAATTTTTTTCGCGTTATGACCAGCCACGGGAACAGGATAACCTTAAACCGAGTACAAGCACAGTTCTAGCCGTCTTGGTGTCCAGTAAACTCAAGAAACAGTTCGAGGCAGCGGTAACAGGCATCGTCAAGCCGCTAGGGGGGCTGGGGATAACCCCCAACCACCTAACCATCCTGGGCATGGCGCTGGCAGGGGTTACAGCGTACATGTACACAAGGGTACCGGGCAACAGGGACTACCTCCTATACTCCGCCGGCATGTTCATAGTGTCAGGGTTCATCGACGCTATAGACGGCGTGCTGGCACGGTCCACGGGAAAGGTCACAAGGTTCGGCGGATTCTTCGACTCCGTGGCTGACCGGTACAGCGACGCCATAGTCTACAGCGGCATCATCGCCGCCGGCCTATGCGCCCTCTGGGCGGGGCTCCTCGCACTTTTCGGCTCCATGCTGGTGAGCTACGCGAGGGCCAGGGCTGAGATGGAGGGAGTAAACATGGCGGGCATCGGCCTCGCGGAGAGAGCTGAGAGGATGATTTTCCTCGCGCTGTGCACGCTGGCGGCGTACTGGTACCCGCAAGCCCTCAACTACGGGATAATAATACTCGCAGCACTGGCTCACATGACAGTCCTGCAAAGAAGTTTACACTTTAAAAAAGAGATAGAGAAGAATTAATTCCTTCTTTTAGGTCTCCGTCGCCTAGGAACGATGTTCCTTTCCTTCTTGGCACGGATCTTAACTGCACCGCGGTGAACCGCACAGCTTATGCACATGTACTTTGTGACCTTGGTGCGGTTAATCGTCGCACCCTGAGCCTGAAGCTCCTTCAAAATACGTGAATCGACCAGACTCGTGAACTTTGTCTGTCGCTTTGCTTTATCTCGTGGTACTTGGGCGCCGCAGAAGCTGCACTGAACTGAACCGGAGCGTCCTTTCCCTCCCTTGCTTCGTCCGCCGCTTCGTCTTTTCTTGGTCATTTCCCAAGCCTCACCACCGATATACTGAGGTTAGTAATAAATGTGACTGGTTTCGGTGAGGATGAAAGGTTAGCCCTCGATAAGCTCCAGCAGGAGGGGGGCAAGGATGGAGATAATCTTCCTGTAACCCCCGTCGCTGATGTGGACTCCGTCGTTACTGAAGCCCCCGGCCAGGACTCCCTCCTCTGAAAGCTCGGAGAAAATATCGATAAAACGCACATCGTTCTCCATGCAGTACCCATTGACCCTGCCATTCAGGTCCATGATCTTGGAGTTAAAATCATGGGTCCCGGCGATAGGGGTCGTGCTCAACATGATGGGCTCCGCCCCGATCTCCCTGGACATCTGTGTGAGATGCACTAGGTTCCTGTAGACAGCTTCGTCCGGGATTCGTGTGAACAGGTCGTTCAGACCCCCCATTATGACAACGTACTCCGGTTTCTCAGAGGTCACGCTCATGGTGAACCTGTTGACCATGCCCGATGTGCTGTCCCCGTCCATCCCCCTGTTCTCGATGGCCACGTCTTTCTCCGATCCCCTCTCCTTCAGCCTCATCCTGATGGTGGACTCCAGCATGTTGGTGAAGGGATAGTACCTAGGGGGCAGGCTGCCGGGGCCCTGCTGGTAACCCGCGATGATACTATCACCGATGAACACGAAGACCACCCATGAACCAGTCATAACACAGCAAAATACTCGTCGATGTTAAATAGATTACCCACCAAGGGTTTTCCGGTGTTTTAGTGTGCCCCCTCATCATGAGCTAGCCCCCGACCTAGTCATAATCAACGGAAAAGTCGTGACAGTGGACAAAAAGGACTCAGTGGCGGAAGCCATAGCCGTCAAGAACGGCTACATAATCAAGGTAGGATCAAACCAGAAGATCAAAGCCCTCGCCTCAAGCGATACAGAGGAAATCGATCTAAAAGGCAAATCCATCTACCCTGGGTTCATCGACACCCACGAGCACTGCATCAGGAGGGGACTCCAGCTCGATTACGTGAACTGCAAGACGCCCCCAATGAAAAACCTCGACGACATAGTGGCTGCCCTCAAAGAGAAAGCTGACTCCAAGCCAGACGGGGAGTGGATTGTGGGCTCATGGTTCGACGAGACCCAGTGGGAGGACAAACGGTTCCCCAACAGGTACGACCTCGACAGGGCGTCCACAAGGCACCCGGTCTACCTGGGCAGGGCAGGAGGGCACAACTCCGTGGCCAACAGCCTGGCGCTGGAGATAGCGGGTATATCAAAGGACACCGAGCAGCCGGCTGGCGCCCACATAGAGAAGGACGAGAGCGGGATACCTACGGGCAGGCTGGACGAGAAAGCGGCCATGGATATGGTGCGGAGTATAATACCTGCCCCAACAGGGGAAGAAGAGATAGGCCTCCTTGTCGAGAGCTGGCCTGTCCTGGAGAAGACATACCTGAGCTGGGGCATAACAAGCCTCCACGAGGCCCACATCAAGGCCCCCGAGGCACTCGCCTTCCAGAGGCTGGACAAGGAGGGGAACCTCAAGATACGCATGGGGCTAATGCTGGACGGCATGACCCCTTACAAGGGGTACGCCACCGACGATCTAGCACGGCAGGGCATCACGACCCCGTTCAAGTGGAGTGACAGGCTCCAAGTGGTCGGTGTTAAGGTGGGAACAGACGGAGCCATGGGCAGCCTGACGGCTGCGCTCCACGAGGACTACAGCAATGACCCGGGCAACAAGGGTATCATAAGGTGCACCGCCGAGGAGCTCACGGACGAGGTGATGAGATGCCATAAGGCAAACCTCAGTACGTGCATCCACGCCATCGGGGACAGGGCAATCGACATGACTCTGGACGCGCTGGAAGCTGCAATCAAGTCAAAGGATTGGCCCGATCATCTTCATAGGATCGAGCACGCTGGCTACGTCCTCCCTCGTCAGCTGGAGAAGATGAAGGAGTTGAACATCAACATCTCCGCCAGCATCGGGTTCTGCCACCCAATAGGTGATAGCCACATAGCGGCCCTCGGCCCCGACCGTCTCTGCGGGTACTACCCGATGAAGAGCTTTAGGGACCACGGCATCGTTGCCGCTGGGAACAGCGACGGCTTCGGGGACAGCTGGCCACTCACGGGAATATACGGGTGCGTCGCCAGGAAATCAAGGAGCGGCCAGTACCTGTGCAAGGAGGAAGCCGTGCCCATCATGGACGCCCTCAGGGCATACACGTGGAACGCCGCGTACCTGGAGGGAACGGAGGACATCAAGGGGTCCATAGAAGCGGGGAAAATGGCGGATTTTGTGGTCCTGGACAGGGACATAACGACCGAGCCCCACGAGGAGATACTGGAAGCAAAGGTGCTGATGACCATAATCGGCGGAGAGGTAGTCTACTCCGACCTGGCATAGATCGCCTCTATCACCTTGATATGCTCGGGATCCAGCTTGTGCTCCCTTGCACCGCTCAGCATCAACTCCACGTAGCTCTTCGCGGGAGTAAAGGGGCCCTTTGGTTTGGTCACCCTGTATAGGTCGGCCTTGTGCCATGCCCCATCCTCTCCAAGAACCAGCATGGTGTCCCTCGTGTAGAGGCCCTGGGGGACGCTCTCTATCCTGTCCAGCTCGACCATCTCATCCTCGTCGCACTCGTAGATGACGCCGTGGACCAGGTTTCCCGGATTCGGCATGATTGTGCTCAGGCCGCCCTGCCTTTTCTTGCTCCAAAACCGGAACTGGATCTCAAAATTGGGGAGGTAAGCCTTCTGCACGAACTCGGCGCTGGGAAGGTACTTTCTAAGGAACTCGATGTTGAGGTTCGAGCCATACCCGAAGTGATACATACCTACGGGGTATCACCACGATGATTTAGGGTTAGTCCCTACCCTCCAATTTTATCATGGCGATAACAACCAATACCGCGTCCAAGTTTCTTTCCGAGACCTGTGAGGTACCGAGGAGAAACGTGCTCGTCTCATTGTGTGCAGCACATTGTGTCGTATGAGCGCCGACATTGTTGAGGGCATTCCTCCCTGTACATCGGAGAGCTAGGACACGAGATGAATGGCGGCAGAGAAAGCGCCCAATGCAGCGGTGAACGAGTCGACCCCTGTTCCTATGACGACCACATCGCCATCACTCGGTTTGATACCCTCTTCTACAAGGTCGAGGTTAACTTCGCCACCAGGCCCAGGGAGAGTCCAGAGACCATCCCTTCGCACTAACGTGGTGGCACCCACCGCTCCATGGATCAGAGCCTGATCCCTCTGCTCCACACCGTAACGAATCCTATCGGCTGCTTTCCTGACGAGGACAAACAGGTTGTGTTTTGAGACAGTAAGATCGGTGGGAGGGAATTCTCCCCATATCATCTTCGATTCAATGGATTCAAGGAACTTGACCCCTTCAGGACTCAGGGAAACACCTGGCCGAGAAATCTCGACCAATTCCTCGTCAGATAGACGCGAGAGAATCGTGCGAACAGTGCCCTCCCCGACCCTGAGGCTCTCCGCTAACTGTTTACGTCCGATCCGCTTCTCCCTCAAAAGGCTCAGGGCATATAGTAAATGGGCGGCAGTAAAGTCAGGGGTACGCCCTGGTGCCGTCTTGCCCGCCATCCGCTGAAGCGACTGAACCTGTTCCATGGTTTATACTCACTCAAACGAGGTATAAGTCCAACTGAGTACGTCGCCGTCGTGCACGGTCCACTGATCCGCGCCAACGGGCCCCATCTGCCAGCCCTCGTCGTAGTAGTCCCACAGCCAGAAGCTGTTGGCGTCACCGCCCACACCGTCGATGGAGACCACGAAGATGCCCCACTCGGAGCTCTGAAGTTCCAGCTTGGAGATCATACCAGTCGCGTTCAGGAAGTTCGTGCCCAATGGCACGCGGGTATCGTTAAACCACGTGACGGTCTCGTCCCCATAATCCACCCTGATGCTGATAACGGCCGTGTTCTCCTCCAGCTCATCCAGGAGGAGCTCGTACTCATGCTCCACGGCCTGGAGCTGTCCGTTGTACTGGAACGCAAGCGCGCCAGCTAGAATAGTTGTACACAGCAGCGCCGCTGCAGCAAGCTTGAAAGTCTGTTCACTCATTCACCTAACACCTTTTTTATTGAACTCGATAACGGCTTGAACCCAAACCCAAAGAACATGGTATTGCTCAGAACATGCGCCAACATGAACGGAATCCCGGTCATAAGCCCCACCGAGACGGGGATACCTGCAGTAATCGCCGAGACCACGTTCGTGAATAGGTCATAGACAAACGTCAGCGTGAATCCCATCACCGCTGCCCATGGATCGATCCCCCAGCCTGAAAGACGGGAACTCTTCCCGTACAGTCCACCAGCTACCCCGTACATCGCCTCTCCAATCATGGTCGCCCCCAGAATGGGCAGGCTGAACCCAAAAGGGTTGATGGTACCGTACACAAGCCAAACCATTACGCCCGTAGCCGCGCCCAACGTGGGGCCCATAATGAAGCCCGCTGTAAAAACAATCAGATCCATGAACTTCACGTTGGGGACCCCGATGAGCATATAGTTGGACGCTATGGCTGCCGCTGAAAGGAGGGCCACCATTGCGATCTTCCTTGGATCTGTTCTTGAGGAGTTCAAGATATCATTGGATGGATCATCCAACCATTAAAGCCTTCGATCCAAATCATCATAAAACACGCCGACCGATTAATGGAGGATGATCCAGTACTATGACGCCCCCGATATCAGGAAGAGGATCGAGACCATAGTAGACGTGCTCAAGTTCGACCACGTGGACCTCAAAAACATTCACTGCATCAGGAGCAGGGGGAGCAAAGCAAAGAGGACCATAGCCAGGGTCCACGGTCTCGGAAGGATATGGCAGCAGTCACTGGATATGGACCCAACCTACGTCATAGAAGTGATCCACGAGCTTTTCGATTATTACCCACCCGAGGCTCAAGACCGCACCCTCATCCACGAGATTATGCACATCCCACACACAGCAAAAGGCGGTTTCAGGCACCACAAGAACTACGTCACGTCCGCCAACGTAGAGACCTGGCACAAACGCTACAAACTGCGTTGCAAGGAGCTCGGGCTGGACAAACTTTAAGAAAAGCCATTCATCTTGAGCAAATGTGTACCCCAAACCCATGACCCTCAAAGTAGAGGCAGGCTCCACCCTACGCGAGTTCATCTCAACCCTTGGGGAGGACACCCTGTACGCTTACGATAGGAGAGTTGTAGGCGTTGCAGTGAACAACAGGAAGCTCTGGGACTCGGCTAAGCTAAAACCAGGCGACACCGTTGTGATTTTCCCTATCATCGTCGGCGGCTAATCAGATAAAACCTTGACAGGGATTACCTTGCCCTGCTTGGTGTAGGCCGCGACGTTGTTCATCGAATATGGCGGGCCGAGGATCATCATCAACCTCCCGTAGAAATTGTGCATATCCCCGGTCGAGGGGCGCAGGTTCCCGCTTGGGTGGCTATGTGCTGTCCCGAGTATACTGAAATCTATGGGCAGCATGTAGGCGGGGAAGCTGGCGGACCTCCTTGAGCCAAAACCGAAGGGTGGTATCAGGTAATCTGTTATGTGAAAGACGTCTCCAGAACGGTTGCCTCTGAGAAGAACGACTATCTCTTTGGGATGGTTATCCTCCGCGAGAGATTTCATTCCCATGAAGGCATCTTTGTCGATCTGGATCATCGCGTCTCTAGGTATATGCAACGGATTTAACCGTTTATAGGAGGCTTGCGCATTTTTTTTAGTTTCTTGAGCTCCTTTTTGGAAAACTAACTGAGTCCATAAGATCAGCATTTGAACCTACATCGACATATTATTCATGACAAGCACCAAGAGATTCTACATAATGTAGGACATGCACTAATTGCGAGCATCGTCATTAATTGATAGGTTTGAGGTAATTTTGAACAGCTTTAATGAAGCATTTTTACATAAAGAATGCCTGAAAATCCTGCTGTAAACAAAAATATAACATATATTAACAATATGTATTACTGTTCGATATTACCAGTATCTACCAATAAACTATATTATACTTCTACTATCTAGGGACAGAGGAATTAAAGACGGTTCCGAAAACTATTATATTTATAGTAAATTGGACAATCCTCATGGCACCCATCCTAAAGTGGTGGGTAAAAATAGTGATCCTGCAGAAATAAGTGGGTTTCTTAGCCAACCCTGGGCTTGCAGATAACCTCAAGGACCTTCGTATCGAAGAACCTGTGAGTATTACTGGGCAACAGTATAACAGCTGAGTCAGCCCCTCCGCCGCTGCCACCGATGGCGATCACTGGTTCCCCTGCCTTGATTAATCCCGCATCACACGCCATGCAGCTGATCTCAAGACAAACCTTTACGCCCTGGCTGAACAGCCTGAGGACGTTGGCTATTATCTCGTCCACCTGGATGGGTCCGAACCTCTGCTTCACGGCCCTGCCGAGGCCCCCGAAGGCGTGGAGGTGGTAGAAGACCTCGGCCCCGTTGGCCTCAATCTTATCCCTGTTCTCCTCCACCATCCTGTGGACGTTCGGCTCTGTGAACCCCATCATGCCAGCTGACACGATCAGGTTGTATCCCTTGAATACCTCTGAGGCGAGCACCCCTGCGTACCCCGTATATGATGCGATGACTATGTCCTTGATACCTAGCTCATCGGCCCTTCTCTTGGCTAACTTCAATGTCTGGTCGGTGAACTCCCTGCCTTTTCCGTCAAAATAGACTGACTCAATTGAGTGGTTCATGAATTATAAGATGTAAAAATAGTGTTAAAAGGGTTAGTTCCACGGGATGACGATGTACTTCATCAGATCCTCGCTGTCAAGCCCCTGAGTCTTCCCCCATGAGAGGCCGACAAGGTTGTCCTTCTCGATCTCACTGTAAACAAGGAAAGCCAGTATAACGTTGAACCCGAACTGGTCACCTGCACGGGCTGCTGTCGCCGTCTCGTATTTGCCCTTCCTGAGCATCGCCCTGACTAACGCGATATCCCCAGTCTTGATGGGCGCAAGGACCTCGTTGTAAGGCTCCTTCAACTCATCAATCGCCTTGGATAGGCTCTCGGCCTCGATGACCTTCTTGAGGTCATCCTTGTCAATGCCGTAAGTAACGGGGAAAACCTCCTCAAGATTAACATTTTCCTTCCCTCTCCGCTTTATTGCAATAAGGACGTTCTCGACATCCGTCTCGTACTTCACGAGACTGTTGACGATGTGCCTGTCCTTTGAGGGCAGCTTCTCGGTTAGCCTTAGGATGTTCCTCGCATAGATATAGTTCAACTCCAATTCAAGAGGCCACAGTGCATCGTACTCTTTGTAAAGGTCTAGTTTCGCGATGAGGCTCTCATACGAGGTCCCGCTAAGCTTTCTTACTACAGACTCAAGGTCATTCAATGATATCAGGTCCCCGTAATCCTTGATGATGTAGGGATCGATCGGGATCAGTGATTCCGTGATCTCCTCTCTGCTGCTCTCGGTGAACTTTCCCCTAAGGATTCTCTTCAGGTTAAGTACCTCGAAACGGAAATCGAAGTAAGCGTGCAGGAACACCCCCATCTTGTTGGGGGTGATCTTGACGATTTCCTCGATTCGCTCGGTGAACTTTTTTATGAAGTTCTTTTCAAGGTTGAGGGCGATCTTATCGTTCTCCTCCACATTGATCTCTCCATAGGAGGTCTCCTTGAGCCTCAATAGGAACTCTTGAACATCTGGTGCGTCAGCGAGCTGCTTCATCTGCTCCACTTGCATGTGTCCTTAGAACCACGTACTCGAGTCCTAGATTCATTCTTACGATTTCTTGGCACCTCCGATTAGCTTCATCCTGACAAGCTCCTCCATCGATTCCTCGTCGAGTTTGTCCTCGATGAACTTGATAATGTACCTCATGTCGGGTAAGACCATGTTCTCAAGCGCGTTTACTTTCCTGCTGGTGGTTCCCAGCTCGTCGGCGATACGCTCTACCCTCTCCTCGAACTCGGCTAGTTTAATGAGCTCCTCGATGATCTCGTAGACCTTCTCGGCGGCGTGGGCTAGAGTGATGTCCAGCTCCGCCGCTATCTCTGGGGTCTCCGTGATCCTCACTGTGGGGTACACGACGCCCATTACGCTTCTTGGCAGTACTTCTAACTCAAGGGTGTTTTTGATGCTCCGTGTCTGGCTCTGTACTTCCGTGGGTCCTAGACTCAGGTAGGCCGCAGTCAGGGCGCTGTAGGCTTCCTCCAGATTTCCTAGGAGGAGTCCCCTTCTACCCTTTAGGACATCGAGGGATTCAGTCAGCTCTTTGGCGAGCTGGTCCCGCTTGAGCTTGAGGAACTCGGTTCCCCTCTCTACGGTCTGGATACGCCTCTTTGTTTCCATAAGGTAGCCCTTTGTGGGCCTGACACCGGATGTAGCTGACATGGTTATGCTTCACTCTTGTGCGCTGGGTGGTATTTTTCGATGTATGCTTCACGTACCCTGATGAGGTCATCTTCGGGGAGGTCTGCAAGCATGTCCCATGCGATGCTTAGTGTCTGCTCGATGGTCCTGTTTTCGTAGATTCCCTGATTGATGAACTCCTTCTCGAACCTGTCCGCGAACCTGAGCCACTGTCGCTCCCTCTCTGAGAGCCCGACGGCTCCGACGATCCTGACGAGTCCCCTGGCTCTCTGGCCTTCCGCGTAGGCCATGTAGAGTTGGTTGGAGACGTCCTGGTGGTCCTCACGGGTGGTCTCCTCGCCGATTCCGTCCTTCATGAGCCTGCTGAGGCTTGGAAGCACGTTCATTGGCGGGTACAGTCCACGGAGTGCCAGCTCACGCTGGAGAAGGATCTGTCCCTCGGTGATGTAACCGGTTAGGTCTGGTATAGGGTGAGTGATGTCACCCGCAGGCATCGTTAGGATTGGCATCAGCGTAACTGACCCTGGTACACCCTTGATCCGTCCTGCACGCTCATAGATTGTCGCGAGGTCGCTGTAAAGATAGCCTGGGTAACCTTTCCTAGTCGGGATCTCCTCCCTGGCGATGCTGATGGCCCTGAGGGCCTCCGCGTAGTTGGTCATGTCCGTAAGTATGACCAGTACGTGCATGCCCAGGTCGAATGCAAGGTACTCCGCGACGGTCTGTGCAATACGTGGGGTAACGATTCTCTCGATCGGTGGGTCGTCTGCGAGGTTGAGGATCATGACACTTTTGTTCAGCGCACCCGTCCTCTCGAACTCCCTCCTGAAATACGCTGCCTCCTCGTTCTTGATGCCCATAGCACCGAATACGATGGCGAAGTCGCTCTCAGAGCCCGGGATCGTTGCCTGTCTGGCGATCTGGGCGGCTAGCTCGTTATGGGATAGCCCTGACTCGCTGAAGATTGGCAGTTTCTGCCCCCTGACGAGGCTCGTCATTCCATCGATTCCACTCATGCCTGTTTGGATGAAGTCCTTTGGTACCTCACGTGCTGCTGGGTTGATGACGCCTCCGTTTACGTCCCTCTTGTCCTTTCCTATGATCGGTGGCATTCCATCGAGTGGCTCAAAGCTCCCGCTGAATACCCTTCCGATGAGGTCAGGGGATACCGGGATCCTGAGGACGTCCCCGCTGAACGTTACCGTCGTGTTCAGGTTCAGTCCCGCGGTCTCTCCGAAGCACTGGATCATAGCCCAGTCCCTGCTGACGTCTAGTACGCTTCCCTGCACGATCTCGCCGTTCGGTCTCTCGATGTATACGATCTCGTCGAAGGCTACATCCTTGGTGCCTTGCACCATGAGGATTGGGCCCTTGATCTCGGTTGTTGTCTTGTATACTATGCTCATGCGTCTACCCCCTCGTAATGCTTGGCAAGTGCATCTATCTGGTTCATCATCTTGGCACTCGCCATGTCTATTGGCTCGGTCCCTTCCCTTTCCTTGAGCCTCATGATCTCTCCGATGACATCAAGCTCACGAACCTGATCGATTGGGATTCCCTGCTCGATCAGCGGCCTTACTGTGTTGTAAAAGTCGATGAATATCTTCAATAGCTTGACCTGTTTCTCAGGCGCACAGTAGCGATCCACATCGTGGAATGCGCTCTGGACTAGGAAGCCCTCCCTTAGCATCTCTGCCACTAGCAGGACTAGCCTCTGGTCGTCTGGTAGCGCCTTCTCTCCGATGATACGGGCGGTCTCCTCGATCTCCGCCGCCTCCTCCAGGATTCTTAATGCAAGGGCTCGTGTAGCCTCCCATGAGGAGTCTTGCTCGCCCCACCATCTGGCCGCTACTTCCAGGTACCTGCTGAAGCTTCGGAGCCAGTTAATGGCTGGGAAGTGCCTCCTGTAGGCTAATTGGCTGTCCAGTGCCCAGAATGTTCCGATGAACCTTAGGGTGGTGGTTGTGACTGGCTCTGAGTAGTCTCCGCCTGGAGGTGATACGGCTCCAAGAAGGGTCAGGCTTCCGAATCTGTCCTCTGTTGCTGGGACCTGTACCCTGCCCGCTCGCTCGTAGATGTTTGCGATGCGGTCGGCAAGGTACGCTGGGAACCCTGCCTCTGCGGGGATCTCCTCAAGGCGTCCTGAGATGTCCCTGAGTGCCTCGGCCCACCTGCTTGTGGAGTCGGCCATCAGGCTCACGTCGAAACCCTGATCCCTAAAGTACTCGCCTATGGTGATGCCCATGTAGATACTGGCCTCACGGGCTGATACAGCCATGTTGGATACGTTGGCTATGATGATTGTCCTCTCGATGAGTTTCTTCCCTGTTTTCGGGTCCTCGATCTCGGGGAACTGCTCGACTACGTCCGCCATCTCGTTGCCGCGCTCTCCGCAGCCGATGTAGACGATGATATCGGCATCGCTCCACTTGGCGATTTGCTGTAGTGTAACCGTTTTTCCCGTCCCGAAACCGCCCGGTATGGCGCTGGCGCCTCCCTTCGCACATGGGAAGAAGGTGTCGATGACCCTCTGACCTGTGATAAGGGGCTGGGAAAGTGCCAACCTTTCCTTAATGGGCCTGCCTACTCGCACGGGCCAGACCTGCATCATCTTAAGGTCCACGTCGCCTTCCGCGGTCTCCAGGACACCTAACGTGTCCACGACCGTGTACTCGCCCGTCTTGATGCTCTTGATGGTTCCCTCTTGGTTTGGCGGGACCATAATCTTGTGGACGAATGTATCGGTCTCTTGAACGGTTCCGATGACGTCCCCCACGGAGACCTTGTCACCTTTCTTGACGGTGGCCTCGAACTTCCATATCTTCTCCCTGTTCAGCTGCGCGATGTTTGCGCCCCTGCTGATGAAGGGGCCTGTGAGGTCCCATAGCTCGGTTTCGGACCTTGCAACGCCGTCTATGATCTGCCCCATTAGGCCTGGGCCTAGCTCGGCGACGAGCGGGGTTCCGATGTCGATTACCGGCTCCCCAGGCTTTAGGCCTGCGGTGGACTCGTAGCATTGAATGAATGCGGTCTCTTGGCTTAGCCTGACGATCTCGCCCATGAGCTTGAGGTTTCCTACCTCGATCAAGTCGCCCATCTTGGGCTTTTCTTTGAATTTTCCGATGATTAGCGAGCCGTTGATTCTCTCGATTGTTCCTTCTAGTCTCTCTGCCATCTTAGATCACTCCCAGTTTCTCGGCTACCTCGGCGGTTAGCCTGTTCTCCGCTGCCTTGAGCCTTGCCTCAACGGTGTTGTAGATTGATTTTGTTCCTTCAAGGTTGATGACGCTGACTCCTCCGGCTATATCAACGGGGGATGTCTCGACCTTGACCTTGACGCCTAGGGCCAGTTGCTCCATGTTGGATTTCAGGTACTTGGCGTCCTTCTCATTGGCGTAGACGATGCAGTCCTCGTATAGAGTTGACACGGACTCGATTGCCAGCTTGACTAGGTACTCGTTGTAGCCTGGTCCTTCTATCAGCGACTTGACTTCAGCGATTGCCTTCTCGAAGACCTTGGCGATTACCACTGTCCTCGCCTCCATGACCTCTTTTCTTCCTAGGAGCTGTGCGCCTCCGACGATCCTATCGTGTACGGCCCTGAGCTCGCCGCCTATGATGTTCTCTATGGCCTCGTTGGTCTGTGCCTCGATCCGTTTGTTCTCGGTCTCTGCCTTCTCGGTAATCTTGGCTACCATTTCCTTGGCGTCCGCGAGTATTTCGTTTCGTTGCAGTATGGTCTTGTCGATTAGTTTGTTCTCCATCTGGTTCTGACTCATTGTGGGAGAATCTCCTTTATCACGAAATCCACTGCCTCCTTGATCTTCTCGTCGGAGGTGTTCATGATCTCCTTGACCCGCTTGTTGTACTCCTTTTTTACCTTCTTAGCCTCTTTCTCGGCTTCCGCCTCGGATTCGGCTAGGAATTCCTCCAGACCTGTCCTGCGCTGGGCCCTGAGCCTCTTGCCCTCGGCTTCCTTTCTTGCCTCAGCGATGGATGTGTCTGCTTTGTTCTGGGCCTCGGAAACGACCGCGTTTGCCTCTGCCTCGGCCTTCTCGATTAGGGCCATAAGCCTCTCGCCCAGGCTGAGGATGTTTTTCATTTCCATTTTATTATATCTCCAATTTCGTCCCTATTGCCAGTGAGACCACTGCCTGTAGCTCCTCCATCCTCATCCCGGTCTCCATTGCGAGACCTGGGATCAAGGCGAAGAAGGGCGTGATCTCGCCTCTTCTCATGACTTCCTCACGGATGGGCCTGGTGGCCGCGGTGTATTTCTCGGGCACTATGATTAGTTTGTAATCTTCCCGGGAGATACGGTTGAGGGTGTCGACAACTGTCTCTTCATTGAATGCCTCGTAGCCTCTTGCTCCGATGAGCTGGAAGCAGGTTACGAAGGAGGAGGGGGACCTATGACAGCTATGCTCATTTTCAAGTTGCCTCGGGGGATTTAATTAAAAAGACTTGCGTCTGAACCCGTTTTTAGTATATACTATGGTAGGTGCTCCAGTTATTGGTCATAACAGGAAAAAAACATTTCTGGTTCGTCGCGGTACCGTACCGGGGTTTTGGAGGTTGTCTTCGATGGTCGTGTTTTCTCCGTCTTGGTGATGGTGGCTCCGCTTTCCTCTCAAGGCGCGGTGTAATATTTTCCCCCGTCATTTTCGATGCGTTTATCCCGTTTCCCGTTTATCCTAGTTAGTGGTGAGGTTTTGTCGAGTCCAGTGAATGTGAAGTGCGGTAACCCTAGTTGCGGGAAGCTAAACCCGGTTTACGGGGATGTTTTCCTGGGTAGGGAGTACACCTGTGTTTTCTGTGGGCACCTTTTCAAGGCGCAGCCAGTATCCGATGTTGAATCGGTTGATAAGGGCAAGCGGTTGCGTGGAAAAAAGTCCCCTAGACAGAGGGAAAGTCGCCCTCAGAACAGGAACATGAGGAAGCCCCTTCTCTAGCTATACTGGTTCGCTCGTGCGGTTCAGTGACAGGATTACTTAGTCTTCTCCCTGAGCTTGAGACCTATTCTCAGGTGGAGTCCGTTGACGGTCTGCCCGTAGATGTCCTCCCTGATGGAGCCAGTTTCCTCGTTTACCGATTGTATGAGGAACCTTGCACTGGGTTTGTCGGGGTTCTCGTCGTTCTCTATGATGAGGTACTTTTTGCCCCTGAGTTTGTTGATGTAGTAATCGCTTAGCTGTACCAGGAGCTCGGTTTTGGTCTTGTTCAGCAGGTCCATGTATGTCTGATCAGAGACTTTTTGGTGGGCATTGGCTCCTGCCATGGTGTATAACACGGGCTCAGCTATTTGTGAGTTAATATGACTCCCGTCTCAAATACGCGAAACAGGTGTATTCCGAAGGAAAAAGGGGTTTAGACTAGGTCGCAGGCGTCCGGTGGCATCCAGTGGGCGTCCTTGCCCTCCCACTTGACGTTGCACCCAAGGGGGTTTGTCAGGGGGGTTGTGATTGGGTTGCCTGATACGTGCTCGTCGAGGGCGTTCTCAAGGTCGTTGACGGTCATCTTGTCGGTCTCCCTTGGGTTGTCAACTGCCCTGCCGGTGTAGACCAGTTTCCTCTCTGCGTTGAACACGTAGAAGTGGGGGGTCCTCATGGCTCCGTACGCCACGGCTACCTCCTGCGACTCGTCCCTCAGGTAGGTCCACGGGAACTTGTGCTCCTCCATGCGCTTGACCATATGATCGAAACTGTCCGTGGCGTTTGTTGCGACACTGTTACTGTTGATGCCTACGAACTTTACGCCCTTGCCAGCGTATTTTTCAACGGTCTTCCTGGTGACCTCGTCGCTGCCCACGACGTAGGGGCAGTGGTTGCACGTGAAGAAGACCACCAGTGTCTTCTCGCTGAAGTCTGATAGCTTGTATGTCTTGCCGTCTGTGGCGGGAAGCTCGAAACTTGGAGCCTTCTCGCCCAATTGAAGTGTGAATGACATGGGGTCTCTGCCAGATGGGCGTTTATATATGATGTTATTGTGTGGTGATTCCCTGGGAAAACCATGGGACTGCCCCCTTCTTACCTTGTGAGGTACCCCAGTACGTCGAACTGGGTCTCAACTGGAGGCTCCAGTACTTGGAGGCGCTCTTGAAGTTCTGGGGTGTTTTCTAGCTCATTGACCAGTGCCTCTGAGATGTAGATTGTCTCCAGTTCCTGGGTGTTCTTGATGCGGATGACCCGTGCATCCCTTGGGTTGACTGGTCCGCTGATCCTGATGGCGGTTGCGATGGCGTCCCTATCGTTGGGCAGGAAGGGCGGTATCTTGCCTGTCTCCCCGCTTCCCTGGGTAAGGCAGTTGACGTATGTCTGGTGGTGGTCAATCTTTTCGAAGGCACGCCTTGTGGTGACGTCCGCAAGGCCTAAGCCTATGGCGTTGCCGTGGGTCTCATGGGTTAGGTCGAGGACGGCTATCTTCTTGACACGGGCAGCCCTTGGGTCGTGCTCGTTATCCATCCAGAACCGGCCTGTGACGTTTGTGTCCATTCCCACGCCGCTGATGTTTTTTCCGATCTCATCTACAACAAGCACATCAATGTCCTTGAAGGGCAGCCTAGGGAGCATCTCCTTGGCGGTCTCCAGCAACTCCTTCTCCCGGTCATAGAACTCCCAAGGGTGGAGTACGTGGATGGATGCTGTCTCGTGGTACGCGTTCTCAATAACCGCCAGCCCCATAACGACGTTCGTCTTATCGATGATCAGCTTCCCCGCCTCGGGCAGTATCCTGTGG
>RCNB010004587.1_pt1 | contig 16916 bp, 19 predicted proteins | sample 2041321 | NCBI WGS metagenome assembly RCNB01 (sample SAMN09708232, study PRJNA481090) | Marine sediment metagenome, whole genome shotgun sequencing project. | reverse complement strand
TGTATACTCTCCAGAGAGGAACTTGATAACTAAATTGGTTAATAATTCATTATAATAATAAAAAATTAGTACTCTGTATTTCATTATATATTATGATTTTCTAACTTCTAATATCATTTTATCAGATGTCCTTCATGACAATAGATTACTTTGAAGATTTATTAAAAAAACCATCGTTGTTCAAAAAGGAAAGTAAACTCGACAACAATTTTGTTCCTAAAAGGCTACCACATCGAGAAAAAGAGTTGTCACTACTATCTCAACTATTTTTAGTGCTCGTAACTAATCCCAATTCAATTTCACGAAAAATATTGATAATTGGGAGAACTGGAATAGGAAAAACAGTTACAATTAAGCTCTTTGGAGAAATGTTAGTAAACGCAGCTCAAAAAAGATCAGGAGACATTAAATATGTTCATATTAATTGTCGGAAAGAAAGAACTAGCTATAAAGTGTTAATCAAAATAGTCCGAGCTCTCAATAATAACTTTCCAAAAAGAGGATACTCTCCTCAAGATTTACTTGAAATTATTGTTGATATTATTAAAGATAAAAATCTCCATTTATTAATTGTTTTAGATGAATTAAGCTATTTAATTGGCAAGGAGGGGGATCTTATTTATTCGCTAACAAGAATTAACGATGACGCGTTCAATACTCGTCGACATATTTCTATCATTGGAATTGCAAGAGATATAGCTTGTTTAAGCGGTTTGGATACTAGTACTATGAGCACTTTACAAAGGAATATAATATATTTCAACAATTATAATAAAGAACAGCTATTTGAAATATTGAAATATAGAACAGAAATTAGTTTAAAAGACAATATAATTTCGGATAACTTAATCCAAAATATAGCGGATTTGGTTTATCAGACTGGAGATATAAGGTATGGTTTAAACTTACTATGGAAGTCAACTAAAATCGCTGAAAATCAGAATTTAAAATACATCACAATAGAATCTATCCGTCTTGCAAATCAAGACATCGTTCCTTTTTCAACACTAGATATACTAAAATATATGTCTACGCAAAAAATCATTTTTTTATTAGCTATTATAAATGCTTTAGATAAGTGCGGAGGAATTCATACTTCCGTTCGTGAAATTACTGAATCATATTTAATATTATGTGAAAGCCTGGGAATTCAACCACGGACTCACTCACAACTATGGAATTACCTCCAGGAGTTTAAAAGAGAAGATTTAATTACCATGGAAATCGTAAGTGAGGCTATTAAAGGCCGAAAAGCTCAAATAACTGTTCAAAATATTCCAATTTCAAAGTATAAAGAATTATTATTAGAGGTAATGGAAACTAAAGGCATTAAAATTTGATAGTAAAAGAAGCAGAAGAGAAATTGAAAATTGAAAATTTATTAGGGTCACGGGCAAGAGTTAAAATCCTAAAAGTATTAGCATTAAATCAAGAATTATCAATAACTCAGATTATAAAGTTTACCAAACTTAATCACGCAAGCGTTAAATGTCACTTAGATTATTTAAAATCCTATAAATTAATTCAGGAGAAAATTTTTGGACGGATTAAAATATATAGATACAAATTTGAAAACATTAGGGCTAAGAGTTTAAAAACATTTATAGACATATGGGAAGGCGATTTATAAGGATTGCTTCCAAACATCGATGGGTTTTTTTTCTATTATTCAAATATAGTTCTATTATACTGTATGTATAGAGATATCAGGTTTAGGAAAATACCCAACAAAAGTCTTACATTTTTTTTTATAGTTGGTTTCGTCTTTACACTTATTGAAGCTCAAAATTTTTATACTAACCTGATGATTTTTGTGATCTACAAATCTTTAATCGTTTTATTAGCATTTATCTTTTCCTTTTTGCTGTTCTGTTCAAAATTAATAGGGGGGAGTGATGGTAAGTTAATTATCTTTTTGTTTTTCGCTTTTCCAATTCTTGGTTTTGATTTCTATCTGTTTTTTTCTTTTTTTTTATACCTTTTAATCTTATTTTTATTACTAGCATCATGTAATTACCTTTTCAATCGTTTTTTAACAGAACCTCATTCTCATAATATGTTGCATGCATTAAATGAGAAACTTTCATATTCTCGAGGGATATTTTTGAAATTGTTTTATAGGTTTTTGGATTTCTCGCAAATTAATAAATATTCAGGTACGAAACTCCAAATGAAATCACTCACATTGTTTTATAATGAAGAAAGAGAGAATTTTCAATTTCTTGCACAAATCAGACCTCCAATTGCTGTATTAATCTTTATTTCCTATGATATTTTGATAATTAATTATCTTTTGTAATAAAAAATAAGTAATGAAAACCTCTTTTTTTTACTTTTTGATTAATTTCTTCCGTATTATATAAGAATAATTTTAAATTGGTTAATTTTTATTAAATAATTGATATTTAATTATCTTAAGAGTGAGGCTATATTAATGGAAATCGAAAAAACAAGAGAAACTTCATGGAAGATTCAGTTAAAAAATAAAAATGAAAATATTGAACTGACTTCAGTAGAAATAAGTGGCGAAGTTCGTCTGGTAAAACTTAAATTATTAAAAAATAGCGATTTTATAAATGTGGAAATGAAAAAGGAAGAGTTTTTTAATTTTTTGTCTTTAATTTCTGCTTTTAAAGATGTAGTAATAGGCGATGATAAACTATCTTTAACTGATGACTTAATTCGTGAAGATCTTGACTCACGCAAAAAGATAGAAGAAGATGAAAATATCTATGTAAAAATAGAACCTCAAATTTCAGAGAAAGATCTTAAAAATAGCGAGGTTAATGAACTGAATCCTGAAGAATGGGATCCTTGGTGATTTAACTCTTTAAAAAATTTTCTCGATTCTAAATTCACATGAATTTAAACCTGGATCCTCAATATTACAGCTATTTTCTATAACATTTACTTTATAGAGTGCATATTCTCCAAAACCAGCTAATAATCCCGTAATGTAATAACAGATATACTTTGATTTGTTATTTAAATTGTTAGCGATATTATGTTGAAGTTCAATTACTATTAAGTTGTCTGAAATTTGTTTTGGATTAAAAATTCCCCATCCGTGGTTGCTTACAATAGTGCAAAATTGATTAACTAAATCGTTTAAGGTTTTTGATTTTAAATTATCCTCCCATTTCTGGATCAACGCCCAGCCTACTTTTTTACCTAACCAAACTAGTAAGGACTTTACACCCTCTCCATATATCGATGAGAGGATATCAATTATTTGTGGGGGAAAAAACACAAATCTTTCATTATATAAATCGTATTTCCCCTTATCGTATTTTAATCCCTTTAATTTTAAATTTCTCATAATTATAATCAAATCATTTTTTTATATAATATTTTCTAGGTCAATCCGATTTTTATACAATTTAAGTTTCGAAAACACAATGTAAAATAAACCTAATTCTTACCATCTATAAATATTTAGTATTATAATTTTAGTATCCCATGATCTCTTAAAATATTCTTAGAATTTTAAATAGTTTTTTTGTTATATAAGTTGGATTATGTCGAATTTTACTTTAAACCTAATGCAATTCTTCATCTTGGTATCGCTTTTCATTTTTATTTTTCTATATTCCATAACATCCACCGAACCAACAACGATATTATTTTCTCTTATATTATTCTTGATATTTTTAATTCCTTTTCTCCAAATTCTAAATGAACTAGAGATTTTTATGTATAATATCAACATTGATAATTTATTATTTAAAACTATAATCTCTTATTCTAAATTCTTTATTATATTTATTGGAGTTTTTTTAATAGCTGAATTATTTTATGTCAGTTTTTTTGGTTAATACTTACTAATTTCTTCTTAAAAATAATTGAGAACATTAAAAAAACTTGAGAAAAATGCTACTATATAAATAATACAGGAACTAATAATTAGAATGCTCTTTCTTTCGTAAGAAATGATTTTCAAAAAGTAGTAAGAGGAAATATTGACACAAAACCATAGTGCAAGAAAAATTACTACAAAATCATAACTAAGGAATAATTCTAATAACGAATATAAGTGAATATTACTCGAGAAGGATAAGTTGTTAATCATAATATTAAACATGGGAAATAATCCCCCGATTCCTCCGATTACGATGGGTAGGAGGAATAAGAAGAATAATACCCTAAACCTTTCCCCTCTAATTATAATTTCTAACTGGCTTTCTAGTTTTTGATGTTTTGAAATTTCACTTAATAACTCACTGATCTTTTTATGAGAAACATATGCGTTTCTACTAACTAACTTTCCAATAATATCTATTATTATTTTAAATCGTATTGAATTTATCTCTATTTGTAAGTTTTCCAACATTTCCTCAAATGAACAGGAGAAATTTAAAAGATTAGTGATTTGAGACTTTATTGGGCCATCTATCAATACCATTTGGCTTTTATTTTGTGAATATGAATTTATGAATGCAATTTCAGGTGAGGTGTTTTTCTGTAAGTTTAAGGCAAAACTTTTCAAGAAGGAGATGAATTCGTGAAATTTAGCTTTTTCCTCCTTCGAATAATTATTTAACAATCCGAGCAAGAATGAATCATTTCGTAGAAATTTCTTGTTTAATGTTTTAATTGAAATGAAAAAAAGTGGTAAGATTATAACTAATAAAATAAGATTAATTTTTTGGAACAAGATTAAAAAACACACCCCCAAAGGGAAAAATAATCCAATAAAAAAGAAGACACTTAATTTTGATTCAATTTCTCTTAAATATTTCCGAAAATTTTTTTCTACTGAATTTTCAGTAAGATTTTCATTGTAAGTAAAATTAGAGATTAACAATTCTTTTAAATAGGAATTAAAATCTATTGAAGGAGTTATAACATTCGAGAGTAATATCTCGGGATTTTGACCTAGTTGAAGTTCGTTTAATATTTTTCTAAATTCTTTTTTAATTGGAAGGTTATAGTCAGAAATTAGTCTGATAAAATTAATAGGTAAATCAGCACTGTTTCCAACGGATTTTTGTATAAGTGAGAAATAAATTCTAATAACATAAACAAAGGCATTCAATTGATTTTCCTTCTTTAGTATCTCTTTGTAAAACTTATTATTGAAGCTGTAAGAAAAAAATAAGGAGAATATTAAGGAATAAGAAAATATTTGGACAAGATTGAATATCAATAGAAAATTGGAAGTAATGAATATTGTAATGAACGAAATTAAAAATACAATAAAGCTAGCTTTATTTATATCATTCTCATTGAGGTTGTATTCTTTTTCATACATTAATTTGTATCTGGTATCTAACTTTCTAAATCTGAGTCTGGGGATATTATACGGATGAATTTTTTGGGTTAATTTTATCAGTTTATTAGTAAAACCCATAGTATATCTATAACTCTCAATTAGATGAATAGAATATTAATATAATTATAATTACATGAAATATTTAAGATGTACCGAGAAGACGAGAGGTTGATATATGCATGATTAATGAAAGGTTTTATATATTCATAGATTTTGCATTGCATTTCGCTTTCTATCAAGAAGTTATATTTAACATAGTCTTCGGTTAGTGTAACATTTAAATTTCTTGGGTATTCAATTTCATTTAAATAATTTATATGAGGATTCTCGATTACAAAAAGAATTGCTGTATCTACTTCATCAAAAAAGTTGTTGTAGTTCTCTACATCGTTTTTAATCGTGCTATTAAATTCAGAAATACTAATCATAAATGGATTAATTAGAGAGACAAAAACAAGAAGAATAAATATTCCAAAACCTGTCAATAATGCTTTCTCTAACAGATTTGTCATATATCATATTAGATATTTATGAATTTAAACTACAAGAGTTTTTCCAATTTTCCCAAAACACGCAAAGAGTCTTAACATTTGTTAAAGAATAAAACGATAGCTGATCAAATAATCCGATTAACTTATGAATATCTAATTTATCGATTTGACGAAGCGTTTTAAAGACATCTTGATAAAGCTCAAACAATGTTTGGAATTTATCTTGGGAAATATCCTCGGACTTTCGTATTTGTTCTACTAAATTTGATACATACAGAGATTTAAAAGCACTCCAATTTTTTAGATGAGGGTCGAACTTGAAAAGAGTGTTATAAACTTTATTGGTTTCAATTATATTGTTTTTCATCTCTACTATCGAGGCGATAATTCTTCTTTGTCGATTCTTCTTCATTAAAATCAATAGTCCTAAATCGCTTAAACATGAAATGTGAATCTTAAAGTGATGTATAATTCTATTTAGAAACGAATCAATATTGTTAGAATGAATTGTTTGAAAACCTTTTAAACCCGCCGCTAAACAGTGAAAAAAAGCTTCAGCTTCCTCTTTAGTTAATATTTCGCCTAAATAAATAATATCAGGAGAACGATGGAGCAAATTTTTAATTTGGTTTTGCTTAGATGTTTGACGTGTTGATTGTTCTTCAAGAGAATCGACTTGTTTGATACTGTGATTGATTTAACGATTCAATTATATTTTCTACATATATTTTTCGAAATTCTTTAGGCGTTAAAAGATCTAATGCATTAATTAAAGTTGTTTTTCCGGTATCTGTTTCGCCAGTAACCGTTATGTTGACCCTCCTAAGAATCAGAAAATATAAAAAAGCAGAAATCGTGGGATTAAGAGTGTCATTTTTCAGTAAATCTTGAATAGTATATATGTTTTTATTTAATTTTCTAATATCTAAAGCGAAATTGTACAACTGAACTGGACCTACATCGATAGCAAACCTACAATAGAAATATTTGTTTTTAATAACAATTTTAATGCTTGGATTTGAAAAATCAAGTCTTTTTCCACTGTATAACCTTAGAAATGTTTTTAATCTCTCAATATCCTTAATATCTAATTTTATATCAGTTCTACATCGCCCATATTTCTGGTGGTTAATGTAAATCTTATCCATTGGAGAATCTAAAAAAATTTCTTCAATTTGATCGTCTATCAATAAAGGAAAAATCTTTTCTATTTTTAATTTATGCAAAGCAGAAACAAATGATATGCTTTCTAGTTCGTTTTCAGAAAGTTTGTATTTAGATACTAAATAGTGCTTAGCATTCATTCGATATAAGCTTACTAATTCCTCTAGGGGAATAATCTTATCAGAGTCAAGAAGCTTTAAGTTGTTCTTCGCGTCTTTTACAATCTTTTTAAAGAGGTTTTCTTCTCCAGAAGATTGTAATGAAAATTTAACAGCGTAATGCTTCTCGTATTCGTTATTTATATCAAAAATTAGTATTTGAAATATGTCATTCTTTTCGATACTATATGTTTCAATCAAATCACTTCCTGATGTAATAAAAGAATTTTTCGTGAATTCGTTAGATATTGAAGCGATGGGCGTCTCAAATACGGTATGATTATAAAAATTCATGATACTATTGTTTTTTATAGAAAATTGTTTGTATTTTTGAATAATATCTAATTTATTTAATACATCTAATAAGTTTTCTAAAAGGGTTAAAACTTTTCTAATACATTTTTGACAATCAAAACTGATGACTTCTGTTTCTTTTAGCTCACTTATTTTATCAAGAATAGAATTGAAAATCGAAATTGGTTCATAAATAGGACTAGTATCAGTAGAAAAAGGAAAATTGTATAAAACTCCAATCCTACATTTAAATTCTTGATATTTGCATTTTTTTTTCCTAATGTTATCTATTTTCTTCCAAATCTTTTTAATAGAACTAATTTTATTAAAAAAGCCCAAAATGGATGAAAGCTGATTATATTCAATTAGGTTTTCGCGTCTTTTTACCGAAGTGGTTTTATCTATGTTATTTTTGTTTAAATAAAGATTCTTGAGTACACAGTAAATACATTCACTTGTGAAATTTCTGCCTTCTTCTAAATTTGAACAAGTTGAACAATTTATTATTAATGTCTTCTCTTCTTTGTCATCTAAAGCATCTTTTACTTGGAAATGGCTTAACTTTTCAATTTTCGAGGTCATCCAATTATTTATTTTAATTTAAATTTAAAAAGTCCATTTTTATTAATTTAAGGGAATTAAATGTTATTTCTGAATGAAAAACTTTTTTTATTGTAATAAATTTAACATTTTATATTTGAAGTGATTATTCATGGGACACCGTAAAAAACACGCACCAAGACATGGCTCTTTAGCATATCTACCAAGAAAAAGAGCAGCACAAACTAAAGGCCGAGTAAGACACTGGTTAGATGCAGCTGATAATATTACATTTCTAGGATTTGCTGGTTTCAAGGCGGGTATGACACATATTACTTATATAGAAGATCAGAAAAATAGCCCCTATTTTGGAAAAGAACTAATGAAACCTGTTACGGTTGTTGAAGTGCCACCTCTGATTTTGGTTGGTATAAGGGTGTATAATGAAGACGATTATGGTAGATATATCGTAGGAGATATTTTTTCACCCGAATTGAATGATTATCTTAGTCGAAAGATTACCCTTCCAATTAAAGAACATTATGATTTTGAAGGGAATAAAGAAAAACTATTAAAAGGCCTTAGTCACAATAGCCAAATTAGAGGAATTTTTCAAACTCAACCCCATCTCACGTCTTTACCAAGGAAAAAACCAGATCTTATTGAAGTTAAATTAAATTCCATTGGAACTCCAAAGGATGAATTTGCTTATGCTCTAAATTTACTAGGTAAAGAAATTAAGGCTAGAGACATGTTAACCGAAGGAGAGTTAGTCGATATATTGTCAGTAACAAAGGGAAAGGGGTTCCAAGGTCCCGTGAAAAGATTTGGCGTTAAAATATTAACAAGGAAAAACAGTAAAATAAGGAGAGCTGTTGCTTGTATTGGTCCCTGGCATCCTGCTAGAGTACTTTATACAGTTCCACGCCCGGGACAATTAGGTTTTCATCAGAGGACGGAATACCATAAGAGAATTATGGTAATCGGAGAAAATGAAGAAGAAATTAATCCAAAGGGAGGATTTGTTAAATATGGAAAAATAAATGGAGATTATCTTCTTCTATTAGGCTCAATACCTGGACCAAAAAATCGATTAGTAAGAATAAGAAAAACAATAAGGCCTGTAAAATCCTTTACGATTAAATCACCTGAGATAACATTTATTAGTAGGGAAAGTCAACAAAGAAAATAATATAAGATTGTGATTCTATGGAAAAAGTTAATGTTTATGATCTAGATGGCAACAAGAAAAATCTAGTAGATATACCACATTTATTCAATGTAAAACCTCGAAGGGATCTTGTTCAGCTAGCAAGTGAAGTTTCTTCAAGTAAAAATAAACAAATTCAAGGAAGAAATAAGAGAGCAGGTTTAAGAAATACAGCTGAAGGTTGGGGAACAGGTCATGGAATGTCAAGAGCCCCACGTATTAAAGGTTCTGGGTTCCCTACGGCTCGAAATGTAGGAAGAGTCCCTTTTGCAAAGGGAGGGAGAAGAGCTCACCCAATAAAAACAGATAAAATTGTTGAAAAAAAATTAAACAAAAAAATTAACAAGTTATCTATTATTTCTGCGATATCCGCTTCTGGTAATCGAGAATGGGTAAAAAAACGTGGCCATATCATCAAAAATATTCCTGAAATTCCTTTAGTAATCGATGATAAAATACAAACAGTTAAGAAAACTAAATTTTTGTATTCAATCCTTACAGAGCTAGGATTAGCAGAAGATTTGTCTCGAGCAAAGCAAGGAAAAAAAATTAGAGCTGGAAAAGGGAAGAGACGAGGGCGAAAATATAAAAATAAGAAGAGCGTCTTAATCGTAATTAAGGAAGATTTCGGAGTTATCAAAGCATCAAGAAATATTCCTGGTTTAGATATTATAAAAATTGAAAACTTGTCAATCGCAAATTTAGCACCTGGGGGGTTACCAGGACGATTAAGTTTATGGACTCAGTCCGCTTTTAGTGAATTAGAAAGGTATGAGGTGTCAGTTTAGCTTGGAAAGTTATTATAAGATTATTCAAAGACCGTTGATAACTGAAAAAACCTTCGATATTATTGAGAGGGAAAATAAGTTAGTTTTTATCGTTAATAAAAAAGCTAATAAAAGTCAGATAAAGCAAGCAATAGAGAAAATACACAATGTCAAAGTGATTAAAGTGAATACAATCATAACACCTAAGGGGGAAAAAAAAGCATTAATTAAACTCCACCCAAATTATTCTGCTCAGGATATCGCTATCGATTTAGGCATTTTTTAATATATATTCTTTGTTCATCTCCAAAAAATCAAGCATAACAAAATCTTTAAAGCTAAGAATTTTTAAATTATCCAATAAACCTACTTCATTAGATTCAATTAACGTCCTATATTCTTTATGATTTAAAATTAATATAAATATGAAATATTGCGAGAAAAATTTTTCTAGTAGTTTTTTAATATCTTTTAAATTGTTATCTTCTAATATTAAAAATAAAATTTTCTCTTCAATAAAGAAAAGATTTGGCTTTAGACGATAATAATCTAATTTGTTCAATCGCAGGTTTTTAACAAATTGAGTGTTAAACTTAGAGATGTCCTGAAAATTAAAATGACTTAATGAAAAAAAGATGTCAGCATCGTTGTTTATTGGATAAAAATTATCTGAAACATTTGCTCTCCATAATATACGAAAAATGCTTGAAATATTAGGATTTGATTTCTTGAATAGTTCGCAATTATAAAGTTGGTTTATTTCTTTATCTATGTTAATGGTATTTGAGGCAACATCATGTTTTATGTCTAAGAAGTACGCATTAGTTACAATTTCCTGACGATTATTGGTTCTAACATTAAAAACGATATACCCCTTTTGGTTAAAGTTTTTAAGAGCTTTCAGTAAACTATGTAAGGGAATCATTTGATTTTTTAGGTTGTTGCAATTTATTTGATGAATTTGAATAAATTTTAGATTATCGCCATACTTTAAAACCAAAAAGTTCGGTTGTTTCATTGAATTTGCTCCTCCCTCTATATTATTTGACAAGACATGTAAAAAATGCCTTTTCAATTTTCGATTTTTTAAAAACGATACAGATTTATCAATATTATTAATCTTTTCTTTAATCAAATTAAAGAATTTATCAATATTGCTTCTATTTTCACCAATAAAGGATAAAATGATTATAGTTTTTCTTTTTTGAGGGATATTAAGCTGAATAGAATAATAGAATAGATATTTATTTAATATAAATTCATTAAGAGGTTTAACTATTCTAAGAAAATTGTCGCATTCAAGAAGAGAAAAAGCAATAAGCTTATTATTTTTGTTAATGCTTTTATAGTAAATTAAATAACTTTCCAATAAAAATGAAAACAACTTAAATTTACCCTTCTTAACCATTTCAATATTTTTTTAAAAGTAGTTATAAAAACTTATTATATTTGTTTTGTAGAGTGGAATGATCGCTTTCACATTAATTAAACAAAAATAATATTGAAAAAATTAGTTGATCTGAGATGTAGATAAAACTATTAACTACCCTTTTTAAAATATATATAATTAAAATTGATTGTTATCATATTTAATGCTCAAGAAAACATGTCGGATGATATTATATGTTACAACAGATTTTAGATTTCATAAAACGATTAAACCCTGATATTCTAATTCAAGCACCAGCAAGAATCAACTTAATTAATCCTTTAGATGCGGTTGAAGGCGATTTTTGGATGCCCTCAGCAGCAATCAATGGTTTAGATAACCCACTATCCGTTTTTGTTTATATAAAAAGGAGGGAAATGTTCGGTTCTGTGAAATTTTATTCAAATTTAGATGGTGCTGGAAAATTAAATATTTGTGTTTCAAAAGAAGAAAAGATAGAAAAGAACTTAAATGACAAAGTGAAGAAATTAAAGGGGGAATTTAAGCTCTTCTATGCCAGTATTTATCGTTTAATCAAAGCAAATTCCGCTTTTAGGGAAAAATTTGAAAAAGAGAACTTTGAAATAGGAATAATTACAACCATCCCTCTAAAAAGTGGTTTGGGTGGGAGCGCAGCTATAATAATCGGTATTATGTATAGTTTGGCAAAATATTTTGGTTTATATAATAACTTTATAAGTCTAAAAACGGGAGAGTTTCCAATAAACAGAGATATTTTAGCAGAAATAGCGACTAAGGTAGAAGACCAAGATCTTAAAATAACTGCGGGGTATGGAGATCGATATGTAATAGCGAGAGGGGGTTTGGGATTTTGCTCCTACTTTGGAAAAGTTTTTCATAAGAAAATTTCGATGGAACCTCTAGCGATATACGATAGGATCGATTTAACATACGATATAAAAACTTTACCAATAATTGTTTGTTTTTCAGGCGTATCTCATGAAAGTGGAGTTATTCATGAAAAATTAAGGAGATGCTATATGGATGGGGATCCCATAATCATAGAGGGTTATCAACATCTTGCAGAAATTTCTTGGAAATCACGTTTTGCTTTGATGAGGCATGATTGGAAACAATTGGGAGATTATTTCAAGGAGAACACAACTATTATGAATAATCTGATGAGACATGTTGGATTCTTGCATGGAATTGGGTTGTTCAATAATATTCTGATACGTCTAATTGAGCACAACTCAGATGTTTTTGCTGCAAAATTAACAGGAGCGGGTGGTGGAGGATCGATATTTGCTCTAGTAAAACCGGATAGAATCGATGCTGTTTTATTAAGATGGAAGGATGAATTGAATAAAATTATTACAAACGAGGAATATTATCTCTCTCTCTTCCCTGACTGCCCCTTAGAAGCCAGAATTCAATTAAAGAATGCTCAATTTTTTAAAATTAAGATAGTTCCGGGAGTGAAAAAGTTATAATTTATTGACTATATAAATAATTAATACAATATTGGAGATTTATATTGAGTAAATACGAAAGATACAAAAAACAATCAGTAGAATATATTTATCCTCATAAACACTGTAAGAAGTGTGAAAGAATGATTGAAGAGGGTATCACTTATTGTTCTGAATGCTATACTATTTTACAAGATAAAAAGCAAAAGAAGAAATGGTACAAGTTTAAAAAGAAAAAGGAAAAAGCTGAAGAATCTAAATAAAGAATTCTTTTTAATCTATATTATGGTAATTGATTTAATCTCTCTATCACCCATTGTTTACCAAGCATTAGAATGAAAGGTCCTAATCTTGGTCCCGATTTCTTGCCTAATAGAACGAGATAGAGAGCTTCAAACATTTTCTTTGGGGGAATTTCTAATTCCTTTTTAGCTATAGTAAAAATTTTATTTTGTATTGAATCAGCATCGAGAGAATCGTTATCAACTAAAAAATCTCTGAATATTTTTAAACCTTTAATTTGATCATCGGATAAATTATTAATTACTTTAGTGTCAATTGTTTTAGGAATTGAAAAAATTTCGATTTTGTTTAAAATGTTTCTTATTACTTTTTGATCCTTTATACTACTAACATAGTTCTTAATTTCAAAGATCCAATTTTCCGTTCTTATTAATAGAGCTTTAAATTCTTCAATTGATATAACGCTTTCATTATTTAAAGTTTTCATAGATGAAATAGCTTTTTCATATAATTTGTCAGGGCTCATAATATTTTGCATTTGAGAGAGAAAAATTAAAAGCTTTAGTGGAATTCTATTAGGTTTATGAATAGGTACGTTGCTAATCTTAATCAAAGGGTAAAGATAATTTAAAAAATCAGATTCTTCTTTGGATTCGGGTTTTTCAATCCCATAAAAATTGTTTTCCATTTTTTCGTAATAATCATAATATTGAGGAATTTCTTCCATCCTCAGAGAAATGTGTTTCATTGGATTTGTTCTTAATATCAACATACGGTAAATTTCTGGATCGGCTAATTCCATGTATTGTTTAGGAGTAAAAACAATACCTTTAGATGTCTTCATATCTTTATTTCCTAATCTTAACCATTCATAGGGAAGTTTAATTGGACCTTCATAATCATAAACTTTTTGACAAATCTCTATCCCCGTGTCATATGCCCCTCCTTTTACGCTATGATCTTTACCAGCAGGTTCACATGTTGCATTAAATAAGGCCCATTTTGCAGGCCAATCGACTCTCCAATTTAATTTTAATTTACCACTGAAGATAGATTTTTTTCCTTTATGACCACATCCAGGGCATTCGTACAACACCTCTCGTTCTTTTTTTAGATACTCAATGACTCTATTTGGCCGAATGGTTCCGTCCGTGGCTTTATACTGTATTTTATTGCATTCATCACAGATAACCATGGCAGGTATCCAAGTTTTTTGCATATCAATAAATAACTGTTTTCGATTGTTATCCAGTGTTGGAAATATATATTTTTTTAAGATTTCTTTAATTTTATCAGTATTCTCAAGAGCAATTCTTATTTTTTCTTGCATTTCTCTTTTTTGATACAAATCATATGTCCAGATAATTTTATTTTTTATCCCAAAGTATTCGAATGTTGAAATTAATTCATTTCCAAAATGACGAGCGTAGCTTTCACATCCACAATCGTCAAAGGGACAGGGTATAAGCGCAAATGGTTTACCTATATATTTCTTTTGATATTCTGTATCTATATAATATGGAAATCTTTTAGCAGCATCAAAATGAATAAATAGAAAGAGACTTTAGATCCTTTTTTTTCAAAAATTCTCCTTAAAGCATCGCAAATGATTATTTCTCTTAAAATTCCTATGTGTACATGCCCCGAGGGTGTTTTACCCGTGGAAAAAGTAAATTCTGCTAAATTTCTTTTAGATATTTCTTCCACTGTCTCTTCTAACCAGTGAGTGGACACTTTATTTATCATTTATTTTCACTACTCAACAAAACCTTAACTGAGTAAAGCATAAAAATTATTTATCATTTTTCATTTTTAATAGTGGTGAAATAGTCTTGAGAATCGCCGTACTAAATAAAGATCGCTGCAAGCCTGATAAATGTAGTCCATTTGGTGAAAAACCATGTATAAAATACTGTCCCAAGGTAAGAACAGGAGATGAAACTATAGTTTTAAGCTCTAATGGGAAATATGTTGAAATTACTGAAAGTCTTTGCACTGGATGCGGTATCTGTATAAAAAAATGTCCATTCAATGCGATACGCATTATTAACTTACCAGATCCCTTGAAAAATCAGATAACTTATCGATACGGTCCCGATCAGTTCTCATTATTTCGAATGGCAATTCCTAAGAGAGGAAAAGTTTTAGGGTTAATTGGTCAAAATGGAATTGGAAAAAGTACGATGTTATCAATTCTTTCAGGAAATCTTAAAATGAATTTGGGTAAATTTGATGAAGATACTCCCAATAATGACGCAATAATTAATTTTTTTAAAGGTTCAGAACTACAACAATACTTCTTGGAGTTATTTAATAAAAAATTAAGCGTTGTTCTTAAACCTCAAAATATTAATCTTATTCCTAAACATATATCTGGGAAGGTCTATGATCTCCTAAAAAAGAATGATGTAAATGATCTTTTAGATAATATCGTTAAAGAATTAAATCTTAATGAGATTATTGATAGAAAAATATCTGTTCTCTCCGGTGGAGAGGTTCAAAGAGTAGCAATTGCTGCTGCTTACTTGAAAGATGCTGATGTATACCTTATTGATGAGCCAAGTTCTTACTTAGATGTTAGTGAAAGAATAAATATGGCTAAATTGATCAGAAGCCTTACTGACAACAATAAAACTGTAGTAGTTGTAGAACATGATTTAGCGATTTTAGATTATCTAAGCGATTATATATCCTTATTTTATGGAGTTCCTGGAGCGTATGGTATTATTTCTCATCCACAGGGTGTAAGAGTAGGAATTAACATTTATTTGAATGGATATATTAAAGATGAAAATGTAAGAATTAGGGATGAACCTATTCAATTTCACGAAAGACCCCCAATAGATTCTTTATTTGATACCGGTGCAATCATTTTTTCGTATGAAAATTTAGAAAAAACTCTTGGAGACTTTCGCTTGACAGTAGCGGGAAGTGAAGTCCATGCCGGTGAAATATTAGGAATTCTAGGGCCAAATGGAATTGGAAAGTCTACATTTATTGATTTAATTGCTAATAAAATCGTATCCGATAATGAAATTGATGATTCGAAAAAAAATAATCTCAAAATTTCTTTGAAACCTCAATATATTAAAATAAATGAATCTAAATTAGTTTCTGACACATTAACGAAAATTCGAATGGCTTCTTATCTTAGCCAATCGTATAAAAAACGATTAATAAACAGCCTTAAACTAGATAATATTAAAGATAGAAAAATATCTGAACTGAGTGGAGGTGAATTACAGCGGGTAACAATTGCAGACTGTTTGTCTACTGAAGCAGATATTTATTTATTAGACGAACCATCTGCTTTTTTAGATATAGAAATGAGATTAACCGTTGCTCAATTATTACGAAAATCAATAGAAGAAATAAAAAAATCAGCATTTGTTGTAGAACACGATATTATCACCCAAGATTTTATAGCAGATTCGATCTTAGTGTTTGAAGGAACTCCTGGTATAGAGGGAAGAGCCCTAGCCCCTTTAAATTTAAGGGATGGGTTTAATTTATTTTTAAAAATGATGGGAATCACCTTTAGAAGAGAAAAAGAAACAAAAAGACCTCGAGTTAACAAGATAGGGAGTACAAAAGATACCTATCAAAAAAGGATTAATGAGTACTACTATATTCCTAAATAGAAAAATTGGAATTTAAATAATCTTTAAAGGTATTTACTCCTATTTTTCCATTGGAAATTTATTTTAACTTAAAAGAAATTAGGTTAGAATTAAATTGTTAATAATATAGTTTAAATATCAATAAATAATTTAAAACTGGGGCTTGTTTAATAATAGTACACACAATTTTTTTTTCTGTGTTTAATTTTTCTTTTTCCAGTGGAAATATTGGAGTTATTGTCTTTTATTAATCCTGTTTATAATAATAAGAAAAAGAAATTTTTTTTTATTCTTT
>RCNB010001145.1_pt1 | contig 16916 bp, 11 predicted proteins | sample 2041321 | NCBI WGS metagenome assembly RCNB01 (sample SAMN09708232, study PRJNA481090) | Marine sediment metagenome, whole genome shotgun sequencing project. | reverse complement strand
GCCGAGCATTGGGTCGTCGTTCGTGGCACTGCACGAATTACGCTAAATGATGATGTTTTCGACCTCGGTGTTAACCAATATACGCACATTCCAATTGGTGCCACCCACAGGATCGAGAATCCTGGTACGGAACCATTGCACATCATCGAAGTACAGTGCGGTGACTATCTTGGTGAAGACGACATCGTTCGTTTTGAAGATAACTATGGTCGTGAAGGCACTAACACCTGAGCAACAGCAAGAAACGAAAAGGAATTCAGAACAGAAATGAGTATTCAGATTGATTGTTTCAAAGCCTACGATATTCGTGGTCGTATTCCCGACCAGCTAAATGCCGACATCGCCTACCGCGTCGGCAACGCCACAGCAGAATTTCTCGATGCACAACGAATTGTAATTGCCCGCGACATTCGACACTCAAGCGCGGAACTCGCCGATGCTGTTATCAGGGGATTGATCGACGCCGGCGTCGAAGTACTCGATATCGGTCTTGGCGGTACGGAGATGGTTTATTTTGCCACCGGTCACCTCGGCGCCGATGGCGGAATTATGGTCACTGCGAGTCACAATCCCGCTGACTACAACGGTTTGAAGCTCGTCCGGGCTGAGTCACGACCAATCAGTGGCGACACCGGTCTGTTTGATATTCAAAAAATTGCAGAGCGTGATGAGAGATTCATCGCGCCGAAAAAGGGTCGCTCCCGTGACGTTGATGTCAATCAGGCTTACCTGGACAAACTGCTTAGCTTTGTTGAAATCGATAATCTCAAACCGCTGAAGCTTGTTGTCAATGCAGGCAACGGTGGCGCAGGACTTACGCTTGACAAGCTGGAACCATCATTGCCATTTGAGTTCGTGAAGGTCCACCATGAGCCAGACGGTGACTTCCCGAACGGCGTGCCCAATCCGATGCTGGAAGAAAATCGTGCGTCGACCATTGATGCTATTAGTGAGAACAATGCCGATTTCGGCATCGCGTGGGATGGTGATTTCGATCGGTGTTTTTTCTTTGATGAGAACGGGCGCTTCATCGAGGGTTATTACATTGTCGGACTACTGGCGGAGAGCCTCCTGGCCGAAAGCCCGGGATCAGCAGTAATCTATGACCCACGCCTGATATGGAATACGCTGGAAGTCGTCGCCGCCAACGGCGGCAGGGCAGTACAGAGCAAATCAGGTCACTCGTTTATCAAGCAGGTGATGCGCGAGGAAGACGCTGTTTATGGTGGCGAAATGAGTGCCCACCATTATTTCCGCGACTTCTATTACTGCGACAGCGGCATGATTCCGTGGCTTCTGGTGGCGCAAATTGTTTCAAAGACCGGCAAGCCTCTGTCGACGCTGGTTGATGACTGCATGGCGAGGTTTCCGGCCAGCGGCGAGATAAATCGTGAAGTCACTGATGCGGGTGCCGCAATTGCTGCGATCACCGAGAAATACCGGCCTGATGCAGAATCAGTTGATACGACTGATGGCATCAGCATGGAGTTTGGTGACTGGCGGTTTAATCTGCGCTCGTCGAATACCGAGCCGGTGATTCGGTTGAATGTTGAGAGTCGGGCGAATGAGGCGTTGATGCAGGAAAAACTTGCTGAGCTGCTGGCGCTGCTCGACGCACTGGTTTGAGTTGGTTTGGATCGGCTGCGCCGATCCTTCGCGGCTGAAGCCGCTCCCACGGATCGGGAGCAACTGTCTAAACTAATGTGCTGTAATTCAGTGCATAGAATTGCACGCTAGCGAAGACGCCGCGAATATTGAATCGACAGTGATTTGAATGTGCTCACAGTCTCACGGGGACACAATGATCTGCACCACATTGCGTTACTATTACCCACATGGAAATCAATGAATTAGCAGCATTTGGGCATGCCACGGCGGCTGTGCTGTTTGGCTGTCTGGCCGCATTGATGCTGAGCCGTTGGCAGGATCGACCCAAAGCGGCGTTTGTCGCGCTGGCTTGTGGCGCGACTGCGATCTGGGCGGGCATTCAGACCCTCGGCAGTCTTGGTTACCTGAACGCACCGATTGTCCTGCTCACCGTTGAGTGGATTCGTAACCTCGCCTGGTTGGTCACCGTGACCTCGATCCTGCGTGACCTCGACGAGTCGAAAAATATCGAGCGGTTCACCTGGAAATATGGTGCCGTATTTTTGCTGTTCGCTGCGTTGTTACTGGTCGGCTACGCAATCCGCACGCCGGACTCGATCAGCATGATGGGTATTGTTGGCGGTGGCGTCATGCTGTCTGCACTCATACTGATCGTTACTGAGCAAATCTATAGAAGTGCGCCGTTTGACGTTCAGTCCGGCCTCAAATATTTCTGTGTGGGCGTTGCCGGAATATTCGTCTACGACTTCGTCATATTCACATTGACGATCGTCAATTTAGAAATGAGTGTTGATCAGTGGGCGGCTCGTGGATTTATCAATGCGCTATTTGTATTGCCATTGGGGCTGGCTGCGCAACGATCTCTTCGGTTATCGCTGGATACGCATTTTCCGCGGCAAATTGTTTTTCATTCCTTTGCGCTTATTGCCGCCGGGATTTTCATCATCCTGATGGTGATGGGTGATTACTACGTCACCACCTTTGCCGGGACCTGGAGTGGTGTCGTTCGCATCGTATTGTTTATTTCTGCGGTCGCTGCGCTTGTCGTGCTGATGGTTTCAGCAACTGTTCGCGCCCGTGTACGCGTGTTCGTGATGAAAACATTCTTCCAGTACAAGTACGACTACCGGAAAGAATGGTTACGATTCATTCGCACGCTTACCAAATCCGGATCCGATAACGTCGCAAATACCGCAGTGCGGGCGGTGGCGCAAATCGTCAACAGCCCGGGCGGCATTGTGTGGACGCAGGACCCTGACAATAAAGATTATCTTCCTGTTGGCGCATGGGAAAGTGAACTGCCAGTTATGGCATCGGTCGACCAACGTGCTCTTCTCGTTCGATTTCTTAAGCAAAGTCAATGGGTTATAGACCTAAATGAGTTGCGCTCCTTTCCGGCCCGCTACGAAGACCTGGTACTGGATGAGTGGGTCCAGGGTCGCGAAGAGTGGTGGTTAATCGTGCCGTTGTTACTCGGAGATCGCCTGTTTGGATTTATCGTCTTGCAAAAACCGGGGCTCGTTCCCTCACTGAATTTCGAAGATCATGACTTGTTACGCACTGTGGGGCGTCACGTTGCGACTTACATTGACCAGGCAGAATCTGACCGGCGTCTGGCGGAAAGTCGTCAGTTTGGTACCTACAATCGCCTGACTGCTTTTCTTATGCACGATCTGAATAACCTGATTGCGCAGCAGTCACTCGTCGTCAAGAATGCGGAAAAGCATCGTCATAACCCCGAATTTGTAGATGATGCGATCGATACGATCGCCAACTCGGTGTCGCGCATGCGACGACTCATGGAGCAGCTGTCGAGCGGTTCGACCCAATCTGCACGACGAGCTGTTCGATTGTCTGACGTGTTGCGAGACGCAATCAAGAGATCTGAGCCGCGACTACCGCAGCCAATTTTGGAGTTCAATGACGCAGCGGTATTGATTGATGCGGACCCGGAACGACTTACGACAGTTGCGGAGCACCTGATTCGTAATGCCCAGGACGCGACCGATGATAATGGTCAGATAGTCGTGTCAGCGGTAATGGCCGATTTAGTAGTAACAGTTAGAATCAGCGACACCGGATGTGGCATGACACCCAAATTCATTCGCGAACGCCTGTTTCGCCCTTTCGATAGCACCAAGGGTAGTCAAAGCATGGGTATCGGCGCGTACCAGGCACGGGAGTATATTCGTGAACTGGGTGGACAGCTGACAGTCAGCTCGGAGATTGGCGAAGGAACAAGCTTCAGCCTGAGTCTGCCGGTTAAGCCGGAACAGGGATAGCGCGGGTCTCGCCTTAATAGGCCATCTTGTTCGTTAGGACAACGTTCACCGTCCTGGCGATGATCTTCAGATCAAGTGCCAATGACCAGTTGCGCAAATACTCTAGGTCACAATCGACCCGGTTACGCATATCTTCAACGGACGTTGTCTCACCACGAAAACCCTGTACCTGGGCGAGCCCGGTGATTCCAGGATTGACCTTGTGGCGAACCATGTAGCCCTTGATCAATGGCCGGTATGCCTCATTGTGAGCGACAGCGTGTGGGCGCGGTCCGACGACGCTCATGCGGCCCTGCAAAACGTTGACAAACTGCGGCAATTCGTCGAGGGAATATTTGCGCAGGAAAGCACCAACTTTGGTGACACGCGCGTCACCTCGGGTTGCCTGTTTGACAGTGTCTGAATCTTCCGAGACGGTCATCGTACGAAATTTATAGACAACAATTTCATGACCATCCAGGCCGTAACGACGTTGCTTGAATACGACGCTGCCTGGCGTTGTCAGCTTGATAGCAGCTGCGATAACGAGCAGCAAAGGGCTGGTGATTACGAGCATCAGCGAGGCAATCACATAATCACTAAGCCGTTTGACGACACCGCGCATGCCGTGGAATGGCGTCTCACACAAGGCGACAACCGGCATGCCGTCAATTTCGCTGGTTCGGCACTGAATCAGGTCAAAGACAAATACATCCGGCACGTAGTAAATCGATGCAGTGGTGTCGTGCAATTCATCCAGTAACTCTGTGACGCGCTGGATATTGCGCATCGGCAGGACGATAAAAATCAAATCGATGTTGTTCTGCCGCACATACTCTGGCAACTCCGGCAACTTGCCTATTATCTGCAATTTCGAGTCGGCCCCGAGGCGTTCAGCGCTGCGGTCGTCAAAGAAGCCCTCTATTTTCATGCCAAACTGTGATGAGCTGCTAAGCTTTTTTGCCAGATTCCGACCGAGCTCATTGGCACCCGCAATGACAATTCGTCGTGAATTATTTGCAGCAAACATCATTCTCGACATCGCCTGGTCGATTGCCATGTGCACCAGCACGAGAATTGGTGGTGTTACCAGCAACCAGGTAAACAACAACTTCCGGGAGTATATTGACGACGACTTCGTCGCGTAACCGAGCACCAGCAGAATCGCGAAAAAGAGCAACCAGCGGCTGAACACAGACAGCGATACACTCCAAAAACTGTGGGCTATCGGAATATTGTCAACACTCTTACCGCGAAACATGATCAGCGCAAGGAGTGCTGCAATGATCATGAGGGCGGCATAAGCCTCATGAGGCTGCACGCCCAGAAGTGACATGCAAACCTGAAGGCTTGCCACGACGACTAACGCAGCTGATATTGATCGAAAGACGACCAGAATCCCGAATGGAATTTTTTGATTGTAGTGTCCGGTGTTTACCATGTTTTTTTATCAATCAGGCCAAACTGCCAGCACGTACCTGATAATTGACGTCTCGAGGGTCGCCTTGAAAAAAAAGATCTGACTTATCGACAACTTGCGATGATAAGTTAAAATGACTATCTCAGGCGGACGATTTTACTAAATCTGATTGTAGACGAAATCCATTGCGATAGGGTGTCTGCAATGCGACATAATCACAGTTGAGCAATCGGATCGAATTGTGCCCGTAGAGGGTATGAGTTTGCCCGGAATGGAGCGAATACCAGACGTGCGTTTGCCGCTGACTTAGATTGCGACCATTGTGTGCGTGTCCGGACCGCCGTCAAATTCTGTTACTACTGTGCAATGGTCGTATTGCCCTGATTTGAGAAGTCGCTGGATTGGCCCGCGGCATCACGGGCTGTGACGGCAAAATACCAGGTGCCGGGTGGCAAATTCTCCACGACGTAGGTTGATATACCCGGGTTGTTGATCGTGATTTGATTACTGTAATTACCCGAAGCCTGTCCGTAATGGACCTCAAACCCCGCCAGGTCGGTGAGCGGTGTATTGTCGACGCGCTCCGTCGGCGCTATCCAGGAAAGTGTCGCTGAGCCAAGTGCTGCCGCCTCAACCTTGATAGAAAATGTGGGCAGGCTGACCGACGTCTTGCCGTCGCTTACGGAAATCACTATTCCATTGTAAGTTCCGACATGCGACGTATTAGGTGTGCCACGTAAAACCCCGGTTGATGCATTAAAAGTAGCCCAGGCAGGTTTTTTCGTAACACTGAAAGTCAGCGAATCGCCATCCGCATCTGCGGCAGTAGGCTTGAAATTGTACGTGACGCCCACGGCGGCACTTACAGATGGTTTCCCACTTATTGTCGGTGCCCTGGCGCCAGATCCGGAGCCGGAGCCGGGTGCGTTGTTTTCTCTTTCAACCGCGATGCCCTTGGTGCTGGAGAGACCATCAACGTCTGTTGCCGTAATTGTTATATTGTTCGTACCCAGCATCAGAACGATGTTGCCTGTAGCCCAGTTTTCCTTACCACTCGCTATGCCGCTGCCGCCGCGATCATTATTCCATTTGACAGCTTGGATATCGGCCGCGCTTTCAACCGTACCGATAATGCTAACAACAATGTCCGGAGTAGCAATTTGTGAAGCGTTCGCGGGGTTCGTAAAATTGATATTTAGCGCAGCATTGTTGCCGTCTGAACCACCCGTCGGGCATCCGTATAGTGAAAGCGCCATTATGATGGCACCTGTGACTTCAATGAACCTGTTTCGTTTTGCCATACCTGCCAGTATTCCTTTGTTGGCAGGCAAATCCCGAAGTGAGAAACGCAAAACTAATCGCCAAAAATGGCGGGGTCATTTGAAATGATTGGTAGCAGTTGCAAAGATCGCCTGAAAAGGCGAGGGGACAAATGCGTGAACGCATGCCCTGTTTTCCTGGCAACCCCGCTATCGTAAGACAATCGTCTCTTAGACCGGTGGCTTTGCGTCTCCGTCTTTCGACGGATTTGCCGTTTTTCAGTTGACTCGAGTATGCCCTATAGAATTTCAAACTTGCAAGTGCCTACGTCAAGGGATTGCCCGTTTAACAAAATGCATTTTCGATTCGAACAAACTTCGCAACAATCGTCCAACGGTTGAGTTTAAATTTATGTGATCGATAACAATCGCCAGCATGACCAGATATTTCTTTCTGCATGCAGAAAGAAATACTGCGGGCCTTTATTTGCAAGCGCTTGCGGTTTCGATTTCCAAAAAGGTTAACAAGCTCGCCTTCCAACAGACAATGACTCAAATTGGCGAAATCATCTAAAAATGTCTGTGTATGGCGACAAAATCCGAAGAAGGCTTCTAGCCTTTTTACATAACTGAGTGGCAGTCAAAACGAGAAAATATTCGCAGAAAAAAATACAAGTATGAAAAACATTTCAATAACTACGAAAAGTTTTCGTAAAATACGCGGCATGTAACCGATATGCGCAAAATGCGATTGCTGCACATTCAAATCTCGTCAGCCATGTCGGCAGAATGACGTCATAACTCACCCAAAGTCGGTCCTCTATTTGAAGCTCGTCACACTGAGCAATATGGACCCGGTCACCCTTTGTGGAATTGGCGTAAGTTGTTGTATATCGGTGCGAAAAAATACGTTAAATTGCAACGACTGTCGCATGTTGGGGGCCGTTACTGCCCTATAATGTCTGCTCTGAGATGCCGAATCCGCTTGGAAAATGGACATCCCGAGCATATTTTGACGCCGCTGGATAACGATAAAAAGCCCATGGACTCCGCATGATGATTGACCTTTCAATAGTAGTGCCCCTATACAACGAGGAGCAAAGCGTCCGGCCGTTGTACGACGCAATTACTGCGGCGGTTGATTCAATGGGGCAGGAGATTGAAATTATATTTGTGGACGACGGCAGTAAGGACAATACATTTAAAGTCGCGGCGAAAATTGGTGAAGCGGACAAACGTCTGCGTGTTGTAAAGTTTCGCCGGAATTATGGGCAGACGCCTGCTATGGCCGCTGGTATAGATCTTGCGCGCGGTCGTACAATTGTCACGATGGATGGGGATCTGCAGAACGACCCGTCGGACATACCCAATTTCATTGCGAAGATGGATGAAGGATATGACATCGTTGTTGGATGGCGTTTTAACAGGCAGGACAAACTGGTATCCAGAAAGATTCCATCGGTGATCGCTAATTGGATTATCGGCAAAGTGACTCGCGTTCCAATCAGAGATAATGGCTGTTCGCTAAAAGCTTATCGTGCCGACGTTATCAAGAATATTCCGCTGTACAGTGAAATGCACCGCTTCATACCGGCCATGGCGTCGATTGCGGGGCCGCGAATTGCTGAGATAAAAGTTAAGCACCATGCGCGCCAGTTCGGTGAATCCAAGTACGGCTTGTCCAGAGTTTACAAGGTGTTACTTGACCTGATGACGATCAAAACTATTTCGACATTCACGTCCCGCCCGCTGATATGGTTCGCAATGCTTGCGGCGCCATCTTTCCTGCTGTCAGGATTTATGCTGGTCGGCAGTGTCATCGCGCTGGGCGCGAATGGAAGCAATGCGTTACCGATGGCGGGAGCGGGTCTGCTGTTTGGTACGCTCAGCATTTTTTTGCTGCTGAGTGGCGGATTGGCGGAAATGATCAGCTTTACAGGTCACTCGAGTGTTGCGAAGTTTCCTTTGCTCACTGCCAGTGTAATCACGGCAGAAGGTGAGGTCCGTCAACAAGATATAAAGACTGCGAGAAATACTGAATGAAGAAGAAAATCGAAATATCTGCCGTGGTTCCCGTTGATAGTCGCTATGAAAAGTCGGCTTCGCTAGCGCAAGACTACCTTGAGGCATTGCAGGGATTGGGCAAATCATTTGAGCTGGTCTTCGTGCTCGACAGCCGGCACGCGGAACTGTGTGATGACCTGACGAAAATGACGAAAGAGCACAACCAATTAAAAATTATTCGTCTGACCAGGGGGTTCGGTGAGGCTGCTGCGCTAACTGCAGGTTTCGAGCAGACAACTGGCGAGATCGTTCTCACGCTGCCCGCGTATTACCAAATTCAGGCTTCGGAAATCCATAAGCTGGTAGATGGGCTAGAGAGTTCGGATGTCGCAATTGGTGCCCGGTGGCCCCGGGCAAGCAAATCGAAATTCGAATCATTCAGGAGAAAGATCTTTCACTGGATGGTCGGTGGCGTGGTCGGGGATACCTTTAAGGATTTGGGATGCGGGGCTCGGGCCCTGCGACGAACTGTCGTCCAGGAAGTGCCGATATATGGTGACCAGCACCGCTACATTCCACTTCTGGCGATTCGGCGTGGCTTCAGCATTTGTGAGGTAGAACTACTCCAATCCGAGAGAGACCAGTATAAGGGTGGCTACAGCCCGCGTGTCTACGTGCGCTATTTGCTTGACTTGTTAACCGTATTTTTTCTCGTTCGTTTTACCAAAAAGCCGCTGCGCTTTTTTGGCATGATTGGCACTATGACGTTTGCAGTAGGCGCCCTGTTCATGTTTTACGTAGTTTTTGAGCGCCTGTTTCTTGATGTTGCGCTGGCCGATCGACCAGCGTTGTTGATAAGTTCTCTACTAGTTGTTCTCGGGCTACAGATTTTCGCCCTCGGGTTGCTCGGTGAGTTAATCATCTTCACACACGCGCAGGAAATCAAAGAATATACGATCGAAGAAATAATTAATTGACTTGTCCTGGTTCGATCTGGATTGTAGGTTTGGTTGTTCCAGATCGTGCTCATACCGCTACAGTTATGACTCTGGCGGATAAAATCGGCACTGGTACGATATGAGTATCTTCGGAATTTTTCGATCCTGGAAACAAAGCGAATTTCTTCGTAACGTTGTAAAGGTGTCATCCGGAAGACTGACCGCAATGGCCATTGCGGTGTTGGCAACACCGATTGTGTCGAGATTATTTGCGCCCGAGGACTACGGTGTGGCGGCCGTCGTCATTGCAGCAATAGGCATATCAGCAAGCTTCCTGCCGCTTTCGTACGAGAGAGCGGTCATATTTCCCAAAGAGAACTCAAAAGCCAGCCAGGTTTTGGTGGCGTCATTACTGGTCAGTGTAGTTACGACATTGACGTTGTACGCTGTTCTTGGGTTGTGTTCACTCATATGGCCGGATATGGCGCTTCGATCTGGCATGGGTCCATTTTTCTGGGTGTTCCCTGCAGGCGCCTTTTTACTTGCGATGAGAAGCACGGCTACTGCGGTTTGTATTCGGGGGGAATATTTTTCATCCATCGCAAAAGCCGACGTAACCGAGGCCGCAGTAAATTCCTTGAGCCGAATTGTCTGGGGCATGTTCTTGATCTCGTCGGCCGCAGGTTTGTTGTTTGGATACTTGCTCGGTGTGGCAGTCGGCGCGTCTATCTGCGGTATCCAGGCCTATAGATGGTTGGCAAAAACAGATGTCTCCATCACCCTGAGTAATTTGCGCGACGTTCTCCTTGAGTTTAAGGACTACCCGATATTTCGTGCGCCAGCAAAATTTGCTTTCAGTACTGCTCAACGACTGCCGGTGATTGCACTGGGGATAATGTTCCCGATTGAATTGGTTGGTTTCTACGCTATGGCAAATCGTGCCGCTGCGTTGCCGTTGCGGGCCGCAAGCAAAGCCGTCAGGGATGTATTGCTACAAAAAATAATGGGCTTTCGTCAGACGGAACAGCCCATGGGGAAAAGCCTGATCAAAGTAGCCGTTGCGCTGGGCTTGACCGGCGCTCCAATTTTCCTTGTTCTGTTTTTCTTCGGAGAAGACTTATTCAGTTGGTTATTGGGCGATCGCTGGAGCGCGGCAGGTCGCGTCGTAGAAATTCTTTCACCTTACCTGTTCGTAGTTTGGTTGGGATCATTCACTGCTACTGTATTCGAGACGCTGAGACTAAACAAAGTTCGCCTCAAGATACATGTGGGCAATCTTGTGATCCGAATCTGCGTCTTTGTAGGCTGTGGAATAGCCCAATATGATTTTGAGCGGACGCTTTGGGTTTTGGTTGCGACCAGTTGTGCTTACCAATTCGTGATATATGCGTTTGCAGCGAATGCGGCAGCAAAGCATGACGCCGCTTTGGCGAATACAACTGCATTCGACCGGACGCCAGGTCAATAGTGAACAGAGATTTGACAGACGATAGCAGACCACGAGTGATAGCCGGTTTCGGTAGAAGTGGAACAACATGGGTGCAGGATGTGTTGGCGACGGCAAACTCTCTGCGTGCCGTATTCGAGCCATTACACCCAGATGTCTTTCATGAAGCCAAGAATCACGCGCACGCATTTCGAGCGTCAAATGACGAGGACGTTGACCTATACAATTTCATTCAACAATATTTTAGCGGAGACTTTCATTCGTTGTGGGTAGATTACAGAATTAGACTCGACCTGATCAGTCCGCACGCTAATGAGGGAAAATTGTGGCGCCGCTACGGCCGAAGTTTACGCCGCACTCGCAATGCAGGAAAAAATATTATCCGTTTTCGCGGCCAGCGGAAATTCGAAAACCGAATTGTTAAGCTTGTTCGAGCAAATATGATGTTGTCATGGCTGAAAACTAAGTTTGGCGCACGAATCGTGCTACTGATAAGACATCCTGCTGCCGTTGTTTTGTCGCAAATGAATAGTCCCGACATCTGGAAGCCGCATACTCGAATTGATCGCTATCGAGCTGATCACAAACTGCTAGACGAATTGAATGTTGATACGAGACGGCTCCTATTTGGGCCGTTGAATGACCTGGAGGCAGTCACGTTGTCGTGGTGCATAGAAAATGCTATCGCGATCAGGCAAGCTAAAGAACAGGACATTTGTGTTGTTCACTACGAACATCTGCTTGAACGGGGTATGTTGGAATGGCGCCGTATCATGACCGCGCTCGAATTACAGACCGTGCCAGACAGTGATTTGATCTCGCGCCCGTCACAACAGACCTCGGGCGAGCAAGCGATGGATAAAAAATTGGTGAGCCAATATGCGTCCTGGATGACACGTATCAATCCGCAACAGACCAAACAGATTCAGAATATTTTAGATGCGGCTGAATCCGAAATTTATTGTGTTGATCAGGCACTTCCTGTCGCACTGCCATAGATTGAATATCAAATTGCTCCATTATCAAGAGTGAGTAACTGTTTTGCTTGAATCCGCAGCACTTCAATTGTCAATCGCTGCACTCGTAGCGGTTGTTATTTTTTTTGGCGCATACAGTTTGCCACAAAGGGTTGCTGCAACAGTAATAATATTGCTTATTCCGTTTCAGCCCGTTGAAACGAGGTTCTTCTCGGCGAACGTATTGGCGACATATGGTGTATTCATTGCGCTTTTGCTTCGGGGACGGAGCGTGCGTTTACCAATGTTGCCGCAGATTCTTCTTGTTCTTTTTGTCTGTCTATTGTCAATGGGCTTGGTCCACCCGGAAACTTATGGTCTACATTCCATCTACGTTGGGGCTCTAATATCAGCATTTCTTGTGTTCTGGATTGCCTATGATTTTACACTAATGGATGAAAGTCCGCGTCGTGCTGTAAATCTGTTTCTGATACTAAATGTAGTGGTCGCAGCTTACTGTTTTATCCAACTTGGGATGGGCGCATCGACAAAGCTGGTTTTTTTCGGCAACCCCGATTTCAGTTTCATGCCGATGCGCAGAGACTACAGGTTAACTGGGCCGTTCGGCGCTGCGGGTATAATCGCTGAATATTTCGTTATTATGATTTATTTGGCTCTGAACGAACTCGTCCATACACCAAAGCCGGCCTACCGCCGTTGGCTAATGTTGTTGGTCGGAATCAATATGCTCTTGCTGATAACCACTGGCAACAGGGGCGGTTTTCTGACCCTTTTGGGCGCTTCATTGATTTTTTTGTGGTTATTTAGAGTAACTCTGGGGCCGCGCCGCATATTTGGAGTCATAACCGGCGGGTCCATTCTACTGGTCCTTGCGTCCGCTTTAGCCGTGAATTACACAAACTTTGGCCAGCTATTTGATCGGTTAGCCGAAACTGAAGTTGAAGAGGGAATACCAGATACGCGACAGGCTCTTTGGCCATCTGCCTGGAAAGAGATAAAAAGAAAACCACTGCTGGGCCACGGGCCGAGATTGCAGTTCCCGCAAGAGGACACTGGAAAGAAATACGAAGGTCATCGGTACATGCGCTATCCGCACAATCTCTATCTTTATTTGACGCTGACGACTGGAGTGATGGGGCTTTTAGCGTTCGTCTTTTTCCTTGCAACACCACTGGTTCGATGCTGGAAAGTCTCGCGACTACCAATTGAGGATCAGTATCTTTTGGGATTGGCGAAGACAGGCGTTGTCATAATGTTTGTGATATTTATCGACCAAATGAAAGTAAGTTTTATGCGGATGACGTTGGTGGATTACTGGCACTTTATTTTCGCATTACTTGGGATGTTCATTGCGATTTGCGATCGCGCATATCAATCGATGTATTCCAGCACTGTAGTATCAGTGCCTCGATGAATTATCGGAATGTAAATTTGCCGCACAACGTGTTGCTCGACCGATTTATCGCAAGGAATATATGGATGACGATGCATCTCATCGGCAGACCAGAATATTGAATCAAGCAGATGTGTCGGCGTGTTGGTTCACATTAGAGCCATTTTGAGCTTGACAAGGAGTGCAACGTCGAGTAATTCTTATACCCTTGAGGGCAAACTTGTTGAAAGACAGGGACGCAAAACTTCCGGCCTACTGGTTTTTAGCCTATGGCAGCGGGGTTGCACTATCTAAATCCTAAATGTCCGTCCTCCGGTGCTTGGCGTTTTCTTGGTGAGAGGGACAGCAATGAAATTTCCCAAATTTAGTGCACAAATGCATTTTTCGCATGCAAAGTCGGCTGTGCGCCGGCATTTTTTGGATTTGGTTAAACCAATGGGAACAAAGGAGTCAGAGTTGGGTGTCAAGATGATATTGAGGATCGTCGTGTTGGGTCTGTCTCTGGTGGTTACGCAGAATGTAGCGTATGGGAAAGAGGGGGTTAGCATTAAGGCCGGTTTTGAATCAGGGCAAATTCAACCGAAGACGGAGCGAGTTGATGGTTTTTGGGTTACGACATTGCCAGAGAATCAAAGTGGTAGTGCGTCCATAAGGACAGGGGCAGGTGGTGGAGACGCAAATTCTGGCTGGGATTTGAGGGTAGTTAAAAGTGAAACTGTCGGTGGGCAATTGGTTAAGCCCAGGAATGGACGTTACTTCGCCCGTTTTTTGATAGACAAATCAAAGAATTATAAAGAGTTGAATGATGGCTTGAACAAACCTCGCAACCAGCTGCATGCTCTGGCCGATCGTACTGCATTCGATTTTGATACGGAAGTTTGGCTTGGTGTGTCTATATTTGTTCCAGTTGGTCACGAAGATGAGACATTAAATGACGCCCGTGGCGGTATAACATTGGTTGGCACAAATACAGATTCGTCAGCAACATTTTTTAGCCTTCGTATTCAGACGTCAACCAATGATAATAAGTCGCACTGGGTCATCAGATCCCACACAGATGATTCAAGTGTAGAGGATTCAGTTGAATCCAAAACGTTTACGGACCTGGGGAGCGTGCGCCCCGATATCGGAAAATGGACCGATTTTGTTTTCAGAGTACGCGCGAATCCATTTACCGTGGACACCAATCCGGCGAAAAAGAAAATTCCAAATTCAAAAAATCGTCTCTACTTGGCGAACAGAGGGATACTACAGGTTTGGAAATCGGTCGGACAGGTTGATAGTAGTGGGAACCGAAATATGAAATTGAAGATGAATATACTCAATTCCCCTGTAGGCCTGGTTCCCGGGACAACAAACGGCAAGTCTCTGTTTAGCACTAGTTTGCGAACCTACAAAGCGCAATGGCAAACACATAATTCGAGTGTCAAGGGACCGATTTGGTTGGGATTTGACGAATATCGCGCCGGCCAGGCAATTAGAGACGGGGTAGGATACTCCGACGTTCATCCTGCCGGTCGCGCGTGCACAGATCAGTGCCCAAATAATCAATCTGGTGGGAAGAATGCACCCCCCAAAGGACCTCGAGAACTTGTCATATCCGAGGTACTTGGAGAACCCCGGCAGTTTCAGGAGCCCAGCGTTATACTCCTCAGCACAGTCAACTAGATTTTTCCGTAGTATCTGAGCGTCTCAGCCAGCGATTGCCGAAGGTCATTTTTGCAAGTCCAGCCGAGATTTCGCAGGCGAGTGTTGTCAGCACATAGGTTTGGCCGATCTCCGGAACGTTGTTTTTCCGGAATAGAATCTATTTGAATCGGCGATTTCACGATTTCACCTATTAGTTCGACTAGTTCGCTGGCGGAGTACGAAGTCCCTGAACCAATATTGATGCTGCCCGACTGAATATTACTTTCAAGTATCGAAATGATTCCATCCGCAATGTCGTCGGCGAAAATATAATCTCGTTTAGGCATGAGATTGCCAAGTTTCAGCGGGCCAGTTAGCGGAAGTTGGTCAAGGATATCGGGGACCAGGTGTGGATTGGTTTCTCTAGGCCCAACAACGTTGAATAGTCGTGCATTAATAGCATCTATTCCCGTCTGTTGATGAAAAAAATCGACGAGTTCCTCTCCTAATTGTTTGCTTATTCCGTATATATCGATTGGCCTCATATTTTCGCTTTCTACATGGGCGTTGTCGTTTGGCCCGTAAACGGCGGCGGTGGACGCAAATACCAGTTTCCGGACGCACGAAGATCGTGAAATGGCGCTCAAGATATTTTGTGTGCCATATACGTTTACGTGAATTGTGTCGCTGGGGTGCTCGTTGCAATAGGGAATAAAGTGATTGGCTGCCAAATGGACAACCAAATTCGGTTGAAACGCCATTGCCGCGTCAAGGTCGGAATCAGACCGAATGTCTCCCTTAACAAAATTGAGCCGATCGTCAGTCGGTAGATTATCTATAGATCCGCGAATTAGACTATCAATGACCACGACGCCATAGTCTTTTTGCAAAAGTCGGCGCACCAGGCTGGATCCGATAAAACCGGCGCCACCAGTGACGAGTACATTACTTTTCACCAATTATCTCCTTATACATTTCATATGTTTTCAACGCCACGGCGCGAGTTGACCAATCATCGACTGCCAATTGATGGCTGGCCTCAGCAAAGCTCCGTCTGAGTTCTCTGTCCAGTACCAGCTTTTCTATTTTTTCAGCCAGTGCCGAAGCATCTTGAATTTTGACGAGGAAACTGTTCCCGCCATCAGAAACCATTTCTGCAATGCCGCCAACATCAGTCGATACTATAGGCAATCCTGCCGCCATTGCCTGAACAATGGCGATAGGAGACGATTCTTCAACTGACGACATAACGAAAATATCTGCGTTCTTGTAATAGTTCTCGACAGCTTCTGCAGATACCAACCCGTGTATGCGGACCATGTTATGCAAATCATGCTTGTCGATGAAATTTTCAACTTGCGACAACGAATCATCGCTATTGGGTCCTACAATATCCAGGTTTACGCGAACATTTCTTGACTTGAGTCGGACTATTGCCTTCAGGCAGGTAATGATGTCCTTTCTGGATCTCACACCACCGACCTGGAGCAGAGTGCCCGGCGATTTCTCGGCCGTAGAATATAAGCCGTAAAAATTCTCGTCTACAGCATTGTGGATAATCCGGACTGTTGCGTTGTGGAGACCGGCTATCGCGTTTTCAGTGTATTTATTGATCGCAACAATGTTCGTTGCCTTCCTGTGATGCTGTTTGATTAGCCCGGAGCGCAATAGATAGCTAACAGTGCCTATATCGGGCCTTTGCATTTGTAATTCTTTCAATCGAATCCCGTGAATCGTATAGACGTTAGGGAGTCCGGAACGGACAGCGACGCTGGCGTATATACCTTCTGACTGTGCGTGTACGATGTCGGGTTGCTCAGATCGAATAAAACGGGAGAATATTTTCCGTTCGCTATGAAATCCGCGTAGATGTGCACGAGGTCTTGGTCCCGGGCAGCGAATGATTCTCAGCCTGTCCTTCTCGGTGACAGTCGGCGTTGATTCATTGAAATCAGGCCAAAAGCCAATTACTGAAATTTC
>RCNB010001143.1_pt1 | contig 16918 bp, 17 predicted proteins | sample 2041321 | NCBI WGS metagenome assembly RCNB01 (sample SAMN09708232, study PRJNA481090) | Marine sediment metagenome, whole genome shotgun sequencing project. | reverse complement strand
ATCTTCCTTTTGGAATTTTTTCAAAGAAAAAGAAAGGAAAAACAAGAGCGGGCATCGCCATAGGAAATCAGATTGTGGATTTAGCTGCCTTAGCAGAAGCGGAATTGATAGATGTTTCTCCTTTTATTTTTAGGCAATCTACCTTGAACGATTTCATTGCTTTGGGAAAGAAAGTAACGAACAAAGTGCGTTTGGATGTACAACGTTTGTTAGTAGAGGCCGATTCTCCTTTACAGAAAAAACAGGAAATTCTTATTTTACAAGCCGATGTTCAAATGCATCTTCCTATTCATATTGGCGATTATACAGATTTCTATTCCAGCATAGAGCACGCTACCAATGTAGGTAAAATGTTCCGTGACCCTGAGAATGCGCTTTTACCCAACTGGAAGCATATCCCTGTTGGGTACCACGGTAGGGCTTCATCTATTGTGGTAAGCGGTACACCTATCAAAAGACCAAAGGGGCAAGTAATGCCAAAGGATGCCACAGTGCCTGTCTTTAAAGCGTCTGGAAGATTGGATTTTGAACTGGAAATGGGTTTCATAACAGGGAAGAATACGCAATTAGGGGATAGTGTCTCCACGGCCGATGCCGCAAATTATATTTTTGGTTTGGTATTGTTCAACGACTGGTCTGCGCGGGATATTCAAAAATGGGAATATGTGCCTTTAGGCCCATTTTTAGGTAAAAGTTTTGGTTCTTCCATGTCGCCATGGATTGTGACACTAGAGGCTTTGGAACCCTTTAAGGTGGCCGGGCCAAAGCAAGACCCTAAAGTATTGCCTTATCTGAAGTATACCGGCAAAAATAATTACGATATTCAGCTTGAAGTTGCCTTGCAACCAGAAAATTCGGTAGCGCATACCGTTAGTAACTCCAATTTAAAGTACATGTATTGGAATATGAGACAGCAGTTGGCGCACCATACTATAAACGGTTGTAATATAAACGTTGGCGATGTTATGGCTTCGGGCACCATTTCTGGTAAGGACGAAAGTTCCTATGGTTCTATGCTTGAAATTTCTTGGGGCGGAACAAAACCAGTAACCTTAAAAGACGGCAGTACACGTACCTTTATAGAAGACAACGATACCGTAATCATGCGAGGATTTGCTGAAAAAGACGGAGTAAAAGTTGGTTTCGGTGAAGTTAGTGGAAGGATACTTCCAAGTGATTAATCTAGAGAATAGTGATGAATAAAAAAATAAAGACGATTTCCCCGTCGGATATTTCCCAACCAGAATTGCATAGTTACTTGCTGTCTGCCGTAGCGCCAAGACCAATTTGTTTTGCGAGTACAGTAGACAAAGACGGAAATGTAAATTTGAGTCCTTTCAGTTTTTTTAATGTGTTTAGTTCTAATCCGCCCGTGCTTATTTTTTCTCCAGCCCGCAGTGGCCGGGATGGTAGTATGAAACACACGCACCAGAACGTTTTAGAAGTACCCGAGGTGGTTATCAATATAGTTAACTATCCTATGGTAGAGCAGATGTCACTATCTAGTACCGCTTACGATAAAGGGGTAAATGAATTTGTAAAAGCAGGATTCACGCAGGTAAAAAGTGATGTCGTTATCCCACCAAGAGTAGGGGAGGCACCAGTTGCGATGGAGTGCATCGTAACTCAAGTAATTCCTCTGGCAGATGCTCCCGGTGCCGGAAATCTGATTCTGGCTAGAGTGGAGCGCATGCATATCCAAGAAGAATATCTTGATGCTGATGGGAAATTGGATACACAAAAATTAGATTTGGTAGGAAGAATGGGCGGTAGTTGGTATACACGTTCCAGCGGCGATTCCCTATTCGAAATCCCAAAACCGGTACGTACCAAGGGTATTGGAGTAGACAAGCTACCAATAGCCGTAGTGAACAGCACTGTACTTACCGGAAACAATCTAGGCAGATTGGGTAATCTGGAAGAGCTGCCATCATATGAAAATATAGCTGATATAAAAACACAGTCAGAAGTTAGTTCATTATTATCAAGTACCCCAAAAGATGAGGTACAAGAAAATGTGCATCAACTCGCAAAGAAGTGGCTAGAAGAAGATAGGGCAAATGAGGCGCTTGCCCTTCTATTTAGTCTTGGCTAAAGGCTTCTATTTGAGACAAGTGTTCTTTATCTCCGGTCAGTTGCCACTGACCAAGAGAAATGGGAATATTTCCATAGCTATTAAGGGCATCGAAGAAGGATTTTAGTTGAAACGCTGTCCCTTCTTTTTCTAGTTTTCGGGCATATTCCGCCAAGGCCTGTTCCACTAAGTATTTTCCAGTAATATAACTAGTACCGTATCCAGGTTGTCTTAAATAGAGGTGCTGCTCAAAAATCAACAGTTCTTTTTCGGTCTTCATCCATCCTCTTGGCGTATAGTCGGAATGTATTTTCCCCGCTTCCTCCATGGTCATTTCATTGGCGTGTGCATATAACGAACCTAAACCGCGAGCGGCGCGTTGTGCAATCATTATGTAGACTATTTCCCGTACTCTTGGGCTGTCATCGTACAGTCCAGCTTGCATAAACATTTCTTCTACGGCTGTAGCCATTCCTTCATTTCGGGAATCAAAAATATTGTACAACAAAGCATTTTTTCGAATACTACTTTCATGTGGTTCGTTATCCATACGCGCAAGTTCAAACCAATGGTAAAAGTGGGAGAATAGTGGCCTTGGGTCATAATGGGCTGTAATCCAGAAAAAATTACGCTTTTCCTTAGGGACAAATTCCCCATAATGCGCCTTTAGTGCGGGTTCAAAATAGTCTTTCACACTTACAATATCTTCTTCTTCCAAAAATGATAATAGGCTATTTGCTGCCTTTTCGTTTAGTAGTTTATAATCTTCTGCGGTAGCTGCATCTGTCAATGGAGGTAATTGGCGGTTTCTATGCTCTTCTAACTTCAGTGCCGTCCATGCTCGCGTTAGTTCTCGTTTTAATAACAATACCTCCTCTTCCCAAGTCAAGGTAACCAGATGTACATTCTGCTGGTACCATGTATAATTATCCTTACCAATGCCTGAAGGTCCGGTTTTTGAAGGTGCTTGCTCCTCCAACCACACTACCAAATCTTTAGTTGCTGAAATAGCTTTGTCTATGGCTTTAAGCACTTGCTTGTCTTTTTCAATACCAGCCTTGGTTTTTAGGTTTTCTAAATCAGTAATTTGGGTTTTAATATCACGTATTCCTGCAATCCAAAGGTCTTTTGCGTTACCGGTTAAATTTATTTTTGCTTGTGCATTTAAAGACGGTATGACCATAAGCTCTGCTAAAAATTGCGCACGTTTTTCTTTAGATAGCGGAAATTTATATTGCCAGACCTCTAAAACGGCGTGGTGCGTTGGTCCTTCGTGTGCAGGCACATCACTACGGGAGGTCCAAATGGTTTTGTAAAAAGCTGGATCGCGTTCCCACGATTTTAAAATTCGTTGGTTAAAATCATAACCGTTCATCTCTGCTCTTATTGTTTGCCAATCTATCTGTTCCGGAACAGACCAAGTGTCTGTGTTCAGTGCAGTAAGTCGCTGCTGTAAGGCTTTGAAATTTTGGTTTCTATTAGAAAATGTTTCTGTTCTGTAATCGGGAGCTCCATCATGTAAAGGTGGTTTTTCAAAGGAACGCCACTCTTGGAAAAGAGCTTCCAGCTTCTGATAAGAGTTATCGGAAGAGGACTGTCCATTTAATACTATTGAGCATAGTGCCAACAATAGAAGGGTAATACTTACTTTTAGGGCGGGTTGCTTGGTCATTTTAACGCTATTTTTTTTAAAAGATAGTTTATTTGTGGCTTTTTTGAAAGGGGTAAGCTATTTACGGTTTGATTGTTGCTTAGAAATAAGTATTTAGGATTTTTTTTCGTTAACCAAATTAAAAAAACAGTCTTTGTTTGGTAATTTTCGTTTTTTAGTCTTACTATTTAAAGATTGTTTTTATCTTACCATAGTTATAATCAATTGATAAGATTTAAAAGGAAGCCTTTCTTTGATTAAATTATATTAAAGCATAATTATGGATATTTTAGAAGAAGCATCAGAATTTGAAAAAGCCAAAATGAGTCATATGACTACTAGTGATAGGGTGACAGCCTCAAGAGAAGCAAAACGACTTATTTTAGCAATTAATGAGATTTATAAAGAGACAAAAGACGCAGACTTAATGGATGTAATGAAGCGTTTAACTGTTAAGAAAAAAAGGATTGATGTAAGATTGAAAGGAAGACCTGATTCGGGAATATGATAGCCCTTTATTAGATAGTATTAAGTATACTCAAAACTCTTAAAAAGTGTATCAAAACGCCATTATTTTTTGATGTTGGACTTACAATGGTTGCGTATGAATCATTTAGTATCATCATTTCCTGAACGTACTGGGAGACATACCGTACCTGTTCTTGAATAATTTAGAAAAATAACTGGGGCTATATATCCCAATACGACTGTAGTTTTCGGATACGTTCAAACCTGTTGTGCCAAACAAATGCTTGGCATGCCCCATTCGAAGCTTAGAAATATAGTGTCCCACAGAATCTACATATATTTGATTTACAACCACTTGAATTTTTTTAGGGCTTATTACAAAGAGCCTGCTCAATTTAAGAATGGTCATTCTTGTATCAAAGTTATCGCTTACATAAGCTCCCAAAGAAGCTATTTTAGATAGCTCAGATTTGCTTAGGATAGATTTAACTAATTTCTGTACTATCCTTGCTATACACGTTAATCTGTGATGCCAATATCTTAAGAACGGTTTCCTAAAAATATGCCCGCTATTATGTCTACTTCATTGTTCTCACATACAAAAGAAGCGTACTTTTCTATTTCGGCAGCTATACTTCCAAGATGTCTATAAGTACGGGATTTTTTAGTAGTGTTGCCTATTCACCTTTTAGGAGACACGTTAAAGGCAATTGAATCACTTTAAATAGTAATTTATCAGAGCATCTTAAAATAATCATAATCAATGTACAAGATTAGAAATATACATTTTGTTTAACTATATTTGCATAAGAATAAACAAAATATAATTATGGATATTTTAAAAGAAGCGTCAATATTTGAAAACGCCAAGATGAGTCACATGACTACTAGCGATAGGGTGACAGCCTCAAGAGAAGCAAAACGACTTGTATTAGCAATCAACGAGATTTATAAGAAGACAAAAGATACGACCTTAATGGATGTAATGAAGAGGCTAACCGTCAAGAAAAAGAGAATTGATGTAAGATTGAAAGGGAGGCCTGATTCAGGAATATAATAACCCAAAACTTAGAATTATTATATAGTATGCCTATACGTCTTAAATACCTTTATTTTTTGATAAGGAAATTACAATAGGTACGCACGAATAGTAAGTTGTCTGATAAATATTTAATATCATCAATTCCTGAATTTACCGGGAAACATACCATACTTGTTCTTGAATAATTTAGGAAAATCACTGGGTATAGATAAGTACAAATGAACAAAATTTGAACTTATAAATGCATTGTTTAACTTAGGAGTATTATCATATTTCTGATATTTTGTAAAGGTTAAATACCAGATTAGTTTTTCAGTATCTAAGACGTTCCCTCTAGTTTTTCGGTATCTAAGACGTTCCCTGAACCAACTTTTTGTCTAGCTATCTATACAGATTAAAATCTTGTTTTGGAGCATCATGAATCAGAACAGGAAATTTTAAAGCGTTGCAATGATAAAATTTCAATATTATCTTTTTATTCTTTTACCTTTTCTAGGGTTTTCCCAAGCGTATGAAATCCCTAAAATCGACTTTAAATCGAAGACAGAAGAGGAGCATAGTTACACGGAGCTATTGGGATTGAAAGATGAAAATGCCTTGATCGTTCGCCTAGCGTATTCGATACTGCCACACATGGAGCCAGAATCAGACCTTATCATTTTCTATACCAACGGAAAGATAAGGCGGTACAGAATTTTTGAATCGGTCCCGTCAATGAATTCATTAAAAAGAAAAAGAATACATGTTAAGAAAAATAAATACTCTGAGTATTGGCAATTTTTAAATAGCTGTGCTGACGATGGAAAGTTTGAAATAGATAAAAGTCAATTGGCGACCTTAGGAGAAAAAGCTAATTTGTGGACAAAAGCTGTAATTGGCGGCCAAACTTCGACTTTCGGATTATACCAAAGCGGAAATTACATAGAATACAAGAGTTTTTTACTATCAAAATTTACAGACAAAGAATATCCAGGTTTTGAGGAGAAGCGAAAGCTACGCTATCTTATAGAAGGCTTTCAGAACCTCCTGAATCAGTAATATATTGAGTTTCAAAATTCATAAATTTATAGAAAGTTAGTGTTGGCTAACCTTGTATTCACATGTAAAATTTAAATAAAAGGCAACATGAAAGATAAAATTTTGGATAGTTATATAACCCTAGAACTACCTGTACAATGGGGAGATATGGATGCCGCGCAACATGTGAATAATACCGTTTACCTGCGTTGGATGGAATCTGCTCGAATTGAGATATTTCAAAAAATGAGTGGGGGAGTATTGGAGTTTAAAAAAATACTTCCTATTCTGGCCTGGCAAGATTGTAAATATATCTTTCCGGTAACCTATCCTGATCGGGTTGTTATTAATTTGGATATCATAGAATTATTTGAAGACCGGGTACTCTGCGAAGGGAAAATCTACAGCAAAAAGCATAAACGTATTGTGGCTATTTCCAAGTCCCTTTTAATGGCTTATGATACGGAGAAGTTAAAAAAACATCCTTTTCCTGAAGCTTGGCGGAAATTGTTTCTCGATTTTTATGGAGAATCGATCTTGAAATAATAGGACCACTAAGCAAAGTTCAAATAAAGGATTGTTTTTAATTGGTAAACCACTTCATTTTTAACTATTTCTTATCTTAGTACAGCTAAGTGGGGTGTCATAAATAATACTATCTTATTGTTATATGCAATTATGAAAAACACAATTCTTTTAGTAATAATATTTTCTTTATTTATTTTTTCTTGTAATAGAAAAGAGAAGAAAAGCAGTATTGTCGGAACTTGGAAAATCATTGAATTCTCAAACCTTGATAGTTTGAGTAATAAGTGGGACTATCCATTTGGAAAAAAGCCCAAAGGATATTTCACATATACTTCCAATAATGTAGTGAACCTAAATATTTCAAATGAAAACCCCTTAAAGTTACCTGCTGATTCTTTGAATTCAACAAAGTTTGTTTATTCAGATTTTATGGATAATGCTGTAGGTTATTTTGGAGAGTATGAAATTTCATATAAAGATTCAGTTGTTACGCATATGGTAAAAGGTGGAAGCATTCCATTTTATATCGGCACAAATCAATCACGTCCTTTTATTCTAAAAAATGACACGCTAATTATTGGAGATAACAAGACTTGGAAAAGAGTTCTTGTAAAAATTAATTAAAAAAAAGCATTTAACAACGTGTATAAAACATATCTATTATAGGCTTTTCAAGAGGTTTTTGGTTATTTAGCAAGACCGCCAAATTTTTAAATTTGGCTTTTAAAATAGAAAAAGTAAAAACAAAAAGTAAAAATTCGGCTCTGTGATAATCCGAAAAATTAGCATCTTTTTACACGCTACGTTTCATACACAAACCGTTGTACATTATTAAAAAAAACTACTTACTAAATGAGATACTTTTGTTTTAAATTCTTAATAATTTTCTTTTTCTCTCTCTCAACACATTCACAAACTCAAGATACTCTAGTAGATGTTGGTGGTTACAAAATGCATTTCAAAATAATGAAAGGAGTAGGAATCCCCATTCTTTTTGAAGCTGGTGCTGGTAATGATGGTTCTATATGGGACGACATATTAGAAAAAATTCATAAAGTTACGGGTACAACTTTAATTACATATGACCGGTCTGGATTTGGAAAAAGTGAAGTAAACCCAAAATTAAAAAACGATTTAGATTTTGGACTAATAAACGGCATTAAAGAATTAGAGACAGGTCTTTCTAAATTAGGTTTAAACAATGAAATTATTCTAGTTCCTCATTCCTATGGAGGGTTTTATACAACTCTTTATGCTTCACGTCATCCTGACCAAGTAAAATCTGTTGTACGTATTGATGCTAATTTAGTAGGTGCTTATACTGACGAAGTCTTAAAAATAATGGATACAGAAGAAGCCCCGCCTAAAAGTCCAGTAACACTTGGCATCTATTATCTTGTAAAGACCTATCCTGAAACAGTTAAAATATTACGTGAAATTGATTTCCCATCGAACATACCAGTTATAGATATTATTTCGCCAATTAATAGAGGTTATCCTGACGAGCTTTGGGCATTAATAAATAGAGTTCATAAAGACTTTGTTGATAAAGAGTCTAATCGAGTACAAATTATCGCAGAAGGAAGTGGTCATTATATCTTTCAAGATAATCCTAATCTAGTTATCAGTACAATTATTAAAGCTTATTCAGAAACACTAACTGTAAACCAAAAAAACATTCTAATTAAAAGAGCTTTAGAAAATGGTATTGATTTAAATTAAAAAACAATGTACAACACTATATATAGCAAATAGGGCGATTAATCTTTAACCGTAAGGTCAGTGTCTATTTACAAAGTCACCAAATCTTTTGATTTGGCTTTAGAACAAAAAATTAAAACAAAATAAAAAGATTTGGCTTGTGGCTTAAATGAAGATTATTTTTTATTTTCTGCCCTACTTGCCATAATTTTAACGTTGTACGTCATTTGACAAACCAAAACCAATAAATGAAATTTAAGCAAAAAGGTCTTCTTTACTTGCTATTAGTAATTCTATTTTTAGGATGTAAAAACCCTAAAAAAAAGGATATTAAAAAAGAATCCAAAAAAATAGATTCTTATGTATTGGTAGAAAATTGGCCAAAATTACCTGAAGACCTTATATTAGGAAATCCGACTGGATTAGGAATTAATTCTGAAAACAATATTGTAGTTTTTCATAGAGCAAGTAGAGTTTGGGGAGATATAATGCCAGAGGATAAAATTCAAGAAAACACCATTCTTACTCTCAATAAACAAACTGGTGAAGTTTTAAAAAGTTGGGGAGCAGATTTATTTATAATGCCACACGGACTTGAAGTTGACAATCAAAATAATATTTGGGTTACAGATTGTGGTCTTCATCAAGTTTTTAAGTTTGACTCTAATGGAAACTTATTGATGACTTTAGGCGAAGCAAAAGTTCCTGGAAATGATTCTTCTCATTTTAATGAACCAACAGATATAGCAGTCGCAGAAGATGGCTCATTTTACATAAGTGATGGTTATGAAAATAGTAGAATAGCCAAGTTTTCTAAAGAAGGTAAATACTTATTCGAATGGGGAAAATTTGGAAATAAGCAAGGAGAATTTAATATCCCACACGGAATTGACTCGGATAAAAACGGGAATATTTATGTCGCAGACCGCGAAAATAATAGAATTCAAAAGTTTGATTCTGAAGGAAATTTTATTGCGGTTTGGCAGAATAAAATAACTGAACAATTATATTCTGTAACAATTGACAATCAAAACGACCATTTATTTGGAATTGATTATATGACCACAAACGATACTATTGTTAAAGGTTCTGATATTTTTCGATTTGATTTAAATACTGACTTACAAACGCAATTTGGAAGAACGGGATTTTATGATGGTCCAATTTCGAGATATCACGATATTCAAATTGATGATGAAGGGAGTATTTACGTTGGAGATATTTTGGGTAATAAAGTTCAAAAATTTCGATTAAAGAAAGCAGAATAGAATGAAAACGAACGTACAACGATGGCTATAAGTAATTGCTTGTTCTTTCCTACTTGTGAAAATCCTCGCGGATTTCCAACTTGGTGTATACTTGCAAAGTTAAGTGCTCAACCACGCAACTACTCATAGGTACTGTGTCAAAAAACAAGTTTTTTATTTAAAATTTTAGGAAACAAGTTGATTTATCAAATTGTTATCCTGCGCAGCAAAAGCTTCATGCTTTTGCTGCTTTTTATTTTCAAACTCTGCATCATAAAATTCTTCATTTTTCCATAACGTAAACATCAGTATTAATAACTTTCGCTGAACAGCAATTAAGGCAACTAAGGGTTTTGCCTTCTTTGGCTTTAATCTGTTATAGAATTGCTTTAATGTTGGATTACAACGCACACAGGTCATCGAGGGCATGTGTAATACTGCTCGTATATGACTATTTCCCTTTTTACTAATTCTCGTTTTTCCTTTAAAATTTCCAGACTCTCTTAATACAATATCATAACCTGCATAACTTGTTAATTGCTTCGCGTTGGCAATCGATTCAAACCCTAAAGTCTCGCCTATAACCGTCGCTGCTGATATAAAAGAAATACCTGGAATACTCTGTAAAAAAAACAATTTCTTATTTAAAAATTCATTGTTTGATATCAATTCTCGTATCATCATTTTTATAAACTATAATTCTCTTTATCATCTTTGCTCGCGTTTGATTCAATCTCTAAAAATAGGATCTAGGTACTGTTCAGATTCTAAGAAAATTATAGAAGGGTGGAATTTCTATGAAACGATATCACTTGCGCGTATCTAGCCGAGAACTCGCTATCCCTTCTATTTCAGTTTAATGTTAAGTATCTAAGCTAAGGCTTTAAAAAACGATAGCTTATAAAGAGTCTTGATTCTATGAAACGATATCAATTTAATTGTATCCAGCCGAATCTCTAAATCTCCAAAAAAATACTATCTTCAAACTATAAAACAAACATACGAGCCGAGACCGTTATATGCAATAATGACTCGCCCTAACTAAAGGCTACATAATTTAAACTATTTTATATGAAACATTTTTTATCGCTAATACTGCTTTTAATAACTACTTTTTCAATTCAAGCACAATCAAAACTACTAAAAGCAGATTCATACCTAGATGTTAGATCAGGAAAATTAATCACTCCTGCAAATCTACACATAGAAAACGGCTTGATAAAATCCATCAATCCAAAGGTATTACCTAAAGACATAGAAGTAATAGACCTGAAGGGCAAAGTACTTTTACCCGGTCTGATGGATATGCATGTTCATTTGGATGCTGACTTTGAAGGAAATTGGGACTATTTGTATAAAGAAAGTGCAAGCCAAGGTACAATAAGAGCAATTGTTAATGCTGAAAAAACATTATTAGCTGGTTTTACAACTATTAGAAATATTGGTCAATTGCACATTACGCCAGAGCTTATTGACGTGGCAATTGCTGAAGCTTCTGATAAAGGCTTGATAATAGCCCCAAGAATCATAGCATCAGGGCATATGATCACTATAAATGGCGGACACGGAGACCTTTCTTTAGGCTTAGCCGAAGGATTAGTTAATTTAGGACCAAAACACGGAGTTGTAAATGGTAAATATGATGCCATTGAGGCGGTTAGGTATCAAATTAAGCATGGTGCCAAATTCATAAAAATACATGCTACTGCAGGAGTGCTTTCCTTGGAAGAAGCTGTTGGAGCACAACAATTGAGTAATGAAGAAATGAAAACTATAGTGGAGGAAGCTGCACGACACCACATTAAAGTAGCTGCTCATGCCCATGGAACCGAAGGCATCATTGCGGCTATTAACGCAGGTGTTTATTCTATTGAGCATGGTTCGTTATTAGATGATGAAGGCATTCGTTTAATGAAAGAAAAAGGTGTTTATTTAATACCTACAACTGGACTTTCTACTGTAATAAATGAAATGGTTGATAAAATGAATCCCGTTATGGCTGGCAAAGCAAAGTATGTTTTACCACTCGCAAAAGAGAACCTTAGGAAAGCCATAAAATCAGATGTAAAAATTGCCTTTGGTACGGATACGCCTATCATACCACATGGAAAAAATGCTATTGAATTTTCAGCCCTGATAGATTGTGGGATGAACGCCACTGATGCAATAAAAACAGCAACAATAAATGCGGCAGAAATGCTGGGACTTTCTGATCGAGGTGAATTAAAAGAGGGCTTTCTTGCAGATATTATTGCTGTGAATTCAAACCCAATTAATGACATTAAAACTTTGGAAAGTGTGAAGTTTGTCATGAAGGATGGCATCGTATATAAACAAGAAAAATAAAAAGAGCATATAACAAGGTATATACCACATTAAAACGTGCCATGTACTAAACGTTGGCAACAATTCGAATAAAAATGCAAGCTTTAAGACAATGACTGTTCGCAAAAACATATTAATTCTTTTCATTACAAGTTTATGCCTCACCCTTTATGGGTGTTTATACACAGCTGAAAATCGAGATAATTCCACAGAATCAGTATCTCTCGTAGAAGCGACAGGTCAAGAAAACTGTAATTGGTGTGGCACTTCAGAAGCTCCCAATACTATTTCTTGGAAAACAACTATTCCATCCACGGAAGAACCTGGTGAAAAACTTATTATTTCCGGAACCATTTATAGGTCTGACGGCAAAACTCCCGCAAAAGATGTGATCGTTTATGTTTATCACACCAACATTAAAGGCATTTATCCAAAAAAAGGAAATGAAAAAGGGAATGGTAAATACCATGGCTATTTAAGAGGATGGATGAAAACAAATTCAATGGGTCATTATGAATTTGAAACTATTCGTCCTGCGCCGTATCATACTCATGGAGGAGAGCCCGCACATATTCATTATACCATTCAAGATCATGATGATCCCGAATATTGGCTTACAGCGACATGGTTTTCTGGTGATCCAAGAGTGACAGATGATTACAAAAAAAGTGTCAAGAGAAATGGAGGTTTTTCTAATGTAATTAATTTAACAAAAGATGACCACAACGTTTTAAGAGGCGAGCGAAACATTATTCTGGAGAGATATGAATAAAAGAAAACGAATCGCCAACAATGGTTTAGAATGCACAGCTACCCTTTGGGTTAGTTAAGACACCAATCACTCAAATTTGAGCATAATTTGGGGCAGTCATATGACAAAAAAACGATCTAATAATATACCATTTATTATGAAAAAAACACTAACCTTAACTTTAATCGGATGCACCATTTTAGGATGTAGCTCTGATAATGACAATACTTTAAATAGCACTGATTACTTTGATTATATAATAGAAAACGTTATTGAAACTGACATTAATTTTATGCCAGAGGAAATATATAGTACTGACAACATACAAGAACCATTATTAAAACTAAAGTTAATTACATCTGAAATCTTCACTTGTGTCAACTTTGAATTATCAACAACAGAATTCATAAATGGTAGTGAATTAATTGTAAGATTTGAGAAGTTAATTGAACCCGATTTATGTCTTACATTATTTGGACCCGCTATTTCTTATATTGAAGTACCTCAAAACATAAATAAAGTAACGTTTATAAATGGGAATACAATTGATAAATATGCTATCGAAATTAATGAACAAAAAATTTCTATAACGCTTATCGAAACTAATTTTACCAGTTCATTGTATGACGAAACTTTTAGGATTCCGGAAAATTCATTTGCTTATGTTTGTGGAACTACCATAAACAACACCAACATTTATGCGGATTTCAGCGGGATGATAGAGCAAAATCCTGGTTTTATAGAATTTGAATTTGAAGGAGAAGGAAGAGTACCCTATCCGGAAAGTGCTTATGGATATGGGGTCAATCACCCTTCTAAATTCTTTAAATATTCAAATCCCCTAGAATTCGACAGTTTGGCGAACATATTAAACGATTATTCTTCCGAAAACATCGAAGAAAACTCTGGAGTTAAAATTTCAATTTATAGTTGGAATAATATTAAATTCTTTAGTTCGATTGAAAATTAAAAACTAGGCCTAACACCATAAATAATTAACCAGACCAAGAATGTTATTCTGATGGGTTATTAGCCCTCGCCTACTTAAGAAAATTATTAAGCCAGTTCGCTAAGGTCGTGTCCGCTGAATTTTTATTTCTGTGCATTATTCACTAAATTAGTTGCTTAAAACACGTAACATCCGAGCGAATGGAACTGGAGTAGACCATTATTAAAACGCCTTGTTTTTTGTTTAGCATCATTTTGGCACAAAATGATGCTAAACAAAAACAAATTTTGAGAAAATAAGCAACGTCGCTAAAACAGTTGCCAAACGCTACCACCAATTTGATTGCACCAAAAGAAATAAATTACATCATGACAAATATTAGATTAATAGTTTCGTTGATTTTAGTATCAAATTTACTATTTGCTCAAAATAAAAATGACATCACACCATTTGATACAACACTTAATCAATTCTCTAATGTCCGTGATTTTTGTATTTCAAAAAATGGAAACGAAGCTTTCTTTACGATACAAAATTCTAGTGGAGAAATTTCACAGTTAGCCTATATTCGAAAAGAAAACAATGAATGGTTAGAGCCAGAATTATTACCATTTTGCGATTCATATATGTATTTAGAACCCTTTTTATCAAGGGATGGAAATCGGTTATTTTTTGTTTCCGACAAACCATTAAAGGGCTCTACTAGTGCTAAAAAAGATTTTGACATTTGGTATGTTGATAGAAGAAATAGAGATGACCAATGGTCAGAACCTAAGAATATGGGCAAATCTATTAATTCAAGTTTAGACGAATTTTATCCATCAATTAGTGATAACAATAACCTGTATTTTACAATGGATTCGCCAGACGGGTATGGAAAAGACGATATTTATTTTTGTAAATGGGAAGCAGGAAAATATTTAACACCTGTTCTTTTAAATGAAAATATTAACAGTAGCGGCTATGAATTTAATGCATTTATTTCTAAGAAAGAAGATTTTATGTTATTTACAAAGTATAATGCGGAAGATGGACAAGGAAGCGGTGATCTATATATTTCAAGAAAAGATATAACCGGAAAATGGAATAAAGCAATAAATATAGGAATTCCAATAAATACGAAGTACATGGAATACTGCCCATTTTATGATGAAAAAAATCAAATATTATATTTTACAAGTAAGCGAAAAAATATCAAACCTAGAAAATTCGAAAATATATTAGATTTTAAAAATCATATCCAAGAAGGAGAAAATGGCTTAAGTAAAATTTATATGACCTCAATAAAAATAAAATAAAAACTATTGCCAACAACGGCAATAATTCATTGTGATGGCATTTACTTTAGGAAATTCAGTTCTTTAAATCATCGCTTGGTTCACGAGAAATAGTCGTAGTAGGCTTTTCAACAACCAAATATCCAAAATTGTGCATAATTTGACGCAACCCTAGTACAAAAAACGCATCTAACAATAAATCCTTTGTTATGAAAAAATTAATAATCTTAATATTTACCGTTGGAATAGTATCGAATTGCACCAATGATGGAATGAGTAATGTTAACATCCGAGTATCTAATAGTAGTGCGTTGAATTTTGAAAATATTGTTGTTGACCCTGGTGCTTCTGAAAATATAGATTTTGGGAATTTAGATTCTGGAATGTTCTCTGATTACAAAAACTTCGAAAAAGCATATAGGTACGGATTTGTAGAGTTAACTGCAAATGGAGAAACATACTCGATAATACCTATTGACTATGTTGGTGAATCACCGTTGAGAAATGGAAATTACACATATGCACTTGAGTTGGTCGAAAGAGAAGGTGACAATACTGTGTTGATCATGAATTTAATTCAAGAATAAAACGATTTGCCAAACGTTAGCCACAATTAATCAAATATGAAAAAAAAGAACAAATTGACCGTGGGAATAGTATTAGGAATCACAATTGGAACTTCAGTAGGAGTAGCAACTGGTAATCTAGGTTTATGGATTGCTCTAGGAGTAGCAATAGGTGTTGGCGTTGGCACTTCCGCAATGCAACAAGGAAGTAAAAAAGACAAAGGGGATGAGTCCAATATAGATAACTAACCACATATATAACGCATTGAAAAGCAACATATACCAAACCTTGTCTGTAATTTGAAAAATGACCAAAAGGAAGATAAAATAAAAATTGATTTTTTGGACCACGTTGCAATTCGTGTAACAGATATAAAAGCATCTGTAAAATGGTACGAAGAAGTCTTGGGACTTAAAAAACATCAATTAGCTGTATGGGGAGACTTTCCTGTTTTTATGTTAGCAAATAAATCTGGGATTGCTTTATTTCCTGCGAATACTGCTGATAAAGAGATAGACCCAAAATCTAAAAATATCAAAATAGACCATTTTGCATTTAACGTAAATAAAGAAAATTTTGATAAAGCTAAAAAGCGTTATACAGAACTTAATTTAGACTTTAACATTCAAGACCATCATTATTTTCATTCTATTTACACAAAAGACCCTGATGGACATACCGTTGAATTAACAACACTTATAGTCAACGAAAATGAATTTTATCATAAATAAAAATAACACACAACACCGTCTATAATTAACCAGCCCGAGAGAGGCCTTCTGGAGGGTTTCTAGTCCTCGCCTACCTAGGCAAATTGCAACACCAGTTCGCTTCGCATTTGTCCGCTGGAATTTTCTACCTGCCGGCAGGCAGGTCTGTGATTTATTTACTAAATTAGTTGCTTAAACACCTGTCTATCGAGAAGTAGGCGTTACTCCCGAGCGCTGCGAACTACCGAAGTGAACAGGAGAAAATAAGTAGCGTCGCTAAACCATATATCAAACGTTGAGCTCAATTAAATACCGCGCCTACTGGATACTACGATGGAAATGAATTTTAATATATCAAATAAATTAGTTAATATGAAAAGGTTATTTTCTATAATAGTAATTATCTCAATAATGTCAATAGCATTTCTTTCTTGTAAGGACAAAGAGAGAAAAATTAAGGACTCTGTCTCGAACCTAAATAAAGCTTCCTACCAACCAGGCTTGGACTGGAAGTTAGCATGGTCAGAAGAATTTGACGCAGACTCCATCGATGTAAATAATTGGAATTTCCAAGTGGTGGAAGCCGGACACTTCAATGATGAATGGCAACG
>RCNB010001142.1_pt1 | contig 16924 bp, 15 predicted proteins | sample 2041321 | NCBI WGS metagenome assembly RCNB01 (sample SAMN09708232, study PRJNA481090) | Marine sediment metagenome, whole genome shotgun sequencing project. | reverse complement strand
AATAAATTACAAAAAAGTGGTTATGTATCTGATGACTTATTTTGGATTAACGTGAGCCAATATGTCTTAACCTTTATTATGCTATTTACGACTGTGGCTACATTCTATTATTTGGGTACCAAAGAAGGTCGGAATATTTCTTTTTTCTCGGCTGGGGCAGTCTTAACAACAGTATTAATTATTATAAATTTTAAAATTTTCGGTATCTATGTGAAACGTTTTGCTCAGTACAATGAGCTCTATGGTTCGATAGGCACTCTATTGGTATTGATGTTATTCATATGGTTAAATTCTATAATTTTACTCTTAGGCTTCGAGTTAAATGCTTCTATGATACAATTAAAACGAGATTGCAAGAATATTTGAAGATGAAAGCTATTTTACATATATCTTTGTTCATAGTTTGTTCGATTTCTGCCGAAGCGCAAACAGTTTTTGGAAAATGGAAGTCTATCGATTCTGAAACTGGTAAAACCGAAGCTATTATTGAAGTTTACAGAGAGAACAATAAAGCATATGCTAAGATAATCGACATCTTAAATCCGGTAGACAAGGATAAAATTTGTATTTATTGTAAAGGCAAAAATAAAAACCAACCTATTCTAGGAATGGTTATCTTAGACGGGTTAAAAGAAGATGGTGATGAATGGAGCGGAGGGAAAATTATAGACCCTAAAAATGGCAATACTTATAAGTGCTATATTGAGTTAAAAAGTGCAAATAATTTAAAATTAAGAGGTTATATAGGGATTTCTTTATTTGGAAGAACAGAATACTGGAAGCGATTTCAAGAATGATATGAAAAAAGTATTATTAATATTAACGGTGTCTATAGCTTTGAGTTCCACCCTTTTTGCACAAAAAAAAGGGATAGATTTGAATTGGCAATCTAACTTTGAACTTGCGAAAAAATCAGCCGAAAAAAATAAGAAAGCAATCTTAATTTTTTTTACTGGTTCTGACTGGAGTTCGGCATGTAAAAATCTCAATAAAGATTTTTTCTATACCGAAAAGTTTAAAAAAATAGCTGAAGAAAATCTGATATTAGTTCGAATCGATTCGCCGCGCCGTCCAGATTTAATTTCTGAATTACAAGCAAGTTATAATAATAAACTAAGTAAAAAGTATGACCAAAAAGTATATCCAACTGTAGTATTGGTCAATGCTAAAGGTGAACAACTGGGTAAGGTAGAAAGCTACAATTACTTGCATGACACCAGTAAGCACTATGAATTGGTTCAAAAAGCCAGCCCAAAAAAGGGTAAAAAGTAGTTTCTATAAAATTTCTCTTTTCCTCCTATTTTTCTTAATTTGAACAAATAATTCCAAATAAGAGTTTAATGTAAAATGGCAAACCAATTATCTAATCAGCTTGCCATATTAATTATTTGAAATGAATGTTGATTAAAAATTCAATCGCATTCCTAAACGATAATTTCTACCAAGTGTAGAAAAGCCAATGACTTCAGTATACTCAGCATTCAATACATTCTGAATTGAAGCCAATAATTTCAAACGATTTGGAATAATATCTCTATTAAACTGTATATCTACTAGTGAAAATGAATTCAATGTTTCATTTTCAAATGTACTAAAGTTAGTATCTGTTCTATCACCTACGAATTGATAATTTAGCCCAATAAATGTTTTAGCATTAACTGTATAATTAATAGAGGCACTCACCTTGTGTTTTGGTATACGTAGTGCGACCACATCTTTGCGCTCTGTAAAGGTATAGTTCGCACTCAATGATACTTTTTCAGTAAGTTTACTTGACAACTCTACTTCTACGCCATGTACACTAAAGTCTGTAGTGACATTTTGATATTGCCCCTCGAAAGTATCAAAATCAATAATCACATAATCAATAAAGTTTTCTTCTGTTCGATCAAAAAATACCGTACTCAATCGCAATTTATCAGACAGTTTCAATTCAACACCCGCTTCGAAAGTAATATTAGTTTCAGGTTCTAAATTGGGGTTTGGCCCAAAAGCGCCAAATAGTTGCGATAAACTAGGAGCTATAAACGAAGTGCTATATGAACTTAATATTTTAATGTAGTTTTTATCAAATTTAAAGACATATGACGGATTTACATTATAAATAAGATTCGAACCATATTCGCTATGATTATTAAATCTAGCACCGGCATTAATATTTAACCCAAATTTAGAAGTCCATACAACATTTGCATAAGGATCTGTGGTCGTATATTGTTCTTTATCTGTAAATTCTGTTTCATTTTTAATATAATTTAGCCCGACCACTGTATAAAATTCATCGTTAAAATTATACTTATTGAAAGCATCAAGAATTAAACTTTTACCCGTAAAGGTATTCGGGAAATTAGAAAAGAATTCTCTCTCAATATTATTGTAAGCAGCATTCATGGTTAAACTACCGTTCTTGTATGTTAGTTTAGGAGAAATACCGATTCTATATTGCTTACTACGTGATGAAAAATCCGCATCCTCAACCGGAAAACTATTATCAAATTCTGCAGTGTAGCGATCATGATTGGCATATGCGCTAATTGAAAAATTGTCTGTCGCGCGATAACCCAATTGTAGATTTGCATTTGTTTTCGAAAATGCGTCACGTTCAGTACCATTGCTTACAGCAGATAATCCGTCTAAGTATTGATGTGCAAATGATGAATTGTAACTTAATCTATTGGTAGTCCCGCTTATTTGGATACTATTGTTGAAATCGGCAATATTCGCATTCGAATCGTCCGAAGATCCATTGGTACCAATACTTGAAGAAAACACAGCAGCAATAGTTTCTTTAGAAGCTTTTTTGGTGGTAATACTAATAACTGCTGAAGCAGCTGCATTTCCGTACAGTGTACTTGCCGCACCTTTCATAATCTCAATTGATTCTATTTGATTCAAGTCAAGAAGACGTAAATCGAAATCATTGGCAAGTTGCGAAGGGTCAGAAACTTGAACACCATCAATCAAGACTAAAACTTGTCTATTGTTACCTCCACGAATGAAATAGCTTAAATTCTGCCCTCCATTACTTCGACTTCCATTAATTTCAATACCACTTTTTGCATTAATTACTTGCGCCACTGACCTTCCTTGGTTTTTGGCAATTTCTGCGGCATCAATTTTAATAACAGTTTTTCCAGAATTTTCTCTTTTCAACTGAAATCGAGAATCTACTAATACGACTTCTTCTAATGCTTCAACCTTGGTTGAATCTTTGTCCCGATTTGTCTCGGGATTTTGTTGTTGGGCGTTTACTAAAACTGTTATTAGTAAAGCTCCTACATACAATAACCTTTTTTTCATTTTAAAAAATTTTAATGATTAAAAAATGGCTATCAGTAGAAAATAGGGGCAGATGAATAAATTCATAAACCAATACTTTTCCTCCGAAAGCGTGCTTAAATATGGACTTGGCAGGTCTCCTGGCTTGCATTTTGTACGCCTTCCCGTTTTATAAAAACAGTGGCTAAGTAGTACATAAAGATGCTAAATAATGTTTAGCATATGCTTACAGTTGCGGGGACAGCTCAGGTATTACACCTGATTCCCTTTTAATTTGATCACGCTTAAGCGGAATCAAAACCAAAATCGAGGCGAATGTAATGATTTAATATAAAATCTTAGAGAGTGTACATGATAAAGTGTAAAATATTTACATTTGCCGTATATTCAATATAAAATGAATTTTCGAAAACTTCTTTTATCTTTTTTAATCATTTTTCTCGTCTTTTCCTGTAAAACAGAAGTAACAAAGTCGATTCAAAAAGAAACACAAAACACCATAAAATATGCAAATGGTTTTGATATTGAAAAATTTGATGGCTATTCAAAATTAATTATCAAAGCACCATATCCAAATGCATCAGAAGAATTTGAGTACATACTAATTAAAAAAGGAAATGAGATTCCAGAAAAAATAAAGGGTGCAAATATTCTAAGAACGCCAATCCAACAAATCGTTGTTACTTCTACAACGCATATACCAATGCTAGAACTCCTTCAAGAAGAAAATAGCCTAGTAGGCTTTCCTAACCTTCAATACATCTCTTCAAGCAAAACGGTAGGCTTGATTGAACTGGGCAAAATTAAAGAACTGGGCAAAGAACAAAATATCAATACCGAGGTATTACTAGACTTACAACCAGAATTAGTCGTAGGTTTTTCTATGAACAGTAATAACAACATGTTCAACACTATAGAAAAGGCAGGGATACCGGTAATTTTAAATGGTGATTGGCTAGAAGCTACACCATTAGGCAGGGCAGAATGGATCAAATTTTTTGGAGTACTCTTTCACAAAGAAGACCAAGCTGACAGTATTTTTAAAACGATTGAAACGGCTTATTCAACAGCAAAAGCATTAGTGAAAGATGCGAAATCAAAACCGACTATTTTATCAGGCGTGCAATTTAAAGATGTATGGAATCTACCGGCTGGCCAGAGTTTTGTAGCTCAATTTTTAAAAGATGCCAACACAAATTATTTATGGGCTCATACCGAAGGTAAAGGCAGTTTAGCATTGAGTTTTGAAAGTGTTTTCGAAAAAGGAAAAGATGCTGATTTGTGGATTGCTCCTGGGCACTATAATACCTATTCACAACTAGAAAAAATGAATAGTCACTATACAGAATTTAATGCCTTTAAAGATAAAAATATCTATTCGTTTAACAATCGAAAAGGAGCCAATGGCGGTGTGCTTTATTATGAGCTCGCCCCGATACAACCTCATATTGTTTTAATGGATATCATTAAAATTGCGCATCCAGAGTTACTACCAAACTATACTCCTTATTTTCTAGAACAATTACAAGATTAAATTGACGAAGACCAAAACATATCCGATTACATTTATCATACTTTTGGCATGTCTTTTTCTCTGCTGGTTGATAAATATAAGTTTAGGCTCGGTCAATATTCCATTAGTCGATATTTTCAATAGTCTTTTAGGTGGCGAAACCTCAAAAGACTCTTGGCAATACATTGTATTAGATTGGCGTTTACCAAAATCGTTTACGGCAATTTTAGTTGGATCGGGGCTCTCAATTAGTGGGTTATTGATGCAAACCTTGTTTAGAAATCCTTTGGCCGGCCCCTTTGTATTAGGTATTAGTTCGGGAGCAAGTTTAGGTGTTGCTATTTTAATCTTAGGGATATCGCTCTTCGGTGGGAGTCTCGCTGCATTTGCTTTATCTAATTACGGCCTGGCTTTAGCAGCTAGTATTGGTGCATTTTTGGTATTAAGCGCAGTCATGCTCGTTGCTAGAAAACTAAAAAATACGATGTCTATTTTAATTATCGGACTTATGTTTGGAAGCTTAACAGGTGCTGTAATAAGTGTACTCTCCTACTTCAGTAATGCCGACCAATTACAACAATTTATTTTTTGGGGTTTTGGAAACTTAGGTAATCTTTCTTGGCATGAACTAAGCCTGTTTTTTATCGTGTATTGTATTGCGATACTTTTTGTCACTACCATTATAAAACCATTGAATAGCCTATTATTAGGCGAGAATTATGCACAAAGCTTGGGTATTAATTTAAAACGAACACGTAATATTACCTTGATCGCTACCGGATTATTAACGGGTGTTATTACTGCTTTTTCGGGCCCCATTGCCTTTGTTGGCCTTGCAGTACCCCATCTAACAAAGCTAGTTTTTACAACATCAAATCATAAAATACTATTACCAGCCGTAGCAATTATCGGTGCAATGACCATGCTACTCAGCGATACCATCGCACAACTCCCTAATAGTGAATACACACTACCCATTAATGCCATAACATCTATCTTTGGAGCCCCCATTGTAATATGGTTATTGGTTCGTAGAAAAAAACAGTATTATTGATTTTGTCAACAAATAAAAAACATACCATTATACAAACGAAACAGTTGGCTATTGGCTATACCGTTAAAAAGCAACAGCAAATAATTGCTAATGCTATTAATATTGATCTTGAAGCGGGTCAATTAGTCTGTCTATTGGGGAAAAATGGTATTGGCAAATCTACTTTATTAAGAACACTCTCGAAGGTGCAACCTAAACTCAGTGGTGAATTGTGCATTGCCGAAAAAGCTATTGAGCAACTTTCTACCGAAGCCCTATCAAAACAAATGAGCTTAGTGCTCACAGAGCGCATCCCAGAGAGTAACTTAACCGTATATGAATTAATTGCTTTGGGTAGACAGCCCTATACCAATTGGATCGGCACCTTAACCGAAAAGGATAATAAGCACATTGAAAAAGCTATTAAACAAGTTCATTTAGAAGATATTATTGACAATAAATGTGATGAATTGAGTGACGGACAACTCCAAAAAGTTATGATTGCTAGAGCCTTGGCACAAAACACTGAATTAATCATTTTAGATGAGCCAACGGCGCATTTGGATATTCATCATAAACTTGAAGTTTTCAATTTACTTAAAGAATTAGTCAAGGAGTTTGGTAAAACAATCATTATTTCTACTCATGAAGTACAATTAGCACTACAATTAGCTGATGAATTATGGTTAATGAATGAAAAACTATTTAACACCGGAACTCCAAATACAATGATCGAGCAAGGACATTTAGAGCGCCTATTTTCTTCTAAGTTTATAACATTTGACTCAAAAACAAAACAGTTTATAATTAAAAACTCTTAAGAAAGTCCTACTTTTGAAGTTAAAAGATTCTAGTATATGAAAAACCTTTTTCTTGTTGTTTTGATCTTATTGAGTTTTTCAATAAATGCTCAAGGTTCCTTAAAAACAAATACAATAGCAAACCCTCATGAAGATATTGCAACAACCTATGCAAATACCATTACACAAATTGATCTAAAAAAATTAGTATATCAATTGGCTAGTGATGAATTTGAAGGAAGAAAAACGGGTGAAAACGGACAAAAACTAGCGGCAAAATACGTCACAAATTTTTATAAAAATATTGGTGTTAATGCTGCTCTTAAAGATAGTAATTACTTACAATACATTCCGAAAGATTACTTTAGAGGTCGCTCTTCTAATGACTCCGAAAATGTGGTAGCTTTTATAGAAGGAAGCGAAAAAAAAGATGAATATTTGGTCATTTCGGCACATTATGATCATGTAGGCCTTAAAGGTGATGAAATATACAATGGCGCCGACGATGATGCTTCTGGCACTTCCGCAGTCTTAGAAATTGCTGAAGCATTTCAAAAAGCCGTTAAACAAGGACACAAACCTAAACGCTCTATTGTGTTTTTACATGTTACAGGTGAAGAAATTGGCTTGTTCGGTTCTAAATATTATACAGAAAATCCGATCTTTCCATTAAAAAATACCGTTGCGAATCTTAATATAGATATGGTTGGACGTGTGGATAAAAAACATGAAGGGGACCCGAATTTTATATATATAATTGGTGCTGATAAATTAAGTGCCGAATTGAATGCTGTTTCGGAGGCTACCAATAAAAAGTATACAAATCTAGTACTAGACTATACATATAATGACGAGAATGACCCTAATCGGTTCTACTACAGATCAGATCATTATAATTTTGCTAAAAATAATATTCCCATTATTTTTTACTTTAACGGAGTACATAAAGATTATCATAAGTCTACAGATACTGCAGATAAAATACGTTATGATCTGCTTCAAAAACGCACACAGTTGATTTTTTATACTGCTTGGGAAATTGCGAATCGAAAAGAACGCTTGACTCTAGATAAATAAGGATTGTACGCAATAATTGACATAGAAACAACTGGTGGTAAATACAACGAAGAGGGTATTACCGAAATTGCCATCCATAAATTTGATGGACATCAAGTCGTAGATACTTTTATCAGCTTAGTCAATCCAGAACGCGAAATTCAACCTTTTGTCGTAAACCTCACAGGAATTAACAGTGCTATGCTCCGAACGGCTCCCAAATTTTTCGAGGTTGCTAAACGTATTATTGAAATTACCACAGACTGTATTATTGTAGCACATAATGCAAATTTTGACTATCGAATTTTACGCACAGAATTCGATAGGCTTGGATATCAATTTGAACGCAATACTTTATGTACGGTAGAATTAAGCAAGAATTTGATTCCTGATTTAGCGTCGTATAGTCTAGGAAAATTATGTCGCTCATTGGGCATCCCAATGTCTGACCGACATCGTGCAAATGGTGATGCTGTTGCCACCGTTAAATTATTTCAATTATTGTTAGATAAAGACATCCGAAAAACTATTATTAGTGACGCCGTAAAACAAGAACCAAAAAGGCAATTAGAACCTAAATTATTATCTATTCTAGAAAGCCTTCCAACAACAACAGGTATTTATTACATGCATGATGGGGCTGGAGAAATTATCTATATCGGTAAGAGTAAAAATATTAAAAAACGTATCAATCAACATTTTACGAGTGATACACATAAGTCAAAGAAAATGCAATTGCATGTAGCTTCTGTTAGTTATGAAAGTATGGGGAGTGAATTGGCGGCTTTATTGAAAGAAAGTGAAGAAATTAAGATCAATAAGCCTATATATAACAGGGCATTACGTCGTACTATTTTTACACATGCACTTTATAGTTTTACAGATGAAAATGGTTATCTCAACTTAAAAATTGATACTGCCGATGGAAGAAAAAAACCCATTACGACTTTCTCAAATCGACAAAGCGCAAAGAGTTTTCTCTTTAAAATTACTGATGACTATAATTTATGTCAAAAGTTAACGGGTTTATATGTCACGAAACAAAACTGTTTTAACTATACCATCAAAACATGCAACGGTGCCTGCATTAACAAAGAAAATTCTGAACTATATAATGAACGTGTCTTAAAGGTAATTACTCAAAATAGTTTTGAAAATCAAAACTTTGTTATCATTGATAGAGGACGTGCTTATGATGAACGTTGTGCAATGCTCATAGAGCATGGTATTTTTAAAGGATTGACCTTTTTTAACTTAAATTTTCAGGTGAATAATATTGAGGTATTGCGATCCTTAATTACTCCGATGCAAAACAATAAAGATGTACAACATATTATTAAAAACTATATTAGAAAAAATAAGAAGTTAAAAATCATTAAATTTAGCTCTTTAAACCAAGATACCGAGACCCTTGAGTAATTCAACCAAAAAACCAAACTGGAGATTTCGTCTTCATGAAATAATATATGAAGCAGACACACCTGCTGGAAAAATATTTGATGTCATATTATTCATTTTTATTTTAGCCAGTGTCTTATTGGTAATGCTAGAAAGTGTGTCTAGTCTTGATGCCAAATACCATAAATTTTTTGATATCGCTGAGTGGGTTATTACCATACTTTTTACTTTAGAATATTTTGGTAGAATTATAGCTATAAAAAAACCAACAAAATATATTTTTAGTTTCTATGGTATTATTGATTTACTATCAACAATACCAAAATATTTATCACTATTATTCGTAGGTACACATGCGTTAGTCGCTTTAAGAGCCTTACGCCTATTACGAATATTTAGAATTTTAAAATTAGCCCGTTATGTTGGTGCTTCCAATCGCCTTATGGTGGCTTTAAGAGCTAGTAAAGCCAAAATTTTAGTTTTTCTATTCTTTATTGTAATTTTAGCGATCATTCTTGGGACTATCATGTATTTGGTAGAAACGGAACAGGACAGCGGCTTTACCAGTATACCTAGAAGTATTTATTGGGCAATTGTAACGCTTACAACTGTGGGCTATGGTGATATTGCACCGGTAACTCCTTTAGGACAGCTCATTGCTTCTGTAATTATGATTATGGGTTATGGCATCATAGCCATACCAACTGGAATCGTAACAGCAGAACTTACTTCGAACGCAAAAATACATACAAACACGCAAAATTGCCCAAATTGTGCTGCTGAAGAGCACAAAGATAATGCCGAATTTTGTTATAATTGCGGTTATATTTTGAACGATGTCTAAATACTTAATTTCAATTGTTGGCCCAACTGCAATTGGTAAAACATCGTTGAGTATCGATATTGCCAAGCACTTTAATACGGAAATCATTTCCTCGGATTCGAGGCAGTTCTACAAAGAAATGACGCTGGGCACTGCGGTGCCAAATAAAAATGAATTAGATCAAGTTCCACATCATTTTATTCAAAATCGTTCAGTTTTTGATGACTATAATGTAGGCCAATTTGAAAAAGATGCAATGCAAAAGTTAGATGAACTATTTAGCGAACACCAAACAGTCGTTATGGTTGGCGGAAGTGGTTTGTATGTTGATGCAGTTTTAAAAGGGCTAGATAATTTTCCGGAAATTAATCAAAACATCCGTGAAGCATTAAAACTCCAACTAGAAAATGAAGGCATTGAGTCGTTACAAAAGCAATTAGAGATAGTAGATCCTGAAACTTTTGAGAAGATAGATATTGACAATCATCAGCGCGTTATCAGAGCCTTAGAAATTTCGGTAGGCACCGGTAAACCTTATGCTTCTTTTTTGACAGATAAAGCTTCAAAACGCAATTTTATTCCTATAAAAATTGGCCTGAATGCCGAAAGAGAAATTGTATATCATAGAATTAATCAGCGAGTCGATCAAATGATCACTGACGGATTGATAAACGAAGCCAAAACCTTATTTGAATATAAAAATTTAAACGCGCTACAAACTGTAGGCTACAAAGAATTATTTCGATATTTTGAAGGCGAATATGATTTAAAGGTCGCTATTGAAGAAATTAAAAAAAATACACGCCGTTTTGCCAAAAGACAAGGTACTTGGTTTCGTAGAGATAATAGCATAAAATGGTTCGATTATCTCGATTCTCACCATGAATTAATTCAGTATCTTGATACCATTATAAAATCTTAAAATAGACAAGAATGAAAAACGAATATGTTGATATAGATACGCTCAAATTTTTACTATATGATGTGCACAATATTCAAGATTTACTAATAGAAGAACGTTTTAATGAACATGATAAAACTTCACTAGATTTATTTCTAGATTCTGTGAAGACTTATTCTGACACTTCCTTATTTCCGTACATTAAAGAAATGGATGAAAAACCAGCTTACTTCAAAGAGGGTAAAATTATAATACATCCAAAATTTGAGAGTATTTTAAAAGATGCCGGAGAATTAGGGCTTGTAAGTAGTATGTTTTCTTTTGAAGATGGCGGTTTACAAATTCCATCCAGTATTTTTCATGCAGCTTATTTTATTATGGAAGCTGCTAATAATCACGTAACTGGTTATTTTGGGCTCACAGCAGGTGCAGCCAACCTCATTATTTCTTTCGGAAATCAACAATTAAAAGATACATACGTACCTAAAATGCTCGATTTAACATGGGGAGGCACCATGTGTTTAACAGAGCCTCAAGCAGGAAGTTCTTTATCTGATGTGGTAACTTCAGCAACGCCTACCGATACTGATTACTATTTAATTAAAGGGCACAAAATATTCATCTCAGCTGGCGATCATCAGTTCTCTGACAACTTTGTTCATCTTGTATTAGCGCGTATTGAAGGTGCTCCAGCGGGTATTAAAGGCGTATCACTCTTTGTAGTACCGAAAAATAGACCGCTTTCAACTGGCGAACTAGAGCCCAATGATGTTGCCGTAGCTGGTGAATTTGAAAAAATGGGGCAACGTGGTTATTGTACTACACATATTGTTTTTGGAGATAATGGCGACGCTAGAGGTTGGCTTGTTGGGGAAGCAAACAAAGGTTTATCGTATATGTTTCAAATGATGAATGAAGCTCGTGTAGCCACTGGGCGTATGGGTGCTGGTATCGCCGCGGCAGCCTATTATGCTTCTATTAAATATGCGAATGAACGACCACAAGGAAGAAAACTAAACACCACGGGTCAAAAAGATGTAAGTCAGGATCAAACATTGATCATCAATCATCCTGATGTAAAACGAATGTTATTAACTCAAAAAGCAATAGTTGAAGGCTCTATGAGCTTAATTGTGGAGACAGCCAATTACCTAGATAAAGAACTTACAAGCACGTCATCAGAAGAAAAAGAAAAATACAATCTATTATTGGAGCTACTAACACCTATTGCAAAAACATATCCTGCAGAAAAAGGTATTGAAGCCACCAGTAATGCCATACAAGTTTTAGGCGGCTATGGCTTTTGTTTGGATTTTATGCCTCAGCAATACTATAGAGATATTCGTATTATTTCCATTTATGAAGGCACTACCGGTATACAGTCCTTAGATTTATTAGGTCGAAAAATTACGATGAAAAATGGCAAAGCGTTGGAGTTGTTGACTTCCGAAATTCAAGAAACCATAAATTCAGCAAAAGTGTTCGAAGATTTGCAACCATATGTAAATACATTGCTAGAAAATCTCGGACTTACTCAAAAAGTACTCAGCTTTTTAATGCCGCATGCACAAGCGGGTAATCATGAACGTTTCTTAGCCGACGCCACCGTTTTTATGGATTTCTTTAGTACGATTGTTATCGGATGGCAATGGTTAAAAACTGCTACCTCTGCAAAACAATTATTAAAAAGTGGTAAAGGTAATCAGCCTATTAGTTTTTATGAGAGTAAAATACATACGATGAAATTTTACTATACGTACGAAATGACCAAAACGAAAAGTATAGCAAAGGTTATTATGAATAATGAGCAGTTAACAATTACTGCAACCAAAGAACTCTTCTAATGAAAGCGGTATTATGTAAGGCTTTTGGGCCTATTGAAAATTTAGTAATAGAAGACATCCCCGCTTTGCAAGCGGCAAAGGATGAAGTAATTATTGAAGTGAAAGCTTGTGGATTAAATTTTCCGGATACTTTAATCGTACAAGGCAAATATCAATTCAAACCCGAATTACCATTTTCACCTGGTGGAGAAATATCTGGTATTGTAAAAGAAAAAGGTATCGAAGTTACCCATTTAGAGATAGGTGATCGCGTGATGTACGGTGCTGTATTTGGTGGTTTTGCGCAAGAAGTTAAAGCAAAAGCAACCAATGTTTTTAAAATACCGGCTGTTTTAGATGATATTACTGCTGCTTCTTCCATGTTGACATATGGTACTTCGTATCATGCTTTGGTCGATCGTGCTAAAATTCAAAAAGGTGAAACCTTACTCGTCATGGGCGCCGCTGGCGGTGTAGGCACTGCCGCTATTCAAATAGCTAAAGCATTAGGAGTTACAATTATTGCAGCCGCATCGACAGATGAAAAACTTGCTTTTTGTAAAGAGAATGGTGCTGATTATCTAATCAACTATATCACAGAAGATTTAAAGACCCGGATTAAAGAACTAACAAATGGCAAAGGGGCTGATGTCATTTATGACCCTGTTGGGGATGTCTATGCTGAACCAGCATTGCGCGCCATCGCATGGAAAGGAAGGTATCTAGTTGTGGGCTTTGCAGCCGGCGAAATACCAAGAATTCCGTTAAATTTAGTGCTGTTAAAAGGCTGTCAAATTGTAGGTGTATTTTGGGGAGTCTTTGTTAAAAATGAACCACAACGAAATGCTGAAAATTTAATGACTATCGTACAATGGTTTGCACAAGGAAAATTAAAAGCTCAAATTCACGGTCAGTACCCTCTAGAAAACGTTCAAGAGGCAATGAGAGCTATGATAAATAAAGAAGTAAAGGGTAAAGTAGTGTTGATTGCCACTTAAAATATCTTCTTATTGTATTTTTCAGGATGTCTCGGTTCTATTTTTGTATAGTAATCTTGAATATATTGCATATCTGTATCGAAAACTCCGGTAAGTTTATAGACATCACCTACACCAGCCAACTTTTTACCGTAATCTAAAAAACCAAAAGACACGGGTACATCCGCATTTTTCGCAATATGATAAAAACCAGTTTTCCATTTTTCTACACGTTCTCTAGTGCCTTCAGCCGGCACCATTAAAACCAATTTTTCTCTGGTTTTAAATAGCTCTACCGAATAGTCAACTAAATTATTATGCTTACTTCTATCAACACCAATGGCTCCTAGCCATTTAAAGAAAAATCCAAAAAAACCGCCAGTATAAGAGTTTTTTATCAAAAATTTCGCATTAATCCCTTCTAACCAATACACACCTAAGGCAAACACTAAATCCCAGTTAGAAGTGTGTGGGGAGGCCAATATGACTGTTTTATGTACTTTATATTTTGCTTTATAATCAGCTTTCCAGCCAAAAACAAAAAATATAAATTGTGCTATAGATCGCTTCATTTAATAAGAGTTATAAACTTTTTTTAAGGTTTGTTGTATCTCGGTTCTAATTTCAAACGTAGGTTTCATGTAATGATTATTCATATAACTAAAAATAAGCAGGGTACCCTTTTTCGTTATAAGATAACCACTTAAGTTATAATTATTCGACAAAGTGCCAGATTTGGCAAACACGTATGGTTTTTCATTTCCATACCAATTTTTTAAAGTCCCAGACACTCCGCCAGCTGGTAAATAACTCAACAATTTTTCTAACGGAATATCGTGATACATTTTTGTAAGTAATAAAATCATATCGTTTGGAGTAAAAAGATTATATCTAGACAAACCAGAACCATCAACCCATCTTGGAGTTTGCGGTAAATCTTGTAAATATTGTGCTAGTGCTGCTTTAATTGCCTTAGTAACGTTGTAAGAATTTGTAAGTTCTTTGCCAACTTGAAGCATGAGCTGCTCAGCAATAAAATTATCGCTATCTACTAAGAGCTGTTTGTATAAATCATCATACTTAGAGCTGTATATATATTCGAAATTTTTATGCGGCATATTAGGAATCAAAGTGACTTTCTTATGAAGTAAGTTCTCCAACAATTGAGCGGTTAAAATATTTGAGGTTATAAACGGAACATTTAAGGTATCGATCTGATTATTAGAAATATAAAATTTATTTTCTATTATTTCTCTCGGTACCGAGATAGAATCTAAGCGGGAAATATGTGGTTTAAAATAGGACGGTTTGCTTACAATACTATCCTTAGAAATACTATAGTTCAACAAATTACCATACAATGGAAATAAACTTTTTTCGGGCATATAATAGTATGGATAATCATCCCAAGCCCAACCGCTTCCATATGGCGTTTCGTCAATGGAAGCATCTAGTAAATAGATACTCTCCTTACTATTTTTTAAAAAGCTAAGAACATTATCATCATTAAACCCATATAGACTCGACGGATCTGCAGTTCCTTTGATAAATAAAGAATCCTTTCCCTTTATATAGGCAAGACTTTTAACCGAGTCTTTTAAGGTTTTATAAGCAGCATAAAAAGTATATAGCTTTGTGTTAGAAGCTGGAGTAAAATAAAAAGAGCCATTGTGATTTATGATTTCTTTATCAGTTTTTGGATTATAAAGCACAAAGCCTTTAAAAAAGGAAGCCTCTTTTTCATGTTGTTGAAATTCCTTCTTAATTTCTTGCGTCGTAGAACACGAAAAAAAAAGAACCTGCAGACAAACCAATAGTAATAATTCGCTTTTATTCTTCAAAAGAATCATCTTTAAAACCAATTAAATATAATTTTTCTTGTGCCCGCGTTACCGCAGTGTATAGCCATCTAAGATATGAAATGTCTTGTCCTTCTGGCAAATAAGGTTGCTCTATAAAAACAGTTTTCCACTGACCCCCTTGTGATTTATGACACGTCATTGCATATGAGAATTTTACCTGTAGTGCATTAAAATATTTATTATTCTTGACTGATAGTAAGCGTTTATATGAAGATTTTTCGTGTGCAAAATCCTTTCTTACTTCTTCATATAACTTATTTGAATCTTCATAAGATAAAGATGGAGTTTCTGCGGTTAGTGTGTCTAATATTAAAACTGTCTCAAAAGGTTTCTCATCTGGATAATCAATCATTCTAACTTGTACTTCCGCAAAACGAAACCCGTACAGTTCTTTATAATTAAATATTTGCATGACTTCACAGATATCACCATTTGCAATAAAGCCAGCTGATGAAGAATCTTTGAGCCAATAATAATTATTTTTTACAACCATCACATAATCACCTGTCGCAATCTCATTTTCTTGCCCTCGGATTTTACCGCGTATTTGCTGATTGTACTGATTTGCACGTTTATTAGAGCGCACAATAAACGCAGTGTCTTCAACGCCTATACTGTCATATGCCGTATTGATGGCATCTTGTATATCATAACCATCGACTAATCGTACAATGTCTGGGAAGTTTAAATTGAATTTGAAGTGATCATAGCCTCCATCGTCTAATAAAACACGTAAAGAAGTCGCATTATTTAGAATACCAGAGTCTTCATGTTGGCGCATTACTTCATCAAGCTCTAATTCTTCAACATCTTTATTATAATTGAGCGACAATTTATCAGCATCAAGGGCAGGACTTAAATCAAGTTTTACCGGAGGTAATTGTGCTGTATCCCCAATTAGAATGGCTTTACAATTTTTGCCGGCATAAACATAGAATAATAAATCATCGAGTAATGATCCATTTTCAAATAAACGGGCATCTGCTGCTCTATCTGGAATCATTGAAGATTCATCGATAATAAAAATAGTATTTGTGTGTTTATTGGTTTGTAACGTAAATGTGACACCTCCATTTTTTGCTTTTCGCGGATGGTATATTTTTTTATGAATGGTAAACGCCTGTCTTTTAGAGTAATTACCAATAACTTTTGCTGCTCTTCCCGTCGGCGCCAAGAGTACAGACTTCATCCCAGCTTTCCAAAGACAATTCACAACGGTGCTTATTGTTGTTGTTTTACCTGTACCCGCATATCCTTTCAATAAAAATAATTGTTGCTTATTTTTATTGAAAACGAAATGAGATAACTTCTTAAGTAGTTGATCTTGTGTACTGGTAGGTGTAAACGGAAACTGTTCTAAAAGCGTATTGTAAAAAGATTCAGCGTCCTTAATCATATATAAATTATAAGATAAAAAACAAAGGTACAAATTGATTTATGCTTAAAAGTTTTAAGCATT
>RCNB010001139.1_pt1 | contig 16938 bp, 13 predicted proteins | sample 2041321 | NCBI WGS metagenome assembly RCNB01 (sample SAMN09708232, study PRJNA481090) | Marine sediment metagenome, whole genome shotgun sequencing project. | reverse complement strand
TGATGCCTTGTCCAAGCGAGATACCATTAACGCCCAGCTTTTGAATGTGGTTGATGAAGCCACGACACCCTGGGGGCTCAAAGTAACCCGTATCGAGATCAAGGATATTACGCCACCAATGGACCTGGTCAATGCCATGGCCCGTCAGATGAAAGCTGAACGTGAAAAACGCGCCAATATCCTTGAGGCCGAAGGCTTCCGACAGGCGGCAATCTTAAAGGCCGAAGGTCAGAAACAGGCCATTGTCCTGGATGCAGAAGGCCGCAAAGAGGCGGCTTTCAGGGATGCCGAAGCACGTGAAAGACTGGCCGAAGCCGAAGGCCGGGCCACCACCGTGGTTTCCGAAGCCATCGCCGCGGGTGATGTTCAGGCAATCAATTACTTTGTCGCACAAAAATACGTCGATGCACTGAAAGAGTTTGCCACCAGCCCGAACCAGAAAACACTGTTGCTGCCAATGGAAACCACCGGTATTCTTGGCAGCCTGGCGGGGATTACTGAAATCGCCAAGTCCGTGATAAGCGATAAGGGAACAGGGAGCTCCTGATCATGATGGCCTGGCTTGAACATATTGTATTCTGGCACTGGTGGATACTCGCCGGTCTGCTGTTAATCCTGGAGCTCACGGCGCCGGCGTTTTTCTTTCTTTGGCTGGGTATTGCTGCCGCTGCCGTTGGCCTGATCCTGCTGGTATTTCCATCAATAGAGTTAGAAACCCAGTTGGTATTGTTTGCCATTGCTTCCATTGTCGCGGTGGTCGCCTGGCGTAAATACCGGGAATCCCGTCCGATCACGACCGATCAACCCAACCTGAACCGGCGTGGGCACCAGTATATCGGACGCACGTTCTCGCTCACCGATTCCATAGACAACGGTGTGGGTAAAGTGACCGTGGATGATTCCACCTGGAAGGTTAAAGGACCGGATATGCCTGCCGGCACCCATATAAAGGTTACGGGTGTTGAGGGTACTGTTTTTATGGTTGAATCTGCTGAGTAAGGGTTAACCGGCTTAATTACGGGCACCGCGTCATCCCGGCGCAGGCTGGGACCTCGTAACGCTGGCAGAGCGTTAATCGCTGGCACTTTCAAAATTACTTTAACCGTAACGAGAACGTAGGGTGGGTAACTTGTTACCCACGAATAACCTGAACTTGGGGTCTTGACCGGTGGGTATTGAATGACGCACGTTGCGGTTGGGGATTACCGTAGTGTCCTCGTGGGTAACAAGTTACCCACCCTACGTAGTTATTTGGCGCTCTGCCTGTGTGACGAGATCCCGGCCTGCGCCGGAATGACGATGCTTAATCAAACACGGTGTTTATTCTTACTGTTCACTAATTCCGCAAACACCTTTAAAACCAGGTTTGCTTTCACTGTCTCAGTGACTTTTTTCAATAGTTCCTCCGGATTCAAACCCTCCTCACGGACGGCATCCGACCTGTAACGGATGTATTCCGACATGATTGTCCCGGAAAACTCGGGGTGAAACTGCACTCCCCAGGCGTTTTCGGTAAATCGAATCGCGAAATTATTATCCAGTGGACTGGTAGCAAGCCTTTCAGCGCCCGGGGGTAACTCCAACACGACTTCTGAATGTGAGGCTTGCGCCGCAAAGGCGGGTGGTAAATATCCGAGTAAAGGATCATCTTTAGCGCTATCAATCAATTCAGCTTTTACTGTTCCTATTTGCCGCCCATTAGGATTGGGTCCTGCCTTCCCGCCCAGGGCATGCGCCAGCAACTGATGGCCATAACAAACGCCAAGCACCGGTATACCCTTGTGCACTGTCTTTTCCAACCACGCGGCGGTCTGCTCGCTCCAGTCTTCCCTTGCTGAAACCATCGCTGGTGCACCCGTAATTATCACCCCGGCAAGGTTTTCTGCTGCGGGAAATGCCTGATATTTGAATACATCTACCTGTAACAGGTCCGTTACGCCCATACCTTGTGCAAACCAGGCTTCAAAATCGTCACGAACAAGTCTGATCTGCTCAATCGTGTTGCCGGTTTTAATAAGTGCTATCTGTTTCAAAGCTTTTTACCCATTCATCTTCTGTCTTTGGTCACCGTTGGCTATACTACGCGGTTAACATCACCTGTTTTCAGATCACGGAATTTTATGACTTTTCAGGATTTTATCAACTGCCTACAAACTTACTGGGCAGAACAAGGTTGCGTATTGATTCAACCACTCGACATGGAGGTGGGCGCTGGCACGTTCCACCCGGCTACATTTCTGCGTTCGATTGGACCGGAGCCATGGAATGCCGCCTATGTTCAACCAAGCAGGCGACCCACGGATGGCCGTTATGGCGAAAACCCTAACCGCTTACAGCATTACTATCAATACCAGGTAGTCATGAAGCCTGCGCCTGAGAATATCCAGGAGCTGTATTTAGGCTCATTAAAAGCAATTGGGATTGACCCCGCTATTCATGATATCCGTTTTGTTGAGGATAACTGGGAGTCCCCGACACTGGGCGCCTGGGGTTTGGGCTGGGAAGTCTGGCTCAATGGCATGGAAGTCACCCAGTTTACTTATTTTCAACAGGCCGGTGGCCTCGAGTGTCGACCGGTGCTCGGCGAGATCACCTATGGTCTCGAACGTCTGGCCATGTATCTACAAAATGTCGACAGCATATTTAATCTCGTCTGGACCGATATCGGTGGCAGAAAGGTGACTTATGGCGAAGTTTTTCACCAGAATGAAGTGGAACAATCCACCTATAATTTTGAACACGCTGATATCGAGTCACTTTTTGCATGGTTTGATACCTGTGAATCGGAAGCCAGTAAGTTGGTGGAGTTAAATTTGCCATTACCCGCTTATGAACAGGTGCTGAAGGCTTCACATACCTTTAACTTGCTGGATGCACGTCGTGCAATTTCTGTGACCGAACGTCAGCGCTTCATCCTGCGGGTCAGAAACCTGTCCCGTTTGGTCGCTGAGGCCTATTACGCCCGTAGAGAATCTCTTGGTTTTCCGGGTTTGTTGACGGAGAGCGGCAGTGAATAATTCAAATAAGAAAGACATGGTACCGGGTTCCGCAGACCTGTTGATCGAACTGGGTTGTGAAGAATTACCTCCAAAGTCACTCCCCAAAGTCGGTCAGGCACTGTTTGATGGCTTTTTAGCACAGCTGAAAAAAGCAGAATTCGAGTTTGATGCCACAAACAGCCGGCTTTACTACACACCAAGAAGACTGGCATTGCTTATATCTGGTGTAGCCGAGTCCCAACCCGACCAGGTACTCGAACGCAAAGGACCCGCACTTGCCGCCGCATTCAATGCCGATAAACAACCAACCCCCGCAGCACTTGGATTTGCCCGGTCGGTTGGTAAAAGCGTTGAAGAACTCGAAACCTTCAAGACTGAAAAAGGTGAATGGTTGTATTGCCGTGTAGAAAAAGCCGGCAAAAAGCTTGAAGACCTGCTTTTCCCAATGCTGGAAAAGGCATTATCTGCTCTACCTGTGGCAAAACCCATGCGCTGGGCCTCCAATGATTTCAGTTTCATCCGGCCGGTGCATTGGCTGGTGGCCATGCATGGTACGAAAGTACTCAACGGTAGCCTGTTTGGCCTGGAAACCGGCAACACCACCCGTGGCCACAGGGTTCATAGTCCAGGCCCACATAAAATAGCAACTGCCGGTGATTATGAACAGGTACTTGAAACTGCTTATGTTATCGCTGACCAGGATAAACGCCGGGACATTATAAAGAGCCAGGCAGTAGCACTGGGTGAGGTTTCTGGTGGTAAGGCTTTGATTAATAATGACTTACTTGACGAGGTTACCTGTCTTGTCGAGTGGCCACGATCCATAGCAGGCAGTTTCGATGTTGAATTCCTTGATGTTCCAGCCGAGGCACTGATCGCCAGCATGCAAGACCATCAGAAATTTTTCCCGATCGTTAGCAGCGACAAAGGTGTCTTGTTAGCCCAATTTATCACCGTCACCAATATTGAAAGCCAGGATTTTAACGCTGTTCGTGAAGGTTTCGAACGTGTTATCCGGCCCCGGCTTGCTGATGCCCGGTTTTTCTGGGATCAAGATAACAAGAACCCTCTGGAAGACTTACTACCACAATTAGACAATGTCGTTTTTCAAAAGAAATTAGGGTCAATTCGAGACAAATCGAAACGTATATCTACTATTTCGAGTAAATTAGCAGAAGTTACTAATGTTGATAAAAATGCCGCCAGTCGTGCGGCAACACTGTGCAAGTGCGATCTTGTCAGTCACATGGTGGGAGAATTTCCAGAACTTCAAGGGGTTATGGGGAGTTATTACGCTTTACAAAGTGGTGAGCAGGAATCAGTTGCCCAGGCCATTGGCGAACACTACCTGCCAGCCTACTCCGGTGACCGATTACCATCGCAAGCCATAGGAAAAATTGTTGCGCTATCCGATCGGCTGGATACATTAACAGGCATTTTTGCCACCGGACTCAAACCCTCCGGAAACAAGGATCCTTTTGCTCTACGCCGCGCAGCGCTAGGGGTGATACGTATATTGCTCGATGGTGAGTTAGACATCGAACTGGACAGAACACTTGCCATAGCAGCATTGGCCGTACAGGAACAATTGCCTGTTTCGCCCGAAGTTTTACTGGAATTACGTCAGTTCATTCTGGAGCGGCTCAAGAACTATCTGCGCGAACAAGGCTACGATACCAGCCTGGTAAACGCCGTTCTGGATGCGCCACTAAGCACCCTGCCTGATCTTGTCACGCGACTGGATGCATTGCGGGAGTTTATGAAACATGAAGCCGCTTCCAGCCTGGTGGCAGCGAACAAGAGAATTGGTAATATTTTGCGTAAATCAGTAACTGAAGAATTAGACACGATTAACGAAGATATATTGGTTATTGAAGAAGAAAAGCAGCTTTTCGCTGAAATTAGAAGAATATCAAAAGACCTTGATCGGCTTTATGAACAGGCAAACTACACCACTGCCCTGTCCTTACTCGCCGGTTTATCCGATGGAATTGAAGCCTTTTTTGACAAGGTAATGGTCATGGATAAAGACCCGGAAGTACGTCGCAATCGTTTAAGTTTACTGGTCGAGCTCAAAGGAATGTTTGATCGGGTGGCTAATCTTGCTTTGATTGGCTGATATTTGCCAAACGAACGTGACTGCAAAAATCCACTGAACTCAGCGGGGATATGGGTATTGTCTTCTGAGACCTCCGCCAACAGGGATGTAGGCTCTTTAAAAACATCCCTCGGCAATTGCTCCTGCATGACTCTACCTCCTGCGTCCCTGCAGTCGTGTTATTTAAGGTCTTGGGAGGTACCCCCAACACCCGCCGAATTGTGCAAAATTGAAAAAGGTCGACTTCGACCAGTTCTCGCTCTCAGCTACAAAATACCGCCTATCCTCGTATATAACTAAATATCCAAATTCGTCACATCCAAAGCATTCTTCTCAATAAATTCACGCCTGGGTTCAACTTCATCACCCATTAGGGTCGTGAAAATCTCATCCGCAGCAACCACATCTTCGATGGTCACTTTAAGCAGACGACGAGTCTCAGGATTAACCGTGGTATCCCACAGTTGTTCCGGATTCATCTCACCCAGACCTTTAAACCGCTGGAATGTACGTCCCTTACGACTCTCACTCATTAACCAGTTATGCATTTCAGCAAAACTCGATATTTCCTTTTCAGATTTTCCGCGATGAACCACCGCACCCGGTTGAATCAGGTCATGAATGGTATTGGCCAGTTTCATGGTTAACCGGTATTCTGGTGAACCGAAAAAGTCACGTCGCAATGGTGTTGTATCCACAACGCCGTAAGTTGTCTTGCTCAGCAGTAATTCGAGTCCTTTTTCACCCTCAACTGGCTCCAGGCCAAAACTCACACTCGGGGGTGTAGTCCTGTTCATGTCCTCAACAAACACATCACACCACTGTTGTGCTTCTGAAACACTCCAATCCTGAGAAAAAGGTTTACTATCAACCAGTTGTTCCAAGAACAAAGGCTCAAAACGCATCGCCAAACGCTTATTCGCAGCTTTGACTGTTATAAAATCTCTTAACAGTCCCTCGAGTGCTGTTCCTGTTAATGGGGGGGCATCCGGGTCAAAAACCAGGGAAGCATTATCCATTGCACGCGCCAGCATGTACTCGTTCATTTCAGCATCATCTTTGAGATACTGCTCTTGTTTACCATGTTTTATTTTGTAAAGCGGTGGCTGACCGATGTATATATGACCACGTTCAATCAATTCAGGCATCTGCCGATAGAAGAACGTCAACAACAAGGTACGGATATGCGATCCATCAACATCGGCATCGGTCATGATAATGATGGTGTGGTAACGCAGTTTATCGATATTGAACTCATCTTTACCAATACCACAACCCAATGCAGTAATCAGCGTACCCACTTCTGCCGATGATATCATTTTGTCAAAACGGGCCTTCTCTACATTCAGAATTTTACCCTTAAGTGGCAGAATTGCCTGGGTTTTTCTATTTCTACCCTGTTTTGCTGAACCACCCGCTGAATCACCCTCTACCAGAAATAGTTCTGATAATGCCGGGTCCTTCTCCTGGCAATCTGCCAGTTTTCCGGGTAGACCAGCTATATCCAATACACCCTTACGACGTGTCATATCGCGGGCTTTTCGAGCTGCCTCGCGAGCGCGGGCCGCATCAACCGCCTTCATGGTAATCGTTTTGGCTTCTGTCGGATTTTCCAACAAAAAATCTCTTAAATGAGAAGAAACCAGGCCCTCAACCACGGGTTTGATCTCTGATGAGACCAGTTTGTCCTTTGTTTGGGAGGAAAACTTCGGATCGGGTGCTTTAACTGATAATACCGCGACCAGGCCCTCACGTGCGTCATCACCCGTCATCGAAACTTTGTTTTTCTTGGCAAGACCCGATTCTTCGATATATTGATTCATAGTACGTGTTAACGCTGCTCTGAATCCGGCCAGGTGAGCCCCACCATCACGTTGTGGAATATTATTGGTAAAACAGAACACACTTTCCTGGTAGGCATCAGTCCACTGCATAGCGACCTCAACTGCAACACCGTTATTTTCACCTTCAAAATGCATAACAGTTGGATGTAGGGCTGTTTTCTTACGTCCAAGATGCTCTACAAATGATCTGATACCACCCTCATATTCAAAAACATCCGATTTACCGGAGATTTCATCTGTCAATTCAATCCTGACACCTTTATTGAGAAAACTCAGTTCTCTCAAGCGTTTAGCGAGAATATCATAGTGAAATACGGTATCGGAAAAAACCTCTGTACTGGGTAAGAACCTTAATTCTGTACCGGTATCATCTGTATCACCAATTATTTTAAGTGGTTCAACTGGCACACCCATTTTGTATATCTGTTGCCAGATATGACCGTCTCTGCTAATGGTCAATTCCAGGTGTTCTGATAAAGCGTTGACCACAGAAACGCCAACACCATGTAAACCACCGGAAACTTTATAGGAATTGTCGTCGAATTTACCACCGGCATGCAGTACTGTCATAATGACTTCTGCGGCAGAACGACCCTCTTCCTTATGAATATCAACGGGTACACCGCGTCCGTTATCAGAAACGCTGACGCAGCCACCCATCTCAATTACGACTTTTATCGCATCACAATGACCTGCCAGGGCCTCATCAATGGAGTTATCCGTCACCTCAAATACCATGTGGTGTAAACCGGTGCCATCATCCGTATCACCAATATACATACCTGGACGTTTACGGACGGCATCAAGGCCCTTTAATACCTTGATACTGGTGGAATCGTATTCTTGTTTGCTCATATGACCTCTTGACCCCGACTTGCATAGTTCAGTTGCCACTACTATTTATTGGCGGCAAGTGTGTTAACTTGTTGCGGGTTAGTATGCTGCGAATCGTTCTATATTATAGCACTGAGAGTCATTAAATGCTTGTTTATTCAACTTTTTCGACGTTTTAGACCCGATCCCTGGAAACCTGACCATGTTCCACGTGAAACACCGTATAGCTGCCTTCACAGGCCTGTATGGCGGGTACCATCTCTGTACCTGTCAACCATATTTGAACACCCAGATTCAAACCAGCCTGGAGCACCCTGGTCAGGTGGTCTCCATCAAGTTCAGAAGACAGGTCATCCAACAGCAATATCGGTTTCTCCCCTGAATCACAGATTAATTGTGCCTGCGCCATGATCATCGCCGCAGTCATGGCTTTTTGTTCGCCACGTGATAAGCGTTCCCGTGCAACAGAGCCGTTCAAAGTCAGATACAGGTCCGCCTTGTGTGGCCCCGGTCCCGTTGAACCTCTTTCGATGTCACGATCCATGGACAACTGTATTGAATCTGCAAGACTATTGCCTGACCAACCCTTTCGATAACTTAGCTTTACGCCTTCAAGGGTCTGGTTAAATAGTGGGAGGTTCTGCTGCAGCATGACATTAAGCAACTCAGCATGACGTTCACGAGCCTCATGCAATTTTTCACCCAGGTTAATAAGTAGAGGATCAAGACTCTCGATAACTGCTGTGTTGGTTTGCCTTAAAGCAGCATTGCGTTGTTTCAAAGCGCGATTATAACGACGCCATAACAATAAAAAAGAATGTTCCACGTGAAACACTCCCCAATCAAGGTACTTACGACGACCATCCGGCGGACCACTCACAAGGGTATGACTGGAGGGTGCCAGTAGTACATGGGGCAGTAACTGGGTCAATTCACTTAATTGAGTAACATCCTCACGATTGTGCCGCGCGGACCATTTATCAGCATTGCGCTCCATACCCAGTTGATGAGTATTGCCGTTCTGACTTTGAACAGTGGTGACTACCTGAAAATTTTTACTCTGGGGACCGATCAGCGAGGAGATTTGACCAGATCTGAAAGAACGACCTTTGGATAAAACTGCCAGCGCTTCGAGAACACTGGTCTTACCTGCACCATTACCACCTATGAAACAGTTGAGACACGGATCAGGTTCTATCTGGGCCGATACTATGTTTCTTAAGTTATTGATATTAAGGGATTTAACCCGCATATCGTTGAACTAATCCAACCTATAGTTTAAGCGGCATAACCACGTGCCGATTAACATCAGAGTCGGGTGCGGACACCAGGCAACTGCTGTTTGCATCTTTTAGTTCCAACGATACCTGTTCCGTATCAATTGCCATTAGAGCATCCAATAAATAGGTTACATTGAACCCGACTGCAATACGGTCAAAATTCAGTTCCGCTTCAATTTCTTCAATGGCTTCTTCATGCTGTGGGTTGTGAGCAATGATTTTTATGGTGCTGCCATCCGCTTCCAGCCTTACACCTTTGTACTTTTCATTGGATAGAATAGCTGCGCGTTGCAGTGCCTGGATAAAAGTGAATCTGTCTACAAGCATTTGCTTGTCTGCGCCAACTGGTACCACAGCCTTGTAATCAGGAAAGCGTCCATCAATCAACTTGGAGGTAAATGTGGTGTCGCCTTTAACCAACCGGATGTGATTTCGGCCAATGGCGAGGGTTACCCCGTCAGAGTCGCCGGACAACATCCTTGACAGTTCCATGACACCTTTTCTTGGAACGATAAGCTGCCGGTCGCTTGTAACGTCAACACTGGCGTCAAGATCACATATAGCCAACCTATGACCATCGGTTGCGATGGCTCTTAATTGACCATCACTAAAATCGAAAAGAAGCCCATTGAGGTAATAACGAACATCCTGATTTGCCATTGCGAATGATGTCTTATCCATCATTCTCTTTAATGTGGTTTCAGAAACATCAATATTTTCAAGGGTTTCTACCTGATCAGTGGCGGGGAACTCCGATGCCGGCAAGGTTGCAAGTGTAAAGCGACTGCGCCCGGCAGAAAGTGTGGCCTTGTCATCAGCGACAATAAAAGAGATATTTGAACCATCTGGCAGTGCCTTGATGATATCCAACAATTTACGTGCCGGAACCGTGATCTCACCTTCCTGGATGACATCAGCAGGCACACTTGATATCAATTCAACTTCCATATCTGTGCCGGTTACAGTTAAACGCCCGTTACGTGCAGCAAGCATGAAGTTAGCCAATACCGGTAGTGTTTGTCGACGCTCAACTACACCGACAACCTGACTGAGTGGTTGAAGAAGAACTTCCCTGGATATAGTGAATTTCATACCTTGATCCTTTAAATACTGTTATTAAGTTTAAATAGTATATATAAACAGTAGTAGTAGTAAGCCTTGTTAATAAGTCAAAAAAACCAAAATTAACCTTTAATTACAATTAGATATAAACTTTAAACCCTGTGTAAATAACACCTTGTACCTTGTGTATAACATGTGGAGAAACATGCTTTGTTTCAAACCCCAAAACTTGTACACAGCTTGTTAAGGTCTTATACCCCTATTGTTCCACAAATATTTACGCGGTCAACAAGCGCAGTAATTTAACTTTGTCTTCCCGTAAACGACCATCGGTTTCACACAACTCTTCAATTTTACGACAGGCATGTAAAACAGTCGTATGGTCACGTCCGCCAAATGCATCTCCAATCTCCGGCAGGCTGTGTTGTGTCAACTCTTTACACAGTGCCATCGACATTTGCCTGGGACGGGCAATGCTACGGGGTCTTCTTTTGGATAATAACTCCGCCATCCTTAATTTGTAATATTCACACACGGTTTTTTGAATATTTTCAATGGTAATCAGACGATCGTGTACGGTAAGCAGGTCCCGTAGTACCTCACGCGCAAAACTTTCCGTGATTTCCCGACCGGTAAAGCGGGCATTGGCAATCAATGTATTTAATGCCCCTTCGAGATCCCGCACATGTGAACGCAAACGTTTGGCAACCAGAAAAGCGACGGGTTCCTCCAGTCGCACACCTTTTTCCTGGGCCTTGTTCATTAAAATGGCGACACGGGTCTCAAAATCAGGTGGTTCGATGGCAACGGTTAAACCCCAGCCAAAACGTGAGCGAAGCCTGGCTTCAAGCCCTACAACCTCTTTTGGGTAACGGTCACAGGTCAGAACAATTTGTTGTTTACTATCCAGTAATGTATTGAAAGTATGGAAAAACTCTTCCTGGGAACTTTTCTTGCCTGCGAAAAACTGAATATCATCAATGAGTAATGCACCAGCGGTACGATAATGTTTTTTAAAATTATCGATGGCCCCGTGTCGCAAGGCCTTGATCATGTCACTGACGAAACGTTCAGAATCAAGATAAAGGACTTTGGTGGAGGGGCTTTGCTCTCGAATCAGGTTACCAATGGCATGTAACAAATGGGTTTTGCCAAGACCGGTGCTGCCATATAACAATAATGGATTATAGGCATCACCCGGTTTCTGGGCGATTTGGGATGCCGCGGCGTAGCCCAATTCATTTGATTTACCAAGAACGAAATTATCGAAGCGATAACGTGGATTTAATCCGGTCGCCTGCTGTTGACTAACTCTAGGTCGTGATGTTTCATTGGTTGATGCTGTTTCGACAGGCAGGCCGTCTTCAATACTGACTGCTGATCTTGCGTGTCCGAGATGCTCAAAAATATCCCGGATGCGTTCCAGGTAGTGAGTGGAAATATGATCCCGGACATAAGAATTTGGTGCCACCAGGCGGGTGCGGTTTTTGCTGCTAACAATCTCAAGCGGGCGAATGAAGGTATTTATGTCTTCAGACGGAAGTTCCCGTTCAAGATGTTGAAGGCAAAGTTGCCAGATGTTTTGCGCCATGCCGCGTTCAAGCCAGTAGGGTTTTACAGGGTCTGGCAAGCTCACTTATATGGGTAAAAATGCCAAAACAGGGTTTATATTTCAATAGCTTACAAAGATTCTTATGCCAAAATATCAGGTTGTTTAGGGTGTGCCTATACACTCTGCCTGATCAAGCCTTAGTCTAACGTGCTGTGGATAACTTGGCTATAGTTGAAAGCAGACTTAAGCATAAAACAAAATACTCATGCCAAATGCTTGATTGATATGCCAATACCGGATACTATTCGCCTCTTGTCTCGGCTGTCTGCATTAACAGTAAAACAGTCATAAACAGTATTTATTGAGGTTTTTATAAAATGAAACGTACTTTTCAGCCCAGCCTTCTAAAACGCGCCCGCCGACATGGTTTCCGTGCCCGCATGGCAACACGTAGTGGCCGTGCCATTATTAGTGCACGTCGCAGCAAAGGTCGTAAGCGCTTAAGTGCCTGAACGGTGTAGCCCTGATAGTCTGTCAGGATCGGTGAAACGGGTCTGGAAAAACCAGATCCTTTAAACCAAACCAGATAGAGTGGGCAACGATAACCACGCATTAAATCGCTTACTGGCCAGGAATGATGAAGTTTTCCAGGCACTCACGACTGCTCAAACCGGCAGAATTCAAATTGGTATTTCAAAAACCTATCCGGTCCAGTGATGACTGCTTCCGAATTCTGGCTCGTGCCAATGGAATACAGCGTCACCGTCTTGGTATGGCAGTATCAAAAAAAGCCTGTCCCAAGGCAGTTGGCCGTAATCGTATCAAACGTGTAATACGGGAAAGCTTCCGACATCAATTGATGGCGCCGGCTGTAGATAAAACACTGGATTTTGTAGTTTTACCAACAGCGGTCGCGAAGACTCAAAGCAATAAAGCACTCGATGCGTCGCTTCTGGCTCATTGGCAAAGATTTAGCAGGAAAGCTGGACACCAAAACACAATGAGCCAGCCAGACCAACAAAGGACTCAGACATAATGGCACAACTTCGCCCAATGCTGTTCATGGGATTGCTCGTTCTCGCCTACTTGATGTGGGTGGAATGGGATAAAGATTATGGCGTCAAGCCACAGGTGCAACAAGCAAACGAGGTTACCAATAACTCACTTGCTAACAAACCATTTGATGATGCGGCTATACCTGCTCCGCAGGATAACTCAGTACCTACCATCGGTGATCTGCCCGATCCCGATGCAGGTTCCCCAAGTGTTGAACCGGTCACTGGCTCACAGGCTGTTATGACTGGAGGTAGTTCCTTATTGACCGTCACAACCGATGTACTTGAAGTCGGAATCGACCTGGCTGGTGGCACCATGGTGTCTGCCAGGTTGTTGAAATACCCGGTTGAGCTGGAGGTGTCGGAGATCAAGGTTGACATGTTCAATATTGATGGCCCGGAGTTGTTCATTGCCCAATCCGGTCTGCTAAGTCGCGAGTCAGCACCCAACCATACCGCCGAATATAACTCCGACCGTATGCAATACGATCTTGAGCAAAATGCTGAAGAGATAAGGGTGCCACTGACCTGGGATGATGGTAACGGGATTCGTGTCACCAAGACGTTTATTTTCAAACGTGGTGAGTACGACATCAAGGTAAGGCATACGCTATCCAATCAAAGTGGTCAAAGCTGGACAGGTAGCCGTTATGAACAACTACAACGTTCGGTTCTCCTGGATAAAGACGATGGGGGTTTTACCAATCCAGGAAGATACAGCTTTTTTGGTATCGGGTTTTACAGTCCAGATGAAAAGTTTGAAAAGGTTGATTTTGAAGATATTGCCACTGAACCCTACAAACGCAGCTTCAGCGGTGGCTGGTTGTCCATGGTGCAGCACTATTTCTTTGCCGCCTGGATACCAGATGCAACCGAGGTAAATACCTATTCCACTCACGTGGTCACAGCAAACGGGTTTCCACGTTATATTGCCAGGGCAGTATCTCCACCGGTTGCAGTCGATGCCGGTGCAAGCCACGAATTTGAAAGCCAGCTTTATGTCGGGCCAAAATTACAGGATGACATCGAGGAAGTGGCAGCAGGTCTGGGCCATACCGTTAATTACGGCATATTCACGGTATTTTCCAAACCGTTGTTCTGGTTACTTTCCAAAATTCATTCAGTGGTCCAAAACTGGGGTTGGGCCATCTTGCTGCTAACCGTGTTGATCAAGTTGTTATTTTTCAAACTCACCGAAGCGCAATACCGCTCAATGGCGAGGATGAGGAAACTACAGCCACGGATAGAGCAACTCAAGGAACGTTATGGTGATGATCGCCAGCGTATGAGCCAGGCAATGATGGAGATGTACAAGACTGAAAAAGTCAATCCATTAGGTGGCTGTCTACCTATCCTTGTGCAAATACCGATTTTTATCGCGCTCTACTGGGTGCTTCTGGAATCAGTGGAATTACGCCAGGCTCCGTTTATTTTGTGGATCGATAACCTGACCGCACGGGACCCTTATTTCGTGTTACCGGTGCTTAACGCAGCTTTCATGATGTTGACCCAGCGTTTGACACCGACCGCTGGTATGGATCCGTTGCAACGTAAAATCATGCAATTCATGCCGATTGGTTTCTCATTCATGTTTGCGTTTTTCCCGGCTGGACTGGTGCTTTACTGGGCAACCAATGCCGGTTTGTCGCTGGCACAACAGTGGTACATCACCAAAAAGATTGAAGCCTTGCCATAGGGGAGCTCGCAAATTACCCTGGTTTCCCGGCCCTGGCTTGTCCAGCTGCGTCTGGACTTGAGCATCCGGGAGACCAGGGCAATTTACGGGCTAGGTCATATCTACTAAGCTGTGTTCATGTCGGACAATAATAAAATATTATCCAAGTCGAAAACCATCTGCGCCATCGCAACACCGCCCGGTGTTGGCGGGGTAGGGGTTATCCGTGTTTCCGGTCCGTTGAGCACTTCCATAGCAGAACAAATGCTGGATGTGCCGCTGCAACCCCGAAGGGCACACTTTACCTGCTTCAGGGATGAACAGGGACAGACGATTGATTCCGGTATTGCACTGTTGTTTACCGCCCCTGCTTCTTTTACTGGTGAAGATGTACTTGAGCTACAGGGTCATGGTGGTCCGCAAATCCTGCAGATGTTGATGAGCAGGGTCATGGCATTGGGGGCCCGCCCGGCCCACCCCGGGGAGTTCTCTGAACGTGCATTTCTAAATAACAAGCTGGACCTGGTACAGGCTGAAGCCATTGCCGACCTGATCGAATCTGCTACCGAGGCTTCCGCACGTGCTGCACAACGCTCGCTGGAAGGCGTGTTTTCAGACGCTGTCAATCAGTTGCAGCAGGAGCTAATCAATCTACGTGTGTTTGTAGAAGCTGCCATGGACTTCCCGGATGAGGAAATCGACTTTCTGGCAGATAGCGATGTACTGGAAAGATTGCAAGCAGCAGGTGAACACTTGCGGACATTGCTGGATCAGGCGCACCAGGGACAACTATTGCGAGATGGTATCAACATAGCCATCGTCGGTTTACCCAATGCAGGTAAATCGAGCCTTCTAAATGCATTGGCGGGGCGTGATTCCGCCATTGTTACCGATATTCCAGGCACCACCCGCGATGTTCTGCGGGAACATATCTCTTTAGACGGTTTACCCGTCCATGTTGCTGATACCGCGGGTATCCGCGAGTCCACCGACCAGGTAGAGGCAGAAGGTGTTCGCAGGGCACTTGCAACCCTGGTAACTGCAGACCTGGTCTTGATGGTCATTGATTCTATCCAGGAACCCGAACAACAATTGGCCCTGAGAAATGAGGTACCTGAAAATGTTCCCTGTATTGAGGTACACAACAAGGTAGATTTGACAGCCAATGAAGCCAGTGTGGATGAAGACGCACGAAAAGTCTGGGTATCGGCAAAAACAGGGCAGGGACTGCAACGTCTTATTTTGCTTATTAAAAATGTTGTTGGCGCTGCCACCAGCCAGGAAGGCGTTTTTTCAGCCCGCACCCGCCATCTGGATGCATTGCAGCGAACAAGCGGTCACATCGAAGCCGGCCGGGTTCGTCTGGAACAGTACAACGAACCCGAAACACTGGCGGAAGAGTTACGACTGGCGCAAAAATCCCTGGGTGAAATTACCGGCGAATATTTACCGGACGATTTGCTGGGAGCAATATTTTCCAGTTTTTGTATCGGAAAATAATCACGTCTTGCTGATATGCCACTTTCTACCGTAGGGTGGGTAACTTGTTACCCACGCGGTACCCGAAACGATCGCGCCGCACATGGACAAGGTGAGGCCGGGCAACGGTCGAGAGGGCAGCCTGGGCTGTGTGCGGCGCGATTGTTACCCACGATTTTGAAGCTGGTTTGATTTTATACCCGTGGGTAACAAGTTACCCACCCTACGAGTAAAAAAGGTCTGAACCTTTCAGCCCAGACCTTTGATTGATAGGCTGTACGGTATGACTAATACCGCAGCCTGAAGCATCGGGCTATTAACCCTTCTTACGGATAAGGTAGGTCCAAATGCCACCTGCTTCGGCTTGCTCTACCAGTTCATTACCCGTGGTGCGGCAAAAAGCGGCGAAATCGGCCACAGAACCCGGATCCGTAGACTGGACTTCCAGGACTTTTCCACCTTCCATTGATTTCAGGGCCTTTTTTGCTTTTAGAATAGGTAACGGGCAATTCAGGCCCTTTGCGTCGAGTACTTGGTCTGCCATAAATAAATTCCTTGCTGTCGTGTGTTCAAAAATCAGATAAACAGGTTGATGTGACTTTGAGTAGCCACTTCGATATAAGTTGCAGCGCCGCCTATTTCAATTCCCTCGATCATGTCATCTTTCGAGTACTCGAACAAATCCAAAGTCATTTGGCAGGCAATCATGCGTACATCAGCTTCGACGGCAAGATCACGGAGCTCAGGAATCGAGGCGACACCTTTTTTCTTAATGAGGTTTTTCATCATCTTGGATGCCATGGCATCAACACCCGGGATTGCAGAAACAATATTCGGCATACCCATATGCATACCGCCCATCGGCATTTTCATGGCGGGATTACCTAGCGAGGTGACCTGAAGACTCAAATCTTTCATTAACAGGGGAAGCCCGTAAAAAGTGAAAAACATGGTGACTTCCAGACCCATTGCCGCTGCGGTGGTAGCCAGAATGAAAGGTGGATAAGCCCAATCCAAGCTACCCTTGGTGACAATAATTGACATTGTGTTTGGGTCAACT